>WNGO01001059.1_pt1 | contig 17446 bp, 13 predicted proteins | sample 5400511 | NCBI WGS metagenome assembly WNGO01 (sample SAMN13153380, study PRJNA577476) | soil metagenome | isolation source: 20 cm soil or saprolite under Garry oak tree replicate 2 | place: USA:California | collected 2016-06-15 | reverse complement strand
GTTCGTACGACGGACCGGAATCCGAGCTCGTACCGGCGGCGGGGTACCCCTTCACGGCGCTCCGGGTCTTCTCGGCGCAGAAACGCGTGTCCTTGCGGTCGGTCGGCGCGCTCTGGAAGACGCTGCTGTCGTCCCGCGTCTGTCGTCCTTTAGTGGCCCGGGCCGATGCCGTCGTCGGCATCGGCGGCTACGCCAGCGCGCCCGCCGCGCTCGCGGCGCGGCGGGCGCGCCGCCCGCTCGTCTTGGTCGAGCCGAACAGCGTCCCGGGCGCGGTCAACCGGATCGCGGCCCGGTGGGCCGCTGCGATCGCGGTGACGTTCGACGCGACACGCGCGTGGTTGCCCGCCGGCGTGCGGATCGAACGCACCGGGAACCCGATCCGCGCGGCGATCGCGTCGGTCCCCGACGGTCGCGCCGAGCTCACGAAGGAAGCCCGTGACGGGTTCGGGCTCGAGGAAGGACGCCGGACGGTCGTCGTGCTGGGCGGGAGCCAGGGCGCACTCCGCCTGAACGAGCTGACGCGCGAGGTCGTCGCGACCCTCACGGGTCGCGGCGACCTCCAGATCCTCCTTGCAACCGGCCCGGCCCACGAGGCGACCTTCACCGACCTGGCCGGCGATGGGTTGCTCGTGCGCGTCGTCGGCACGATCGACCGGATGGAGCTCGCGCTCGCGGTCGCGGACGTGGCCGTCTCGCGTGCGGGCGCCGGACACATCGCGGAGCTCACCGCGTGCGGGGTCCCGATGATCCTCGTCCCGTACCCGCATGCGACCGAGCATCATCAGGAGGCGAACGCGCGGGAGCTGGAGGGGGTGGGAGCCGCGGAGGTTGCGACCGAGCCGGGCCTCACGGCGGACGTCCTCGCTCGCCGCATCGTCGCGCTCGTGGACGACGGACCGAGACGGGCGCGGATGGCCGAGGCAGCGAAGCGGTGGGCTCGGCCGGACGCGGACGCACGGCTCGCCGATCTCGTCGCGCAGACGGCGGGTGGTGACGGAGCGTGAGCGGCTCGGCCGGCCGGTGGCGCTTCTGGACCCCGCCCCGAGGGTCGATCCCCACGTTGCCGATCCCCTCGATCGAAGGGGTGCGCTCCGTCCATCTCCTCGGGATCGGGGGCGCGGGGATGCGGAACCTCGCGCGCTTGTTCGTCGCGCGCGGTCTCGCGGTCTCCGGATCGGACGTGAAGGATTCGGCGTACCTGACGGAGCTCGGTTCACTCGGTGTGCGCATCCACGTCGGTCACGGCCCCGCGCTCCTCGGATCGCCGGACGTGGTCGTGGTGTCCAGCGCGATCCGCGATGACAACCCCGAGGTGGCCGCGGCCGCTCGATCCGGGATCCCCATCTGGAAGCGTCAGCAGGCGATCGGCGCCCTCGCGGCGGGTCACCGAACGATCGCGATCTCGGGCGCCCACGGCAAGACCACCACGACCTCCCTCATCGCGGCGACGCTCGAGGCGGCCGGTCTCGATCCGACGAAGCTGATCGGTGGCGATCTGAACGAGAGCGGCAGCGGCGCGCGGCACGGCACCGGGGATCTGTTCGTGTTCGAGGCCGACGAGAGCGACGGGTCCTTCCTGATGATCCCCCCCTGGGCCGGGGTGATCACCAACCTCGACGCCGATCATCTCGACTTCTACCCGCGCGGTCTCGAGGAGATCGAGGACGCGTTCGCTGAGTTCGCGGTCCGGTGCGATCACGTCGTCGCCTGGGGGGACGACCCTTCGCTCGCGCGAGCGCTCGCGCGGGCCGGTGTCCGCGCCACGACGTATGGCTCCTCGCCCGGATGCGATCTGAAGCTGCGGGTGGACTCCCTCGGTCGGGCGGGAGCCCGAGGCACCGTGCTCGTCGACGAGGCCCAGGTCCCGCTTCGACTCCGGGTCGACGGGGCGCACAACCTGTTGAACGCCACCGCCGCGATCGCCGTCGCCCGGCTCGCGGGTGTCCCCGCGGCCGCAGCGGCGGAGGCGATGGCCGGGTTCGAGGGTGTCCACCGACGGTTCGAACATCGAGGTGATGCCGGCGGCGCCGAGTTCTTCGACGACTACGGGCAGACGCCGACGGAGATGGAGGTGACGGTCGAAACGGCGCGGCGCCGAGGGCCCCGGCGATTGATCGCGCTCGTGCAACCGCACCGCTACTGGAGGGTCCGCTCGCTCTGGCGAGAGCTCGGCGCGAGCGTTGCCCGTGCGGATCTCGTCGTCGTCACGGATGTCTACGGCGCGGCGCAGGACCCCATCCCGGGGGTGACCGGGAAACTGGTCGTCGACGGCGTGCAACTCGCTTCCCCGGGCCTGCGGACCGTCTACCTGCCGCACCGGTCCGACGTCGTGACGTTCCTCGGTCGAGAGGTGCGCGAAGGTGATCTGATCGTGACGATGGGGTGTGGGGACGTCTGGATGCTTGGCGATGCCGTCCGTGCACGGATCGCCGATCGCGGATCGCGAGCGGGGAGCGCCGCATGAGCGCCGGCCTGGACGAGGCGCTCCGGATCCTCCGCCAAGGGTGTGGCGATCGCGTGCGGACGCGCGTCCCGCTCGCGCCGCTCACGACGTTCCGGGTCGGCGGCCCCGGGGCCTTGTACCTGGAGGCCGAGAGCGAGGACGATCTCGCGACCGTGAGCCGGGCGATCGGCGAGACGACGATCCCTTTCACCGTCATCGGCAAGGGATCGAACGTTCTCGTGTCCGACGAGGGGTTCCACGGCCTCGTGCTCCGGCTCGGGAAGGGGTACCGATGGGCGGCCCGCGATCGGGACCGGATCCGCGCGGGCGGCGCGATGCCACTCCCGGCGCTCGCGGGGGTCGCGCTCCGCCACGGGCTCAGCGGGCTCGAGTTCGGCGTCGCCATCCCGGCGACGCTGGGGGGAGCCGTCAAGATGAACGCGGGCGCGCACGACGGTCAGATCGGCGACGTCGTTCACCGCGTCGAGACCTACCAGCTCCGTGACGGGCGAGCGGTGTCGGTCTCCGCGGAGGCGGCCGCGTTCTCGTATCGGAGGTCAGCTTTCCCGGCGGATGCGATCGTGACGGCCGCGACGCTCGCGCTCAGGCCCGGAGCGGGCGACGCGATCCGCGCCTCCATGGACCGTGCTCGGGCATGGCGCAGACGCACCCAACCGCTCGCCGAACCCAACTGCGGGAGTGTGTTCAAGAATCCGCCCGGCGGGCATGCGGCGGCGATGATCGAGACGGCGAAGCTCAAGGGGACGCGCGTCGGGGGCGCCGCGGTGTCGACGAAGCACGCCAACTTCATCGTGGCGGGTCCCGATGCCACCGCCAGCGACGTCTTGGCGCTCATCCGTCTGGTCCAGGACCGGGTCCGGCGCTCGGCCGGCGTCGAGCTCGAGCCCGAGGTGCACCTCGTTGGGAGGTTCGACGGCGATGCCGCGTGATCACGCGGCCCGGTGGGCGAAGACCGTCGCGCTCGTCGCGCTGCCGTTGATGTTGCTCGCGGCGTTCGCGGGCGCCACGTACACGCCGCTATTCCGGGCGCGGGACATCCGCGTGGAAGGGACGAAGATCCTCCGGCCGCACGAGGTCATCGTCCGCGCGGGCATCGGACCCGACACGAACGTCTTCCATCTGGATGCAAGCTCCATCGTGACGGCGCTCGAAACGGACCCGTGGATCCTCTCCGCGACGGTCGAACGGCACCTTCCGGGGTCGGTCGTCGTCACGGTGCAGGAGCGAGCACCCGTCGCGAAGGCCCTCGTCGGAACGAGCCCGGCCGTCGTCGCCGGCGACGGCATCGTGTTGCCGGGAGCGGCGACGACGGGCCTCCCCGAGATCCGGGCGTCGATCGGGGGGCTCACGGATGAAGAACGCACCGCCGCCGCCGCGGCGCTCGACGCGATGCCCGAGGTCCTGCGTGCTCACGTTTCGGCCGTGATCGCTGAGCCGACCGGAACGCTCGTGATGGATCTGGGTGGGGGTCTCACCGTGCGATACGGGGGAGCGGACGACCAGCCGATCAAAGCGGCAGCGCTCCGTTCGGTGCTGGCCTGGGCCGCGCGTGAGCGCGTCGCACTCGCGGAGATCGATCTGACCGTTCCCGAGGCTCCGAGCGCGACCCTCCAGAGCGGCCAAGTCATCAGCCCGTAGGACGGGATCCCACGAACTTCTTGGGTCCATCTGAGCCAGAGTCCTACGCTTGACGGCACCTGCCCTTTTCAGTACTGTCGCGACGTTGACTGTAGGTGGATATAACAATCACCTTCAACTAGATAGTTAGGTCGGCTGCATGACGAACGGCGTTTCCCCAGGTAGGAGAGTGCTCGCTCACTCGGAGGAATGAGACAGATGGACGCTCCCCAGAACTACCTCGCCGTGATCAAGGTGGTAGGGATCGGCGGCGGCGGCGTGAACGCGGTGAACCGGATGATCGAGGCAGGCCTCCGGGGCGTCGAGTTCATCGCCGTCAACACGGATGCCCAGACCCTCCTGATGTCCGACGCAGAGGTGAAGCTCGACATCGGCCGCGAGACGACGCGCGGCCTCGGCGCTGGTTCTGACCCGGACGTCGGACAGCGAGCATCCAACGAACACGCGGACGAGATCGAGGAGATCCTCAAGGGCGCGGACATGGTCTTCATCACCGCCGGCGAAGGTGGCGGGACCGGCACCGGTGGCGCGCCGATCGTCGCCGACATCGCTAGGAACCTCGGCGCTCTCACGATCGGCGTCGTGACGCGGCCGTTCGGGTTCGAAGGACGGAAGCGCGCGACGCAGGCGGACCTCGGGATCACGGAGCTCAAGAAGGCCGTCGACACCTTGATCGTCGTTCCGAACGATCGACTGCTTCAGGTGGCGGACCCGAACATGCCGATGATCGAAGCCTTCCGGATGGCCGACCAGGTGCTGTATCAAGGCGTCGACGGGATCACGTCGTTGATCACGACCCCCGGGCTCATCAACCTCGACTTCGCCGACGTCAGATCCGTGATGTCCGGTGCCGGCTCCGCGCTCATGGGGATCGGGATCGGATCCGGCGCCGATCGAGCCACGGAGGCCGCGAAGTCCGCGATCTCGAGCCCGCTGCTCGAGTCGTCGATCGACGGCGCCAAGGGCGTCCTGCTCTCGATCGCGGGTCCCACGGACCTCACCCTGCACGAGGTCAACGCGGCGGCCGACGCCATCACCCGGGTCGCACATCCGGACGCCAACATCATCTTCGGCGCGGTCGTCGACGATGCGCTGGGCGAAGAGGTACGCGTGACCGTCGTCGCGGCCGGCTTCGACAAGATCAGTCCGGCCGCCGACAACCGGTTCGAGAGCCGGCTGTCGCGGCTCCTCGAGGAGCCGGTGAGGACGGGAGCGCGCGAGGAAGCTGCGCTCCCGTCGCTCCTACAGGACGACGATGCGGACGTGTTCACGGCCGAGGATGCACCCGCGTCGGTTTCGTTCGACGCGGAGGAGGATCTGGACATCCCCGACTTCCTCAAGAGTTAGCGGCGATCCGCCGCCCCGCGCGGTCCCGCGCGCGAGTGGGGGCGGGGAGACCCGAGCGAAGAGGCGCCCTTCCCCCGCCTCTTGGCCCCGGGCCCTCCCCGCCCCCTCTCTATGCTCCGGCACATGCCGGCTTCCCGCGACCAGATCGGGTCGAACCTCCGAGAGATCCGGGAGGCGATCCGGAGCGCCGCCGAGCGCGCCGGGCGCGATCCCGCCGACGTCGAGCTCATCGCCGCGGCCAAGACGGTCCCGCCCGAGCCGATCCGGTGGGCGGTTGAGGCCGGCGTGCGCTCGGTCGGGCACAACTACGTCCGCGAGCTCCGGGCCTCGCGAGAGGAGCTCCGGAACCTCGACGTCCGGTGGCACTACATCGGGGCGCTCCAAGGTGGGACGGCACATCAGGTGGCCGACGCGGCCGACGTCGTGCAGACCGTAGCCGGGGAGCGGGCCGCGCGCCGGCTCGCCGGCCGCGCGGCCCGCTCCGGGCGCGTCCTGGACGTGCTGATCGAGGTGGACTTCACGGGGGCGCGCTCGGGCGTTCCGCCCGAGCGCGCCCCCGCCACCGCCGACCTCCTCACCGCCCTCGGAGGCGTCCGCCTCCGAGGGCTCATGACGATCCCGCCGGTCACGCCGACCGCTGAGGAGGCCCGGCCGTGGTTCGTGCGGCTCCGAGAGCTCCGGGATCGGATCCGAAGAACCTACCCCGACGTGCTGGAACTCTCGATGGGGATGTCGTTGGATTACCAGGTCGCCATCGAGGAAGGCGCTACGATGGTGCGCATCGGAACGGCGTTGTTCGGTCCCCGAGCCTGATCGGGCACGAGGGAACGACCCGCGCCGTGAACGGGAGGACAAGGGGATGGCCGGCGTGTGGAAGAAGACCCTCAATTACCTGGGGTTGGTCGAGGATGAAGAGGACTTCGTCGACGAGTACTCCGACGTGCAACCCGCTCCCGTCCGGCAGATGCGTCCCCAGGCGATCCGTGACGTCCCCGCTGGGTCCGAGGGCATCGTCCGGACGATCGCCGCTCCCAGGACGGCGACCGGTCCCTCGGCGATCCACAAGTCCGAGCCGAGGCGGTTCAACGAGGCGCGCGACGTCGCCGACCGCTTCAAAGAAGGAACGGCGGTGATCATGAACCTCCAGAGCACGGAGGATCCGATCGCGCGCCGGCTCGTGGACTTCGCGTCGGGACTCGTCTACGGGCTGGACGGGAAGATCGAGCTGGTCGCCAACCGCGTCTACCTCTTGACCCCGGCGAACGTCGAGGTGTCGGCGGAGGAGCGAGAGAAGATAGCCGGCGGCATGTTCTACAACCAGTTCTGAGCCGACCCCCCCTCGCAGGCCGGCCGGCGTTCTGCTGCTAGCCTTCCCGCCCGATGACTGGCCTGATCTGTCTCGCGCTCACGGTTGCGTGGCTCGTCCTGCTCGCCCGTGTCGTCGTTTCGTGGCTGGAGTTCTTCGGCGTCCGCCCACCCGTCACGGGTCCGCTCCGATCGGCGTACGATCTCCTCTTCGCGGTGACCGAGCCGGTGCTGCGTCCGTTGCGTAAGGTCATACCGCCGGCAGGGATGTTCGACATCTCTGTCGTCGTTGCGTTCGTCATCATCTTCGTGCTGCAGGTGGCGTTCTGCTGAGGCCGCTGAAGAGGGGGAGCAGATGGAACAAGGACGAGGGAGCCAGGGGCCGCCTCCCGCGACGGGCGGCGGCGCCACGATCACGCCGCTCGATATCCAGCAGAAGGAGTTCAGGGTTTCCCGGTTCGGCGGCTACCGGATGCGGGACGTCGACGAGTTCCTGGACAAGCTCACGGAGGTCGTGTCGGGCTTGACCGAAGAGAACGCCCGCCTCCGGCGGCAAGCCGGTGCCGGGCCCGTCGTGGGTTCACCCGACCTCGAAGACGTCGCCCGGCAGGCCGACGAGATCATCCAGCGTGCGCGCGATGAGGCCGCAAGGATCGACACCGAGGCGCGCGCTCGTGCGTCGCTGGCCACCGCGCCGGCGTTCGCGTCGGAGGGGGACCGGGCGGCCGTCAAGGCTTTCCTGGCGCAGGAGCGAGCGTTCCTCGAGAGCCTCGCCGGGCTCGTCCAGGGTCATGCGGAGACGGTCAAGGGCATGGCGCGGAGCGCGCGGCGTCCCGACCAGTCATCGACGGCAACCGACGAGCGCTCAGACGCGCCGGAGGCTCCGACGGAGCCGGTGGCGGACGAGCCGGCGCCTCCACCGGCCGCCGTCGAGACCAGCGATCCCGACGAGGGTCCGATCGTGGAGATCGGGGACGCCGAGGCGACGCAGAGTCTTCCCGCGGTGGAGGAGCCGGGCGAGATGGCGCGGACCCGGCCGACCACGACCGGACGAGCCAAGGATCGCGGCGACGGCGATCCTTCCTTGCGGGAGCTCTTCTGGGGCGAGGAAGAGTGAGCGGCCCGACCGCGCGCAGCGTCACGCCCGCTTCAAGCTGACGGTCGCGGTCTCCCCGTCGATCTCGATGACCTCGCGGATGATCGCGTCCGGGATCGCGCCGAGCGCGAGCTCGACCGCGAGGGTTTCGGCGGCGATCTCGTCGCGATGAGCCTCCAGCGCTTCGGCGACCGGCCCCCGCGCTTCGATCCCGACCACGATCCGATCGCTCACGTGGAGCCCCGCCGCCTTCCGCAGGTCCTGGATCGCCCGGATCAGGTCGCGCGCGATCCCTTCGCGTCGGAGCTCGGCGGGGATCTCGAGCTCGAGGGCAACCGTGACGCCGCTCTCGCTCGCGACCCCCCAGCCCGACATCACCTCCTGGGCGAGATCGACCTGATCGGGTAGGAGGGTCACCCTCGATCCGTCCTCCAGCGTCAGCGTGACCGTCTCCCCCGAGGCCAAGCGTCCGGCGAGTGCGCCGTCGTCGCGCACCAAGGCGGCCGCCACCGCTTGCACCCGTCCGCCGAGCGCCGGCCCGAGGACCTTGTAGTTGGGCTTCGCCCGCCACGCGCCGAACGACTCGGTGTCGGCGAACCGGACCGCCTTGACGTTGAGCTCGTCGGCGATGACGTCCAAGAGCCCGTCGAGCTCGTCGTCGCGGCCCGGGACGTGCACGACCGCTTCGTGCAGCGGCTGGCGGGTCTTCGTCTTCGTCTCCACGCGGATCCTCCGGCCGAGCTCGACGACGGCGCGGGCGAGCGCCATCGACCGATCGAGTGCGGGATCCGCTGCAGCGTCGTCGACGCTCGGATAGTCGGCGAGGTGAACGGAGTCGGGCATCCCACCCCGACCCGCCGCCAGGTTCCGCCACAGCTCTTCGGCCACGAAGGGCACGAAGGGCGCCAGGAGGGTGGCCACCGTCACCAGGCAGTGGTGCAGCGTCTGCGCCGCAGCCTCCGCGTCGGCGCCGGCCACGCCACCGGGGTTCCAGAAGCGACGCCTCGTCCGCCGGACGTACCAGTTCGAGAGGTCGCTCACGAAGGACTGGATCCGGCGCCCGGCGCCGGTCGCGTCGTACGCGTCGAGCCGCTCCCGAGCCTCACGGACCGTATCCGCGAGCTGCGAGAGCACCCAGCGGTCCATCACGGCGCGTCGGTCGATCGGTGGTGCACCCGAGGATGCGGGATCGAACCCGTTCGCGTTCGCGTACGTGACGAAGAACGAATACACGTTCCAGAGGGTCAGCAGGAATTGGCGGACGATCTCGTCGAAGGCCTCGAACGACACGCGACGGTCCGCCCACGGCGAACCGTTCGTGAGGAGGAACCAGCGGAGCGTGTCGGCGCCGTGTCGATCGAGGACCTCGAACGGGTCGATGCTGTTCCCGAGCGACTTCGACATCTTCCGGCCTTCGGCGTCGAGGATCAGCCCGAGACACACGACGTTCCGGTAAGCCGCCGCGTCGAAATGCAAGACGCCCTCGGCCATGAGCGTGTAGAACCAGCCGCGCGTCTGGTCGATCGCCTCAGAGATGAAGTCGGCGGGGAAGTTCCGTTCGAACTCTTCGATGCCGCGACCGAGCTCGGGGTGATAGCCCCATTGCGCGAACGGCATCGCACCCGAGTCGTACCAGGTGTCGATGACCTCCGGGACGCGCTCGGAACGCTCCCCGCACTCGGGACAATCGAACGACACCTCGTCGATGCCGGGCTTGTGCGGATCGATGCCGGTGAGGTCGCGACCGGCGAGCTCGCTGAGCTCGGTGAGCGACCCGACCGCCCGTTCGTGCCGGCGCTCGCACCGCCAGATCGGCAGCGGCGTTCCCCAGTAGCGTTCGCGTGAGAGCGCCCAATCGACGTTGTTCTCCAGCCAGTTGCCGTATCGCCCGTGCTGGATATGCGAGGGGTACCAGCGCACCGAGTCGTTGACCTGGAGCAGACGATCCTTCACCTGCGTCGTGCGGATGTACCAACCGGTACGGGCGTAATACAACAAGGGCGTGTGGCAGCGCCAGCAGAACGGGTACGCATGCTCGACGGTCCCGGCGGCGAGCAGGACGCCGCGCTCGCGGAGATCCTCGATGATCACGGGGTCCGCGTCCTTCACGAACATCCCTCGGACGAACGCGGGAGCGAGATCCGTGAATCGCCCGTCGTCGCCGACGGGCTTGAAGACCGGCCATCCCTGGGCTCGGCCGACGGCGAGGTCCTCCGGCCCGAAGGCCGGCGCCATGTGGACGATCCCGGTTCCCTCTTCCATGGAGACGAAGGCCCCGGCGACCACCCGGTGCGCGTCCTCGACGTTCGGGTACGGCGGCTCGTAGCGGGCGCCGACGAGGTCGGAACCCGACAGCCTCTCGACGATCGTGCCGGTATCGCCGAGCGCGGCGTCGCGAAGCGGTTCCCCGACGATCAGCCGTTCCCCGTCGCGCTCGACCACCACGTACGACGCCGAGGCATCGACGGCTGCCCCCTCGTTCGCCGGGAGCGTCCACGGCGTCGTCGTCCACACGAGCAGCGACGAACCGACGAGCGACGGGTCGTCCGCTCCGACGACCGGGAACCGGACGAAGACGCTCGGGTCCGAGATCGTCTCGTAGCCCTGGGCCACCTCGGCGTCCGAGAGCGCGGTGCCGCACCGCGGGCAGTACGCCGTGACCTTGTAGTCCTCGACGAGGAGCCCGCGGCCGTGGAGCTGCTTCAACGACCACCAGACCGACTCGATGTACGGGGTATGCATCGTCCAGTACGCCTGATCGGTGTCGATCCAGAAGCCGATCCGCTCGGTGAGTCCCTCGAACGCGCCGACGTACCGCTGGACGGACTCGCGGCAGAGCCGGTTGAACTCCGCGACACCGAACGCCTCGATGTCCTTCTTCCCGGTCGTGCCGATCTCCTTCTCGACCTCGATCTCGACCGGCAGGCCGTGGCAATCCCATCCGCCCTTCCGTTCCACGAAGTGACCCGTCATCGTCTTGAACCGGGGGAACACGTCCTTGAACGTGCGCGGCTCGACGTGATGGATCCCGGGTTGGGCGTTCGCGGTCGGGGGGCCCTCGTAGAAGACCCACCGAGGCGCGCCTTCCCGCGCGGCGAGCGAGCGATGGAAGACGTCGGCCTGCTTCCAGAAGGCGAGCATGCGCTCCTCGAGGTGGGGGAAGCTCACCTTCGGGTCCACGGGTTCGAACGGCATGTCGACTCCTCCGTACATACGAAACGCCTCGTCCTCGGTGCGAGGACGAGGCGTGGGCCCCGCGGTACCACCTCGCGTTGCCGGGCCCTCGCGGGCTCGGCCGCTCTCCGGCCGCGAACATGGCCTTCCGCGATCACGGGCGGTCCCGCCTGCGTCTACTGCGGAGCGCGGTCCTTCCGCGCCCGGTTCGGGCAGGGGCTCGGGGAGGATGTTCACCGGGAGCGCGGCACCGGCTCCCACCGTCCCGGCTCGCTCGGACCGCACCGACCCGGCTACTCGTTCCCGTCGTTGCCGGTACGGCGATGCTACACGTCCGTGACCACCCGGGAGCATCGCGATGGTCCCCGAACAGGGGTTCGGATCGGTGCCCGAGCGAGGCCCCGAAAACGGAGATCCGCCGTCCTCCGATACAGGCTCTGACCTGCGGGAACACAGCCGATATGCGCTCTTCTGCTACCCTTCGCCGCCATGGCGAACGGCAAGCTCACTCCGAGCGAGATCGCCGATCTGAAGGCTCGCTTGCTGAAGGAGCGGGACGAGCTGGATGAGCAGCTGAGCACGATCGAGGACACGTCGTTCGCGACGACGCAGTCCGATCTCTCCGGAGACGTGGGTCTCGACGACGAGGCCGCCGATGCCGGGACGGCGACGTTCGAACGCGAGAAGGACCTCTCCATCGAGCAGAACGTCCGCGACCTGCTGCAGAAGATCGATCGAGCGCTCTCGAGGATCGACGCCGGGACGTACGGGATCTGCGAGCGCTGCGGGAAGCCGATCGAGAAGGCGCGGGTGAAGGCCCTTCCGTACGTCAGCCTCTGCCTCAAGGACGCCCAGGCGCAAGCACACAGGTAGATCGGTGGACGCCCGGGCGCGCCGCGGGGCAACCATCCTCTTCTCGACGGCGGCCGTGGTCTTCGCCGTCGACCGGGCGACCAAGGTGTGGGCCGCCCACGCCCTCGCGGACAAGCCGATCGACCTGATCGCAGGAGTCCTCACCCTGCGGTACACGACGAACTCGGGCGGTGCTTTCAGCCTGGGGCAGCGGACGCCGTGGCTCTTCGCCGCGGCGACCCTGATCGTCTCGGGGCTGATCGTGCTCACGGCGTTCCGTTCGCGGAACGCCGTGTCCGCCCTGGGGCTGGGCCTCGTCCTCGGGGGCGCGCTCGGCAACCTCGCCGATCGCGCCCTCCGCGGTCCCGGCCTCTCCGGGCACGTGGTCGACTTCATCGATCTGCACTGGTGGCCGGTGTTCAACGTCGCCGACAGCGCGATCGTGATCGGGGCGGCGGTCATCGCGTGGGCGTCCTTCCGCGAGGAGCGTCCGGCCGACGTCGCGGCGGGAGCCCCGGACGATGTCACGTAGGGAGTTCGTCGCCGACCCGGGACGGCTGGACGCCGTCGTGGCGGCGACGATCGGGTCGACCCGCGCCGACGTTCAGCGCGCGATCGCCGCGGGGGATGTCTTGGTGGACGGCCTACCGAGAGCGAAGTCCTTCCGCTTGGACGGCGGCGAGCGGGTCGTCGTCCACCTCGCGGAGGAGGGCCCGCTCGCACCCGAGGGTCCGCCGGTGGCGGTCGTGTTCGAGGACGAACATCTGCTCGTCGTTTCGAAGCCGGGTGGGCTCGTCACGCATCCCACCGCTCGGCGGCGGAGCGGGACGCTCGTCAATCGGCTCCTGGGCATGGGGATCCACCTCGCTCCCGCGGGAGGCGAGCTCCGCCCGGGGATCGTCCACCGATTGGATGCCGGCACGAGCGGACTGCTCATCGTGGCCAAGACCGACGTGGCCTACGCGGAGTTGCGTGAGGGGTTCCGCCAACACGCGGTCGACCGACGGTACCTCGCCCTGGTCCGCGGGCAGGTCGCGCACGATCGCTTCGGGGTGGAGGCCCCGCTCGGCCGCCGCGCGGCGAAGATCGTGGTCGACCGGGTCCACGGACGGCCGGCGATGACGTCGTTCGAGGTGCGTGAACGGCAGCCGCGCGCCACGTTGCTGGAGGCGGAGCAGGAGACCGGCCGGACCCACCAGATCCGGGTCCACCTGAGCGCGATCGGCCATCCGATCCTGGGCGACCGCGCGTACGGGGGCGGCGGCGACGATGCTGCGCGGGTGGGGCTCTCCCGGCCGTTCCTGCACGCATGGCGGCTTCGGTTCCTCCACCCGGTCACGGGCGAGCAGATCTCGCTCGAAGATCCGCTCCCGGGCGAGCTCGTGGATGTGCTCGGGAGGGTCCGTCTCGACCAGCGACCTTGACGCCGTGGCGAGGCGTGCTAGCCTCGGACCCTGCGAATCACAGGCGTGTAAGTTGTCCACATCGGACCGGGAGCGATGTGGAAAACGCTCCCGGAAAGGCGATCACCAGCGCAGATGCCCGGCCAAGGGTTCGTCCATCTCCACACCCATTCGGAGTACTCCCTGCTCGACGGGGCGGCGCGGATCGAGGCGCCGCGCTCCAACCCGAACGCGCCCACGATCTTCAGCGAAGCCGCTCGCGATGGGATGTCGGCGATCGCCGTCACGGACCACGGGGCCATGTTCGGCGCGCTCCGCTTCTACGAAACCGCTCGACAGACGGGGCTCAAGCCGATCATGGGGGTGGAGGCGTACGTGGCGCCCGGGTCCCGGTTCGATCGGACGCCGGGGGAGAGCGAAGAGAAGTACTACCACCTCACACTGCTCGCCGAGAACGAAACGGGCTACCGGAACCTGCTCCGGCTGGTAACCGTCGCGCACCTCGAGGGCTTCTATCACCGGCCGCGGATGGACAAGCAGCTGCTGGCCGAGCACGCCGACGGGCTGATCTGCCTGTCGGGTTGCCTCTCGTCGGAGCTCGGCGTGCACCTCGTCAACGGCCAGTACGATCGCGCCCTCGCGGCCGCCGGCGGGGCACGCGAGATCTTCGGCCCCGACAACTACTTCATCGAGGTGCAGGATCACGGGCTCGGTGATCAGCGCCGGATCATCGGGGAGCAGGTCCGGATCGCGCGAGAGCTCGGGGTCCCGGTCGTCGCGACCAACGACCTTCATTACACGAGGAAGGAAGACGCGAAGCCGCACGACGTCTTGCTATGCATCCAGCAGCAGAAGCTGCAGTCGGATCCCAAACGCCTCCGGTTCGACTCGGAGGAGTTCTACCTCAAGACGGCGGAGGAGATGCGTCGCGTCTTCGCGGAGCTCTCCGGCGCATGCGACCAGACGCTGGCGATCGCCGAGCGGGTGCAGCTCCTCCCCGAGCTCGAGCGGATCCTGGTCGAGCACCGCACCGAGTACCGGCTCCCACAATTCGAGACACCGCACGGCGAGGCCCTCGAGGCGTACCTCCGGGAGCTCGTGGAACGAGGCGTCGCGGAGCGCTACGGGACGCCGGTCCCCTCGGACGTCGTCACGCGCGTCGACACGGAGCTCGCGGTCATCACGAAGATGGGCTTCGCCGGCTACTTCCTCATCGTGTGGGACCTGATCCGGTTCGCCCGCGAACAGGGGATCCGCGTCGGACCGGGGCGCGGCTCGGCGGCGGGCTCGGTGGCGTCGTACGCGCTGCGGATCACCGACCTCGATCCGTTGCGGTACGGCTTGCTGTTCGAGCGGTTCCTCAACCCCGATCGGGTGGAGATGCCCGACATCGACATGGACTTCGACGAGCGCCGGCGCGATGAGGTGATCCGGTACGCCACCGAAACGTACGGGTCTGATCGTGTCGCGCAGATCGTGACCTTCCAGACGATCAAAGGGAAGCAGGGCATCCGGGATGCGGCCCGCGTGCTGGGGTTCCCCCCGATCGTCGGGGACCGTCTCTGCAAGATGTATCCGCCCGCGATGATGGGGCGCGACGAACCGATCGACCGCGCGCTCGAGATCAGCCCGGACCTCCGTGAGGCGTACGAACGGGAACCCGAGGCGAAGGAGATCATCGAGACGGCCCGTGCGCTGGAAGGCCTCCGGCGCGAGGACTCGGTCCATGCGGCCGGGGTCGTGATCGGCGACGCGCCACTCGTCGAGTACCTCCCGCTGAAGCTCACGAAGGATTCGCGCGACGAGTCGAAGAAGATGGTCACGCAATTCGACATGAACGGTGTCGCCCAGCTCGGGCTGCTCAAGATGGACTTCCTCGGGCTCCGCACGCTCTCCGTCATCGAGGAGACGCTGCGTCACCTTCGCACGCGTGGCATCGAACTGGACATCGATCACGTCGCGCTGGATGACGCCGAGACCTACGCGATGCTCCGTCGCGGCGATACGACCGGCGTGTTCCAGATGGAATCGCCGGGGATGCGGAGCCTGATCAAGCTGCTCGAACCCGATCGGTTCGAAGATCTGATGGCACTCGTCGCTCTCTATCGTCCCGGCCCGCTCAACACCGGCATGCACACGGAGTACGCCGAGCGCAAGCACGGCCGGCGCAAGGTGGTGTATCCGCATCCCGAGCTGGAGCCGGTGCTCAAGGACACCTACGGCGTCATGGTCTACCAGGAGCAGATCATGCAGATCGCCGTGCGGATGGCTGGCTACTCCATGGGACAGGCCGACACGCTTCGCAAGGTCATGGCGAAGAAGAAGCGCGAGCTCGTCGGGCAGGAGCGGCAGCGGTTCGTCGCGGGGTGCGTCGACCAAGGGATCTCGGAACGGCTCGCCGCCGATCTGTTCGACCTGATCGAGCCCTTCGCCGACTACGGGTTCCCTGCCGCCCACGCATGTGCGTACGGCTTCATCGCGTATCAGACGGCGTACCTGATCGCGCAGCACCCGGTCGAGTACATGGCGGCCATCCTCACGTCGGTGAAGGACGACAAGGATCGCAAGCCGTACTACCTCTACGCGTGCCGGAGCATGAAGATCGAGGTCCTGCCCCCAGACGTGAACGAGTCCGACATGGACTTCGCCCCCGCACCCGGCGATCGTCGCGCGATCCGGTACGGGCTCTCCGCGGTCCGCAACGTCGGGGAGGGTGTCGTGCAAGCCATCCTGGACGCTCGGCGGTCGGGCCGACCCTTCGATTCCTTCGCCGACGTCTGCCGGCGGGTCGACCCGGGAGCGTTGACGAAGCGCGTCCTCGAGTCGCTCATCTTCGCCGGCGCGTTCGACTCCTTCGGGTACACCCGCGGCGGGATGGTGCAGCAGAGCGGCGAGCAGGCGGCGTGGGAGAAGGTCGCGGCGCCGATCCTCGCCGAACGGAAAGCGCAGGCCGCCGGGCAGTTCTCGCTCTTCGGAACCGGCGCCGACGGTGCGGGGTTCGGTGAGATCGACGAGGGGGTCCTCCGCGGAGACGAGCTCGACAAGCGACTCCTGCTGTCCAAGGAGAAGGAGATGCTCGGCCAGTTCGTCACCGACCATCCGCTGCTCGGGGTGGAGGACGAGCTTCGGGCGCAGACGACCCACCCGATCGATGAGATGCCCAACCTCGGCGACGGCGATCTCGTCACCGTCGGGGGCATCATCGGGTCGCTCGCTCGCAAGTACACGAAGCGTGGCGAGCCCTACGCGCAGTTCCGCTTGGAGGGACTCGCTGGCGGCGTCGAGGTGATCGCGTTCCCCGGCGTGTACGAAGCCGTTCCGCAGCTGATCCAGCCCGACACGATCGTCCTGGTGACCGGTCGGATCGACCTGCGCGGCCGGGAGCTGCAGATCCGCGCGACCGAGGTGAAGGAGCCCGTGCTCGGTCCGGATGCTCCGAAGCTCCTCGCCGAGTCGCTCGTGGTCGATCTGGCGGCGACCGCGTGCACGCCGGCCGTCCTCGAGAAGCTCAAGCAACTCTTCGAGGCGCATCCGGGGGCCGCCCCCGTGCGGCTGCGGTTCCTCTCGTCCGCAGGCGTGACCCCGCTCTCGGTCGGTTCGTTCAACGTCGACGCGGCGGGGTCGCTGATGGGGGAGCTGCACGATCTCTTGGGGGCCGGGTCCAGCCGGCTCGACCGCTCCAACTGACGGGTCCCGCGTATCGTTCGCACGTGGGCTTCTCGATCCTTCCTGCGCTCGACGTATGGCAGGGACGCCTCGCCATCGCGACGAGCGAAGGGATCACGCCGGTCAGCGCGTTCGATGGCGATCCGGTCGCGGCCGCACGTGCCGCGGTGGCGGCCGGCGCGCGGGCGATCCACCTGGTGGATCTCGATCTCGCGTTCGGCGGGATCCCCGGCCTCGACGTCGCGGCGTTCCGAGCCGTCGCTCCGGGCGCGACCCTGCAGGTGAGCGGTGGGATCGGCGACGCTGCGACCGGCCGCGCCTACCTCGACGCCGGCGCCGACCGGTTCGTCCTGAGATCGTCCGCGTTGGCCGATGATCGCGGCACGCTCGCGGTGCTCCGCGATGCCCGTCAGGACGTCGTGATCGGGATCGAGGTCCATGACGGCCGGATCCGAGCGCGGGGCGCCGGCGGCGCGGATGACTCGGAGGGTCTCGATCTGA
>WNGO01001843.1_pt1 | contig 17450 bp, 16 predicted proteins | sample 5400511 | NCBI WGS metagenome assembly WNGO01 (sample SAMN13153380, study PRJNA577476) | soil metagenome | isolation source: 20 cm soil or saprolite under Garry oak tree replicate 2 | place: USA:California | collected 2016-06-15 | reverse complement strand
CCGCGAGAGAGTTGGAACGGCGCTTGAACAAAGAGAATCGATCACGGACGTGGCTGCGGTTTAGCAAATGACATCGTTGCCAATGACTGTGCACCGCGACCAATCCAAGGTGAACTCGGACCCAAGTTTTGGCTCCCGCGAGCTCGTTTCGATCAGCACTATCAATCCGCTGGGCAACAAGCGGCAGGTGCGCGCAGTATGGAGGCGGCTTGTTAGAAGCAGCAGACTTCTCGGCGCCGGCGAGCCTGAAATGGCGCACAAGACGGATGAATTCTGCTACGCGCCAAAAATCGATTCGGCAGTCGAGACCTACTCGGAGAGCGCGATGCGGTGGTGTAAGCCGTTGAGCTTCAATACCCGCGCATTTGAGTGAATGGCGAGGTTTGATTATTGTCTAAGAAAGGAGAAGGCATGGCCAATCAAATCGTGTGGTGTGACATTCCGGTTCTTGACTTGGATCGGGCGGTGAAATTTTACTCGACGGTGCTCGGTCAATCTGTGAAGAAGCAAGAATTTCCCGGCATGACGATCGGCATTTTGCCGCACAACGACGGCGAGGTCGGCGCATGTTTGTTTACCAGCGACGAAGAAAAACCGTCAGAGAAGGGCACGATGATTTACTTGAACGCGAATGGGCGACTGGACGATGCAATCGCGGCGGTGGCGTCGAATGGCGGCAAAGTGGTCAAGCCAAAACATTCCATCGGTCCGTTCGGTTTTCGCGCCGTCGTGATCGACAGCGAGGGCAATCGCGTTGCGCTCCATTCCGATTAATGTCTCTCTGGGGATGGTTGAAATCTCTCGCCTCGGGCGAAGTGAAAGTCTGTCATGCCGGCGAACACCGGCATCCAGGTTCGATTTGAGTTCGCGGTCAAAAAGCGCCTGGATTCCGACTTCTGCCGGCAGGAACAAGAGTCGACTTTTAGTCGACCCATTCAGAACTCCTCGGCTTAGAGCCGAGGGTCGTTAAGTTTTAGAATTTTCTGCGGAGATTGGGTGATGATCGACTCGACAGGTCAAAAACTTCCGTGGATGCTGCTGCTACTGTTCCTTGCCGGCATTCCCCATCTTGTTGATGCCGCGCAGCCCGACAAGACGAAGACTCAGAAAGCTTTGCCTGCTAAAGAGGATCCGGGACCGTGGCTTCTCGCGGGGCGTGAAGGAGAATGTGCTCCGCTCTCGATACTGGCAAAGAAGGGTCCGGAGTACGGTGATATTCAAAGCCCCTACCAGTTAGCCGACAAGTTGCGCGCTGCCGGGCATAAGGCCGACGTCAAGGAATTCAAAGCCGGCACTCGGCCCTCCGTCGAGGTCAGAGCGCCGTCGGCGGGACTTTATGTGATGTTTGTAAAAAAAGAGTTTTGCGACAAACCGGCGCCTGTGCCGGAGAAAAAATAGCGCGCTTACTCTTCGCCCTCGTGACGCCGTCGCGGACGGTCGGCTTGCTTGAGAAACTTCTTGCGCAGCCGCACGGACTGCGGCGTTACCTCCACCAATTCGTCATCGGCGATCCATTCGATCCCTTCCTCAAGCCCCATTTCCCGATGCGGCGTGATGATGATGTTCTCGTCACGACCCGCGGCGCGGATATTGGTAAGCTTTTTCTCGCGAGTAATATTGACGTTCAAATCGACGTCACGGGAATACTCGCCGACCACCATCCCTTCATAAACCCGCACGCCCGGCGGGATGAAGATGACACCGCGCTCTTGCAGATGAAAGACCGCGTAGGGAGTTGTCTGGCCTTCGCGATCCGACACCATGGCGCCATTGCTGCGGCTTTGGATGGCGCCGTGCCACGCCGTCCAGCCGTCGAAGAGCGCGTTCATGATGCCGGTGCCACGTGTATCGGTGAGAAAACGCGAGCGAAAGCCGATCAAGCCGCGCGATGGCACACCGAATTCCAAGCGCACGCGACTCGATCCCCCGTGGGTCATTTTAGTCATCTTGCCTTTGCGCATGGCCAGCAGCTGTGACACCACGCCGATAAAATCTTCCGGAACGTCGATGACGAGGAGCTCGATCGGTTCGTGCAGTCTGCCGTCGATCTCGCGCGTCACCACGGTGGGTTTCGACACCATCAGCTCATAACCTTCGCGGCGCATGGTTTCGATGATAATCGCCAATTGAAACTCGCCCCGCCCGGTGACTTGGAATGAATCCGGCTGCTCGGTGTCGGTAATGCGCAGGCTGACGTTTTTCTTTTGCTCCAAGAAAAGCCGCTCGCGCAGCTTGCGCGAGGTGACAAAATCACCCTCGCGCCCGGCCCAAGGCGAGTTGTTGGCGCTAAAAATCATCGCAATCGTCGGTTCATCGATGCGCAGCGCCGGCAGCGGTTTGGGGTTTTCCCGGTCGGCAATCGTATCGCCGATGCCGATGTCTTCGATGCCCGCCACCGCGACGATGTCGCCGGCTTCGGCGGAGTCGACTTCGATCCGCTTCAAGCCCTGCCAGCCGAACACTTGGGTAACCTTGACAGCACGCTGTGTGCCGTCGACGCGGCAGAGTGTGTAGTTGCCGATCGCGAGCGAGCCGTTTTTCAGACGGCCGATGGCGAGCCGGCCAACATAGTCATTGTAATCCAAATTATTCGCTTGAAACTGCGTCGCCGCGGCCGGATCGAAGGCCGGACCCGGTAGCGTTTGCACGATTAATTCGAAGAGCGGCTTCAAATCTGCTCCGGCCTGCTTCAAATCAAGCGTCGCCGTGCCGGCGCGGGCATTGGTGTAGACGACGGGAAAGTCGAGTTGATCTTCGCTGGCGTCGAGATCGATGAAAAGATCGTAAATCTCGTCTAACACGGCGGCGACCCGCGCGTCGGGCCGATCGATCTTGTTGATGCACACGATCGGCGGAAGCTTTGCCTCCAGGGCTTTCTTCAGGACAAAGCGAGTCTGCGGCAGGGGTCCTTCGGAGGCGTCGACGAGCAACATGACGCCGTCGACCATGGCGAGCGTGCGTTCGACTTCACCGCCGAAGTCCGCATGGCCGGGGGTGTCGACGATATTGATTTTCACGTCGCCATAGTAAATCGTCGTGTTCTTGGCCATGATCGTGATGCCGCGCTCGCGCTCCAAATCCATCGAATCCATGATTCGGTCGGTGACCTGTTCATTGGCGCGAAATATCCCGCTTTGGCGTAGCATACCGTCGACTAACGTGGTTTTGCCGTGATCGACGTGAGCAATGATGGCGATGTTGCGGATCGCGTCGTGGCGGCGGTGTTTGGATTGAATCATTATCATTGTTTATTAGGGACTCGTTCCGTGTTGTCAAGCGAGCGGCTGGTTGTCGCGCGGCGCTTTATGTTGTGATTCGCGGTCATTTCTTGCGACTGGAGACACCGTAGAGTATCCTAGTAGGGTTCATGGGGCGCATATCCCGATACCTCTGGCGCTATTGGCGACGTTATCTGTTCGGTGGGCTCTGCCTGCTCGGCACGGCCACGCTGGTCATGTGGATTCCCTGGTGGATTCGCGAGGCGGTGCGGATCATCGAACATGGCGGCTCGCTGCGCGACGTGACCTACTATGCCGTGTTGATCATCGCTTCCGCCGTCGCCCAGGGATTTGTCCGCACCTATTCGCGCGCGCTGATCTTCAACGCCGGGCGCAACGTTGAATACGATCTGCGCAACGATCTGTTCGCGCATCTGGAAAAACTGCCACCGTCTTTTTATCAAGCGCAAAGAACCGGCGATCTGATGTCGCGGGTGATCAACGATATTTCCGCGGTGCGCGTCATGCTCGGTCCCGGCGTGGTCAACTTCGCCAACGCGCCCCTCTATTACGTTTACGCGATCGCGTTGATGCTTTCGATGGACGTGCGCATGACACTGGCCGCTCTGATGCCATTACCCTTGTTGATTTATGTCGCACAACGGTTTCGCGGCCGAATCATGAAGAGCTCTTTCGAAGTGCAGCAACAGATGTCGGTGCTCAGCAGCCACGTGCAGGAGAACCTGAGCGGCATGCACGTCGTCAAAGCTTATGCGCAGGAGGAGTTTCAAACGCAGCAGTTCGTCGGTTTGAACAAAGACTACGAAGTCAAAAGCATGGAAATGGCTAAAATGCGCGGCATCGTTAATCCGATCATGCAGGGCATCAACGGTCTGACCGTGCTGATCATCATCTGGTACGGCGGCGTTCGGGTGATGCGTGGCGATCTGTTGGTCGCCGATATCGTCGCGTTCATCGCTTATCTCAACGTGCTGGCGTGGCCGACGGCAGCTTTTGGCTGGATGCTTTCGCTGGTGGAGCGCGGCCGCGCGGCGATGCGCCGCCTCGAAGAGATTCTCGAAATCAATCCCGAGATCGCCGAATCCGCGTCGCCGGTGGCAATCCGTGACCTCAAAGAAGGCATCGAGTTCCGCAACGTCTCCTTTGCCTACGAGCGCCAGAAAAACGGTCACGGCGCCGTTGAAAACATTAACTTCGCGCTTCCGGTCGGCCGCTCGGTCGGTCTGGTAGGACGCGTCGGCTCCGGCAAAAGTACCCTGGCGCAATTGGTGCCGCGGCTGCGCGATGTTTCCACGGGTGCGGTTCTCTTGGACGGCCAGGATACGCGTCAGCTTTCGCTGGGCGACTTGCGTCGGTTAATCGGCTACGTGCCGCAGGAACCGTTTCTTTTTTCGACTTCTCTTCGGGCCAATCTCGCGTTAGGTCGGGAAAATTATTCAGCAGAAGAGCTTAAACGCGCCGTCGAGATCGCCAAGCTGGATCGCGACGTGGAAATATTTCCGCTCGGTCTCGATACGGTAGTTGGCGAGCGCGGCGTGACGCTCTCCGGCGGGCAAAAACAGCGGGCTACGCTGGCGCGCGCGCTGATCATGGATCCGCCGGTGCTGATTTTGGACGATTGCCTGTCCAGCGTTGATGCCCAGACCGAAGCCGAGATTCTCCATGGACTCAGGTCGATTCTCAAAGAGAAAACTTGCCTGATCATTTCCCACCGGATTTCCGCCGTGAAAGAGGCCGACGAGATTCTCGTGCTCGACGAAGGCACGATAGTCGAGCGCGGTAACCATGACCAGCTGGTGCGCCACCGCGGTGTCTATGCCGAGCTTTATCAGCAGCAGCGGTTGAGCGAGGAGTTGGAACAAATCTAGATGACCGAAGGGTTCGAACAGGAAGAAATTCTCGGCAAGGCCTACGATCTCCGCCTGATCCGGCGCCTGTGGCAGTTCATTATTCCTTACAAACGTCTCTTTTTGTGGAGCCTGCTGCTCTTGCCGCTCCAACAAGCCTTTGGCTTGGCGCAACCCTATTTGATGAAAATCGGCATCGATCAGTATATCGCGGGCAAGGACCTGTGGGGTTTGCAGAGTGTCATGTTGCTCTTTCTCGCGGCGCTGATCGGTGAAACGGTCGCGGTATTCACGCAATATTATTTTTCCATGCTGGTAGCGCAGCGTTGTCTTGCCGACTTGCGCGTGGCGATCTTCGCCCACGTGCAAAAACTACCGACGAGTTACTTCGACCGTAACCCCGTGGGGCGTCTCGTGACCCGCATGACCACCGACGTCGACGTCCTGCAGGAAATGTTCGCCGCCGGCGTCATCACGCTGGCGTCCGATTTTGTCATGGTCATCTGGATCGTTGGCATTATGCTCTATCTTGACGTCAAGCTGGCCCTCGTCTCGCTGGTATTGATCCCGCCCATGGCGCTGGCAATCAATTTTTTCCGGGTCAAAGCGCGTCACACTTATCGGCAGATTCGCGAACGGATCGCGCGGATCAATGCCTATTTGGGCGAAGCGATCTCCGGCATGGCTGTGATCCAGCTGTTTGCCCGCGAAGCAAAAACCTACCGCGAGTTCGAGGCTCTTAACGCCGACCATCGCGACGCTTACCATCTGTCGAATTTGTATGAAGCCGGACTCTATTCCATGGTCGAAGCGGCGAGTTCAGTGAGCGTCGGGCTGTTGCTGTGGTACGGGGGCGGCGAAGTGCTGCACGGTGTCATCGGCATCGGCACCCTGGTGGCTTTTAAGGAATATATCAATCGATTCTTCGTGCCGCTGCGCGACTTCAGCCAAAAATACACGGTCATGCAGTCGGCGATGGCGTCGGCGGAGCGGATTTTTCAGTTGCTGGATACGCCCGTGGACGTTGCCAGCCCGAGGCATGCACAGGTGCCGAAACCGTTTCGCGGCGAAGTGGTGTTCGACAACGTCTGGTTTCACTACAAAGCCGGCGACCCGGTCTTGAAAGGCGTCTCATTCCGCATTGAGCCAGGGGAGAAAGTCGCCGTGGTCGGCGCCACGGGGTCGGGCAAGACAACTACGATTAAGCTCTTGAACCGCCTTTACGACATTCAAGAAGGTTCGATCAAAGTGAGCGGCGTCGATGTGCGCGAGTGGGATTTGCGGGCGCTCAGGCGGCATATCGGCGTGGTCTTGCAGGACGTATTCTTATTTTCCGGTGACGTGCGCGCCAATCTCGCTCTAGGCGATCCCTCGATCCCGCTGGAGCGAATCGAAAAGGCGGCGCGGATCGCCAATGCCGAGCGCTTTATTCGCCGATTGCCGGACGGTTACGATGCGCACGTGCGCGAACGCGGCAGTAACTTTTCCGGCGGGCAGCGACAGCTGCTCTCCTTGGCGCGCGTGTTGGTTTACCAACCGGAAATTCTTGTGATGGACGAGGCGACTTCGAGCATCGATACGGAGACCGAAGCGCTGATCCAAGACGCGATGGAAAAAGTGATGCAAAACCGTACTTGTCTTCTGATTGCGCACCGCTTGTCGACGATCCGCAACGCTGACCGGATCATTGTCCTGCATCATGGCGAAGTTCGCGAAGTCGGCTCTCACGCCGAGCTGATGGAGAAGCAGGGGATCTATTATCGCTTGTACCAGTTACAATACGAGCGGGAGGAGTTGAAGCTGGCCGCTCATGATGCGCCGGCCAAGCTTCAGGCATAACTTGGTGCAGGGCAGATTTCTTAACCGATACTCACGGCTGCTGTGTCGCAGCCGCAGAAGACTCAAGCAACTCTTCTGGCTGACTTCATTGAGCTTGATTGTGGCGGCAATTCTACCGGGTTGTTCTCCTCTATATGTGCTGCGCGCTGCCTACGAAGAGGGCAAGATTCTCTGGCGGCGCGAGCCGATCACCGACTTCATTTTGAAACCCGATGTCAAACCGGACATGCAAGCAAAGCTGCAGACGGTTTTGGCCGTGCGAAACTATGCGCGCGATGTGCTCAAATTCAATGTCGGCGGCAGTTACTCCAGTTACTCCTATGTTGACCGGCCGGATTTAACCTACATCGTGATGGCCGCGCCGAAGACCGAATTGCGACCGTACACCTGGTGGTTTCTGATCGTCGGCAGGGTGCCTTACAAAGGTTATTTTACCCAGGGGGAGGCGCAAGCCGAAGTTGCCCGGCTCAATGCCGAGGGTTATGATACCACTCTACGCACCTCCGCCGCCTTTAGCACGCTCGGCTGGTTTGACGATCCGCTGCTGTCGCATCTGCTCCGCTACGACGACGCCGTCTTGAGCGAGATCGTCTTTCACGAGCTCTTTCACAACACCCTCTACGTCAAGGGCGCCGGCGCGTTCAACGAAAGCGCGGCGAATTTTATCGGCCACTATGCCGCCATCGATTTTTTCCGCGACCGGTTCGGGAATGACAGCGCCGAGTATCTGCGCGCGGTTCAGGCGTGGAACGAGGAGCGCGAATTCGGCGCTTTCATAGAAGAAGTCACGCACACGCTGAGCGAGCTTTACAGCCGCGATATCCCGCGCGCGGATAAACTGCGCCTGCGCGAGCAGGTCTTCGCGCGCAGCAAGGCCGAATGGCTGCGCCGCATTGAGGACCGTCCCGCCCACCGTTTTCGCGTTTTTAGCCAACGCCCGCTCAACAATGCGGTGTTGATGCATTACGTGGTTTATCTCAAGGATCTCGATTTGTTTGAGTCGCTCTATGCATTGTGTGGCGACAATCTGGTACGCACGGTCGATGCCCTGCGCCATGCTGTCGCCAGCGGCGGCGAACCCTTCGAAGCAGTGCGTGTCTGGATCGATAAGCACCGCCAGGAGCGCGCCGTAGCGGCACACTAGCGGTTTCTCTTGCCGGTATCATCTAATCCGTGATGTTCAAAAAGCCTCGATAGACAATTCTACCCTCTTAAAGTCCGGCGGTGATTTTGCTGAACCGCCGGATCGCCTCGATGTGGCCCGCCGGCGAAGGGAGACCCGCCTTCATTGTATTAAAGCTCGCGTGAGTAGCGCCGAGGCTTTTCCAAGCTTCGAGCTCTTTGCGCCAAGCTTCCTCTGAGCTTTGACCGTGAGAAATTCTTCCTTCAATGCCGATCTGGTTCGGATTGCGCCCAGCCTCGCGCGCGTAGCCGTGGATTTCTTCAATCGCCGCGCGGCATTTTTCATCGGGACTCATCAGCGGAAACCAGCCGTCGCCGAGTTTCGCCAAGCGGCGTAGAGCGCGCTCGTCCGTGCCGCCGAACCAGATCGGGATCGGCCGCTGAACCGGCAGCGGTTTGATGCCAGCATCGGTGATCTTGTGCCATTGGCCGCTGAAGGTGACGAGCTCCTGGGTCCAGAGCTTGCGCAGCACCTCGATTTGCTCTTCGGATCGGCTGCCGCGGTTTTTGAAGTTCTCGCCCAACGCTTCGTATTCGACCGGGTTCCAGCCGATGCCGATGCCGAAACGCAAACGACCACCGCTCAGGACGTCGAGCGCCGCCGCCTGTTTGGCGACTAGCACGGTTTGCCGTTGCGGCAAGATGATGATGCCGGTGACGAAATCGATCTTTTTCGTCAGGCCCGCCAGATAGCCAAACAGAACGAACGGCTCGTGAAAACCGTCTAAGTGAGTATACGCCGGGCGCCAGCCGGGACGGCCGGCGGGATTGGCGCCGATGACGTGATCGTAGGCCAAAATATGGCGGAAACCAAGCTCCTCGGCCGCTTGGGCATAATCCTTTACCGCGACCGGGTCGCTGCCGATCTCAGTCTGGGGAAAAACCACGCCGATATCCATATTTTAAGCCCCTCCTCCCTATGATTGACGTTAAAAGAGCGCCGGCTCATTCGCCCCTTGATTTTTATGACCGGCGTACGCACATTTCACTATAGATCGGAAACGAGCTTGACTTAAGCGGGCGGCGAACTAGGATCATCTACAACGGAGGAAATCCCTATGAACGGCTTTCGTACCACGATTTTACTGGCGGCTTTGACGGGGCTGGTGGTCTGGATCGGCCAAATGTTCGGCGGTTCCCAAGGAGCCGTGATTGCTCTCGTCATGGCCGGCGCCATGAATTTCTTCAGTTACTGGTTCAGCGACAAGATCGTTCTCCGGATGTATGGCGCCCAGGAAATTACCGCAAACGACGATCCGGAACTCTACGGCATCGTTCGCGATCTCACCGCGAGGGCGAACTTGCCGATGCCGAGGGTTTACATCATTCCGGAAGAGACGCCCAACGCCTTTGCCACCGGGCGCAATCCACAGCACGCCGCAGTTGCGGTGACTCAAGGTATCCGGCGCATTCTCAACAAACGCGAGCTCGCCGGTGTTTTGGGCCACGAACTCAGCCATGTCAAACACCGCGATATTCTCATCAGCAGCATCGCCGCCACGCTCGCCGGCGCGATCAGTTATCTCGCTTATATGGCGCAGTGGGCCGCTATCTTCGGCGGTGGCAGCCGCGACCGCGAAGAAGGCGGCAGCAATATTTTCAGCCTGCTGTTCATGATGATCGTGGCGCCGATGGCGGCAATGTTGATTCAAATGGCCGTGTCGCGCTCGCGCGAATATATGGCTGACGAAGGCGGCGCCAAGGTCAGCGGCGATCCGCTGGCGCTGGCAAGCGCGCTGCGCAAGCTGGAAATGGGCGCGCAGAATATCCCGCTCCAGGTAAGCGATGCGACTGCTAACTCGACGGCACATATGTTTATCGTTAATCCGCTGACGGTCGGTGGCTTGGCTAAGCTATTCAGCACTCATCCGCCGATGGAAGAGCGCATTGCCCGGCTCGAAGCCATGGCCAAAGACTTAAGCTACATGAGGAGCTGAATTTGTCGCTAGCTCGCTAAACAATCGGCGATAAGACCTTCTGTTCAAACCAGGCCGAGAGATCCGACAGGCTGCTCGGCCTGATTTCATGACCCATCTCGTATTCCCGAAAAGTCAGCGGTACATGCAATTGACGCAGCGTCTCGACCGAATTTCTTGCACGCTCGACTTCGATCATTGCATCTTGGGTGCCGTGCTGCACCAGCGTGGGTAGGGAACGGACCGCGTCGCTCACGTTTAGTTGTGACAATAATTCTTCGGGTAACCAGCTGCTCAACACCGCCAAAGCGGCGAATCGCTCGGGATTCGCCAAGGCGAGACCATAAGCCATCACGCCGCCCTGACTAAATCCGAGCACCGCGAGCTTTCTGGTATCGATCGGATAGATACGCGAGCACTTGTCGAGCAACTCCAGTAATTTTTGCCGCGACGCCAATATCGCTTGCACATCCGGCGGTCCGCCCCTGCTCATGGGATACCACGCGTAGCCGACGGCCTCGGGACCGATCGGCGTCTCCAACGGCCCTTGCGGACAAATCATCAGAAACTTTCCGCCGCAGATATGCGGCGCAAGGCCGAGTAGGTCGAAGGCGTTGGCGCCGCGTCCGTGCAGAGTCAGGACGGTTGGAAAGGGACCGTCGCCGGTGGGTTGGTACAAAGTATGGATGAGCTGCATGGAAACCTCCGCAGAGCTAGTCAGTCTTTTAGCTGTTCGAGCCGCCTGATTCCAAGCTGCAACGAGAGCGCGATCACCGCGCCAGTCAATGCCGTAACCGCTATCAAGGGCGGCGCGATCAGCCCAAAGGTCGGCGCAACGGTCCGCCCGTGACGCAGCGACGCCATGGCAAGCTGGTAGACCGGCCAAGCTTCGATCATGACTGCCGCGGCGATGAACGCGACGCTCAAGATCATCGCCACCGCGCCGCCGAAGCTCGTCGGGATCTCCGCGGCGTTTTCGTAATCGAAATTCGGATAAAGCGCGCCGAGACCGACGCCGATGGCGGCGATGCCGAAAGTCATCAGGCAAACCGTCACGAGCGACAGCGCCATCATCCAGGGTGACACATGAAGCAGCAAGTTACTCAGAAACACGAGCAATTCACCGAGCAACAGCAGCGGGACAAAAATCATCCAGAATTTGCTCCACAGCAAAGCGCGCAACGAGATCGGCGCGCTTTGCAAAATCCAGAAAGCTTTCCCTTCCAGGCTGATCGCCGGAAAAGCGAAGCGAACGGCGACGGCGCTGAGCACAAAGCCGGCGAGCGCCAAATTGGCAAAGGAAACAATCGTCCGCAGCACTCCCGCGGGCATCGGCGAACGATCCAACGGCAGAACTTTGAAATTATAAAGATAAACGACGATCAGCGCGAGCAGAAGGAACAGTTGGGACCACTGGGTCGTGTCGCGCAGAAAAGTCTTGATGTCCTTGATCATGATCGCGCGTGTGGTTTCGGGAAACAAGCGCGTAGCCGAATTGAGCAGGCGATTGAACCATACCAATTTGCGGCGCCCCTGACGGGACTCTTGCGCTTTCGACCACCCTTCGAAATAAACCGCGCCGGAGATCCAAGAAGCGGCGACGGGAAAAAACAGCGCGTAGCTCGCCAACAGAGCGAAGAAGAAACCTTGTTCGGCTTCCCGGTTGAACAGCGTCCCAGCCAAAATTTCCGCTGACCAACTGCTCGGTAGAAACGGCGACGAGGGCGTTTCCATGGCGCTCAAAAACTGCATGAAGTTGCCAAAGGATTCCGGGTGCACTAGCCGTTCCGGTTGCGAGAAGCGAAATAAAAAATACATGATGATGAAGGCGACTAGACCGATAAAAAAGAGGATGTCGCGGATTCTTTTTGCCGGCAGAAAATACACCAGTAGATGGGTGATCAAGATGCCGATCGCCGCCGGGATGAGGAGAAACAGGGGCAAGATGAGCGCGATCCAAACATAAAGAACCCAACCGCCGCCGAACACCGAACCGTAAGCGGCAAAGATCGGCAGGCTAAAAAACAGCACCATCCATGATGAATTGACGGTGGTGTGAATCAGACGGGCGTAGAAAAATGAATCGGAGGAAATCGGAGCCGCGTGCACCAAGTCCAAATCGCGCGCGAGAAAAAAGGTCGAGAGCGATGCCACCAGATTGCTGAACAAGAGCATCGATAGAAAAGTCAGCAGGATGATCAACAGCAGCTGATAGGCCAATCCCGGGCCGAGCTCGTAAACGGTTTCGAAATAGCGCAATACGCGCCGGATCACGACGTACGTTCCGATCCAGAAACAAACCGCAAGTGCGGCGAGTAGCAGCCGGCGCGTCCACGACCCGCCGCCGCGAACAAGGGAATTTTTCCAAGAGAGCCAAAGCGGAGAGAGCAGCAACGGGACCGAAGTCATGAGGATTATTCCGTCACGGCCGGGCCGCGCTCTTGGTCGCGGGTCAGTTCCAAAAATACGCTTTCGAGATTGCCGTGATTGCCTGCCGCTTGGCGCTGCAGCTCGGCCATCGTCCCATAGGCGATGAGCCGGCCTTTCTGGATGATGCCGATGCGATGGCAAATCTCTTCGGCGACGCCGATGCTGTGCGTCGAGAGAAAAATCGTTGTGCCGCGTTTCGCCAGCGCGCGGAAGAGGTCCTTGAGCGTGCGCGCCCCCCTTGGATCCATGCCGACCATCGGCTCATCGACGATCAAGATGCGCGGTTCATGAATCAGCGCGGCGCAGACGACCAGCCGCTGCTTCATGCCGTGAGAATAGCTTTCCACCAGCTCGTCCTGCCACGCACTCAACTCCAAATGGTCGAGCAGCTCAGCGCTACGCTGACTCAGCCTGCCCGATTCCATTCGGTGCAGCTTGCCGACGAATTCCAAAAACTCTCGGCCGCTGAGTTTTTCATAGATAAAAGGCCGATCCGGAATGAAACCGGCGATCGCTTTGGCCTTTTGCGCGTCGATGACCACGTCGTGCCCATCGAGCAGAACTTGCCCCGAAGTCGCTTTCAAAATTCCCATCATGACCCGGATCGTTGTCGTTTTGCCGGCGCCGTTGGGACCGAGAAAGCCGAAAATTTCTCCGGCAGGCACCGTGAGACTGAGCTGATCGACCGCGGCGAGCTTGCCATAGTGCTTGCTCAGGTTAATAAGTTGAATCATTCGATTTTAGATTTTCGATTCTCGGAATGGGATCTCAATCTTCAATCTAAAATGGGCAATCCAAAATACTCGTTCCTTCCTACAAGACTTCGATCTTTAGATTGCCGATCAACTGCAGGAGATCGATCTGCCGGTCGATCTCACCTTCGAGAAATTTGGGATGCCTGCGGCCCGGGCCAACGCGTTGAACAGCACCGTGTGTTCGTTGCAGTCGCCTTTTCGGGTTTGAAGGACTTCAAGGGCATTGGGAATGCTGACCGTCGGCTCTTTGGCGATTTCCTTGTAAACCCAGTCTTTGATTTTCAGCGCGGCTCGGAATGCATCGGTTTCACCGTTTAAGATCTTGGCGGAAAGCGCTGCGATTGTCGGATGATCGGATTGAACAAACGGGGTGGGCTGCAAATAGGACGCCAGGCGCGTCTCCTTCACGGGGATCTTTGGGATGGTGAGTCGCTTCAAGTCTTCACGCGCGATCTCGAGCCGATTGTTTTCGAGTTTTTGCCGTCCCCCGTCGAGTGGAAAATTCGCGAGATTGACGCCGCTGAGTATGAATTGAACTCCATTTCGCGATTGTGCATCGGTGATTGCTTTGGCAACCGGGATCGCCGTCTGGGCGATGATGTCCAACGATACCGAGCGGGCCGACAGATTTTTTGCTTCACGAACGTCTTGGCGCACGAGCGACAGCCCCGCGGGGGACTCCTCTTTGAGCGTCCGGCCTTGGCCATCAACCCATGAGACCACCGAGATGCCACGAAAGCTTTGACGCATCCGGATGGCCGGCTCAGTGCGCGCGCCGACGCGAATCTGTTCGCGGCCTTCGATCACCACCGTGGTCACTTGCTGCGACAGCGTCGATGGGTCGAAGGTGGAAAAAAGAAATTTCTTTCCGGTCTCCAGCTGCTGGGTTACGACGTAGGGTTTGAGCGCGGCGAGTAGGTAAGGTGCTTGGGTCATCGTCAAGTCGCGCCTCGATTTGTTGCCCGCGGAGTCGATTTCCAAGCTGAGTTTCGTGCCGTTGACCTGCCCGCGCGCGTTGAAGCGAATGTCTTTAGAATGGAGCTCGAAAGCGAAGTTTTCCAGGATCCAGTCTTCATTGGCCTCCATTTCCAAGCTCGTCGCGGCGGGTTGCACCGTGCCGAGCAAATTGAGATTCATTACCGATCGGTCGGAGAGTTTGTAGCCGTTTGTCTTGGGCGTGATCGTTTGCGTGGCGTAGCCGATCTTCTCGCCGCGATAGAACACGCCCCACCATTCCTCCATATTTTCGGTGATTTTTTCCGTACCGCGCATCGTGATGACCGGCGCGGACGCGCCGATTTGGCGTTTGATGAGGAGAACGTTCATCGCGCACCAGAAGAGCACAATGAGGACGCCGATGGATTGTTTCACAAGCATGCGATAGAGCGTATATGGTAAAGGCTTACCTCGTTCGGTTCAAATCAATTCAGGAATGTAATTGGAAGGCGATCGCCCAGAGCTAAAATTTGCCGCCGACCGGATGCTCGGCAGGTTGACGAAATGGCTCCGGGTGATCGGTCAAGATGTCACCTATGGTCAGCATTTAACCGGCTATGGATTGATTCGCGCCGCGCGGGCTGAAAGCCGTCTTATCCTCACTCGTGACACGCGCCTAAAGCACAAGCAACCGCCGGCCTTCCTGTTTATCGTCAGCGATCATTACCGCGAGCAATTGCGCCAGGTGATCACGGAGTGCGGTTTAAAGCCGGCTCAAGCCATGTTTACACGCTGCATCGAGTGCAACACCGCGCTGCAGCCCAAATCTAAAGAAAGCGTCGAAGGCGCCGTCCCGCCGTACGTCTTTTCAAGCCAAGAAAAGTTTTCCTGGTGCCCGACATGCCAACGTATTTACTGGCCATCGGATGATCTGGAATTCAGCTCCTTTGTGTGCTAAAAAACGCTGTTCGTTTAATTGCTTCCCCGGTAGCTCAGTCGGTAGAGCAGTTGGCTGTTAACCAATTGGTCGGGGGTTCGAGTCCCTCCCGGGGAGCCAATTCATTGCTGAGCGCCGAGTCAATTGCGAGTCGCTAAGCAAGCGCATTGTCTCCAGCCGTCCGGACAAATAAGAATTCCTACAAATCAATAATTCACCTATAATAATTGGACCTTAAGCGGGCCTTTCGTTTGGTGCGTGCGGAAGGTCTTGCCATTTCAATCGAACACTTCGCAAGAAAACGTCGTCCTGTGAAAACACAATTTAGATGCCGATCGATCGCAAAGAAGATAGAGTTCGCGCACTGTCCTCCGATCATGGACGTGGTTGGCATCGGCATGCTCGCCTTCGTCGGCAGCGCCGCGATAGGCCTTTTGCTGGGCATAGCAGCACCCTCGGTGGATGATGAGTTCAGCTACCTGCTCGCCGCCGACACATTTTTGCATGGTAGGTTGACCAATCCGACGCATCCGATGTGGGTTCATTTTGAGACCCCCCATGTCATACACGTTCCGACCTACACGTCCAAGTTCATGCCGGCTCAAGGGCTGATTCTAGCACTTGGACGGCTAGTTGGCGGTCTTCCAATCGTCGGGGTTTGGCTTTCTGTGGCGTTCATGTGTGCGGCCATTTGCTGGATGTTGCAGGCTTGGGTACCGCGTCGCTGGGCGATGTTTGGAGGACTCTGCGCCGTCATTCATCCGATTATCGGCATAAGTGGCTACTGGGCACAAAGTTACTGGGGTGGCGCAGTTGCCGCTGCTGGTGGCGCGTTGCTCTTAGGCGGCGTGCGCCGATTCATGCGCATGCCGCGCACCCATTACGCAGTAGCTGCCGGCATCGGATTGGCCGTCCTTGCCAACAGTCGCCCCTACGAAGGGCTTCTTTTGAGTCTGTCGGTCGCAATTGCGATACTAATGTGGATAGCAAGTAAACATAGAGCCGACCTTGGAGTAATCATCCGACGGGTGCTTCTCCCACTGGGATTGATGAGCGCGCTCACTTTGGCAGGCGTCGCATTTTACAATTACAGGGTGACTGGAAGCATTTTTCAGTTGCCTTATTTGGTCCACGAAAAAATGTACAGTGTGTCTCCTCTGTTCATATGGGAAAGCCTCCCCCCCGCGCCAACTTACCGACATGATGTCATCAGGGATTTTCACGCCGTGTTCGAGCTCCCGGTATATCTCGAAAAACGCTCCTTCTGGGGGTTCATCAGCCGAAATTTCGCTGCGCTGATGTTTTTTATGTTTTACGGTTTAGGCATTTTTGCAATTCCCCTGATTGGTTCCTTCCGAACCTTGCTTGCATGGGTTTGGCGAAGCCGATGGGGAAGAATGGCGCTATTGGTTTATTTGATATTCGCCATGGGCATAATGGTCGAAATTCATAATCGGTTGCACTATTGGGCGCCGGTGACGGCATTGAATTACTATTTTGTGATCCAAAGCGCGCGGTTGTGGCGCGCGCGTGACCGCCGCGTCGGTCGATTTGTAACATTCTTGGTTCCCGCGTTGGCGCTGACGGCGCTTGCGATTCTTTCTTATCGGTCAATAGGTTCGCAGGGTGAACTCGCGTCGCATTCGCAGCGGGCGAAGCTGTTGGCGCGATTGATCAATACCAATGACTCGCACTTGATCGTGATTAAATACGGTCCGAACCATTCGTCCCTCAACGAGTGGATTTATAATGAAGCCGATATCGATGGTTCAAAGGTCGTGTGGGCGCGAGCGATGGATCCCAAGGAAGACTGCAACGTTGTGCGCTATTTCCGCGAGCGCAAGATTTGGTCCTTGGAGATTGATAATGATGAAGAGCCGATTCAGCTAAAACCATTTGCCACTCAGTCGTGCCCGCAAGCGGAAGACACGCGCGCGATATCACAGCCGGTTGGCTCCCAGTGATCCTTCCAGTGCTGACAATTGGGACATGTTTTATTGAATTTGTTTGAAGCATACGCTAACTTAACCGGCGCCGGACGCGTTAGCTTCCGCTGCAGCAGCGCGCTTCAGTTCGATGCGTTATTTTGTTCCCGGCTCCAGCATCTAGGTAATGCTAGGCAACAGTGAGGCCAGAGTTTATTGGCGGGCGGTAGGAGGTTCTTCTGATGGCATCGTCGAAGCAGATCGTCGGCAATCCAACGCCAAGAGTTGAAGGCGAGCAAAAAGTCAGCGGCGCGGCGAAATACGCCGTTGATATCACCGTTCCGGGCATGTTGTGGGGTAAACTGCTGCGAAGCCCGATCGCGTCAGGGAAGATCAAAAGCATCAATACCAGCCAGGCGGAAGCGCTGCCGGGCGTATACGCGG
>WNGO01001146.1_pt1 | contig 17494 bp, 14 predicted proteins | sample 5400511 | NCBI WGS metagenome assembly WNGO01 (sample SAMN13153380, study PRJNA577476) | soil metagenome | isolation source: 20 cm soil or saprolite under Garry oak tree replicate 2 | place: USA:California | collected 2016-06-15 | reverse complement strand
TGATCCCGATGATGCAGTTATGTCTGCGCCCTCTTCCGTCGCGCTTGATACGCTCGATCACGGGCGCGATGAGCTGCGCCCCAGCTTCGTCAGGGTGCCAGTTCGGGAGAATGTTCTGATGAAAGTTGTTACAGTAGTCGCACCATCCCCGCTGATCAAACGTGATCCCGGAGTCTGATGTGTCCATGATGCAGTTGGTGCAGGCAGTGTATTGCCGCCGTGCAGGTTCGGGGCTCTTCACCGTGTCTCGAGAGGGATGAGCGGCGAACCCAGCACTGGCCACCTGTCGTCCAGTCGGTTGTTGTTTAGCGGGTAGAATCATTCACAGAACCTTTTTTGCAGACCAGCGCCCCGTGGTAGCAGAAGTAACGCGTGGCGAGTCGCGGCGTTACTCGCAAGAGGACCTCTTTGATCAAATACTGAACCAAGCCCGTCCGGCCGTACTGATACAGATACGATGCCTTGGAGGAGTTCGTCACAGCCTCTGCGAGGATTCGGAGGTTGCAAGACTGCAGCAGCCAGCGAACCGTCCTTGGTGAATAGAAATTGATGTGTCCAACCTTGTCGAGAACAAAGTCGCGAGGTTTCCGGCCAGTGTCCTCCAGCGGCACCTCTACAAAGACGTGGCGGGCAATGCGAGCAGCTTCATACAAGAGCTGCCTTTCGTGCTCGACATGTTCAAGCACATGGCTAAGGATGGCCAGGTCGAATGCGTCATCGACGTACGGAATGTGATATCCATCAAACTGCCTGCTTTCGACGAGACGAGGGACGCCTCGTCGCCCGAGGACTGCCACCGCCGACGATGAAATCTCGAGCGCGTAGAGTTCTTCTCCGAAACCGAGCTCGGCCAACCTTTGGAGAACTGCCCCGTCGCCAGCTCCAATCTCAATAACCCGTCGCCGGGGCAGGTTTGCGCACAGTGCTACGACGTTGTCGGCCTTGTCCAGCGCGCCGATACGACGCCACGCTGCCAAGCTAGGATCATCGTAATAGGAGTCGTAGTTGGCGCGCAGCTGTTCCGTCACTCCGCGCTCAATCATGCTCGATTGCTCCATCGACGATTCGCATGACGTTGGTCTTGAAGCGCGACTCGCGATACTCTCGCTGTGCCGCCTGGAGGTTCCGTGCTGCCATGGCTCGCAGGCGCTCTGGGTTTGCGAGCGCCTTCTCAAGAGCCATCCTGAGACTCACTACTGACCCCTTCGCCACCTCGTAACCGTTCGTTTCAGGCTCAAACACGTCGCGGATACCACTGTGATCCGTCGTTAGCACGGCACAACCAGACGCATAGGCCTCCAAGAGGCTGATGGGCTGGCCTTCGTACGGGAAGTAGGTTGGAAGGCAGAACAAATGCGCTTGGTGTAGTAGCGCACGCTTGCTCTGTCCCTGCACCACTCCGTGATAGCGGATGCCAGCAACGCCGTCGATCCCATCCAGGAATGCCCGCTTGTCTCTTTCCGATGCGAATCCCCCTGCCAAGTCCAACGTCACGGATGCCTGGGCCCGCGCGTCGAGGCCGCAAAACGCGTCGACGAGCTCTAAGTACCCCTTTCCAGGGATCAAATTGCTGAGATACAGAATTCGCAGGGGGTTGGTGCACTGGAATTTGCGGTCAATGATTTCGGGAGGAGCGAACAAATAATCCTCTGCGAAGTTCGGCACGATGTGAATCTTCGTCGCGGGTAGCGCTCGAGCGAACACGTCCGCGTGCCGTTTCCCAAGCACAATTGCACCATTCAATCGCCTCACGAAGAACTCGTTCACCCAGCGCTGCGGACCTGCGTTCCCAAGCATTATGCCGCGCAGCCCCGCCCCTCCGTGAAGGTGGATTACCATCCGTCCTAGTCGGCGAAAACACAGGAGGTAGATCACCAAATCCTTGAGATTGCCTGCGAACGACTCCGATACCGTGAAGTAGATAACGTCCGCGGTCGCCTGTCTTCGCCAGACGGCTCCGAGGATCCTGAGCACCTGAACGATCCGACCCAGGGAATCAACGCCGTTCTTGAAACCACTTTTGCTGAGGTTCACTACCTCGACATGATGATGCTTGCGCAGCTCGTCGAGGAACACCTGGCACGCGAGGGAGTGGCCCGTAAGTGGTTCTGGCAACGGACCAATAAACAGAACGTTCACAGCGTTTTTCATCCCTGGGACGCAACACCACGCGATGCAGCTCGAAAGTCGGCTTCAAGAACTCGCGCAAACCGCGTCCAGCTAAAACCGTCGAGCATCTTGCGCCGACCCACCGCCCCCTTAGAGCGCCGCTCTTCAGGGTTCCTCAGCCGCCGGAGCACATCGACCAGGCTCGAAACAACGTTCTCTTGATACATTAACCCGTCGCCTTCGACCCGACCCGGCTCGCCGATGCGATCGGACACAACCACCGGGATTCCGCTTGCGGCAGCATCGAGCATGGACATCGATTCCATTCGTGGCCACACGGCGACGTCGGCCGCGCGATAATGACGCGCGAGGTCCTGGTGTGTCATGAATGAGAGAATCGTCGTATTTCGGCACTGTGCGATGGACTTTCGCTGGGCGCCGTCTCCGATGAAAAGGCCCTTGAAGCCCCTCCCGTTGGAACTGAGCGTGTCGATTGCTTGAGCAAGCAGGAGGGGGTTCTTCTCCTCTGAAAACCGTCCGGTGTAGATGCAGACGATGTCGTCGTCCCTGAAACCGAGCTCGTGACGGAGTTGCGATCTGGCGACGCGATCTGCATCGCACTCAGCGGGATGAAAGGCGTCAGTATCGGTGCCGAGTGAAAGAAACTTGATTTTGGACCGCGGCACGCCGTAGAACCGAACCGCCACGGCTCCACAATCCGGCGTTACTGCGTAGCACTTCTCAACCGCGAGGCTAGATAAGCTTGTCGGGATTGTTCTCGTTAGCCGATAAAGCGCCTTCTTCGCCCACTCCCCCGAGCGTTTCATGTAGGGTTTCATTGACGACATCGTCTGGTGCGTGTCGCAAAAGAGCTTGAAACCGGCCACCGGTTTCTGCATCGCGAGGGCGAAAGTCGGCAGAGAAGCGATCTCGATGGAATGCACGATGTCCGGCGAAAGCTCTCGAACTCGCCTGTGAAGCCCCTTCAAACTCACGTACCCACCGATCAACCGTGCCGGAAGCCGGTGCACGACGTAGCCATCCACGAGATGCGTCCCGCTCGGGACGCGTGGTGGGCCGAGGAATGCACGGTACGTGAGATCGTAAAGTGGTTCGGTGCCGTAGACATTCAGGGTCGAGCAGATGAGATGGACCTCGTGGCCCAAACTGGCAAGCGCCTTAGGCAGACAGTTCTCCGTGTATCCCATGCCCTCGGAATAGAAGGCACTCACCACAACAATCTTCAACTTGGCAGATTCGACCATGAGTCCTCATGCGCATAGTCGACCGCACGGCTTCGAGGCCCAGCCTGCAACGCGTCAACAATCCGCGCCGCCGCACGGCCGTCCCAGCCGTCCGGCGAGGCGACGCCGACCGGGATGCGCCCTCGCGCGGCGACAGCTTTGAGGTCGCCCGCGACACTGTCGATGGTTGGTGGCCAAGTCGCCAACCGGTTTGTCCCCCGCGTGAGCGTGATGGGCCACTCGGTTTCGGAACGCATTGTCAGACAGGGAACCCCAAGTACGGTGGACTCTTGCTGGACACCGCCGCTGTCCGTTACAGTCGCTGCCGCACCATCCAGCAGTGCAATCATCTCAGCGTACCCCACGGGTTCAGTGACGATCAGGCCCTGGAGTAGACGTCCCAGCGAGCTGGCAACAACACGACCTTTCGTCCGCGGGTGCATCGGGAAAACGATTGCTCGCCCCTTCGCGATTTGCGCAAGGCTTTCAAGTAGGACTGCCAGACGCTTGGTGTCATCCACGTTCGATGGCCTATGCAGCGTTACGAGGATGTACTCGCGCGCCCTCACACCGAGCCGAGCAGGTAGATCGAGTCGCTGGGCCTTCGGAAGGACGGCCAGGAGCGAATCAATCATGACATTGCCGACGAACTCCGTCCGAGCGTCCCTCAGTCCCTCCCGCAGGATGATTTCATCCACATCTCGAAGAGGCGTAAGCAGCAGATCACTCAAACGATCCGTGAGAACGCGATTGACTTCCTCGGGCATCGCCCAGTCGTACGATCGAAGCCCTGCTTCCACATGCGCGATGCGGCATCCCAGTTCATGTCGCAGTTTCGCAGTAACGAGCGCACATGCGAGTGTGCTATTGACATCGCCTACGACCACGACCCACGTCGGCCGGTGCTGGAGCAGGACGGGCTCGAACCGCTCCATGATTCTGGCAGTTTGTACCGCATGACTCCCCGAGCCGACGTCGAGGCAGGCATCAGGTTCGGGCGCGTCGAGATCGGCGAGGAGCGCCGCCGACATCTGGACGTCGTAGTGCTGACCCGTATGCACGAAGAATCGAGGCATACCGCGACGAGAAAGCTCGTGCAGAATCGGCGCGACCTTAACGAAATTCGGGCGTGCGCCAGCGACGACCATGACCCGATGCTGAGCTTGCACCCGGGTCACCGGCCCGAAACGGGAGCTACGGGGACATCCACATGCCGCATGAGGCTCGGGGTTCTCCGGTTAAAGAGGAAAAACAGGAGAAGCAAAAAAGCACCGCCGGACCAGAACGACGAAAAGAGGGACTGGTTGAGAAGAACGATTGTGAACGGCAGGAAGCAGAGTGTGGCAAATAACGTGTTATACTGGCGTGTCACGGTGTTCAAGACAACGAACAAGAGCGCGCACCCAAGGCTGACAACCAGGACACCGGAGAGACCGATCGCCGCAATCCCGTCGGTCACCCAAAAGCTCGCGTTGGCGTTCATATCGGGCGAGTAATAGAACTGTCCTACCACCTGGCCTAAGCCAAGCTCACCGTAGGGATTGGAATGGATCAGGGCGCTGAGTCCGTGGACGTGCGTATAGTCCGTCTGCGGGTAAAACGAGAAGAAATCGTAATAGAGCGACGCCATCAGGCCGCCGTTACCGATGGTACGCGACAGAAGGATCGCCGCGACGAACCAAACGATCCGGCTCCACTGCGCCGCTGTGGCCAAAGTGATCATCACTACCGACAAGGCTGCGCCGACTCGCTGATATATGCGCGCAAGGCCTTTGCGAGTCATGAGAAAGAATCCCAGATAGACGAACGGCAGCAAGATCATGATCTTCTCGGCTGCCGCCATGTACAGGATCACGCAGCCGACAAAGCCAGCAAGGACATAAATGGATCGCCTCAACCAGAGCCCGTAGCCGAAGCACAGTGGTATGAGCACGGTGCTAAGCCACGACGACGCGTATCGCATGAGGAGGCCAGAGCCAAGACTCTCAGTGGCGGCACGCTGCACGTACACCGCTTCGTTCAGCGAGACCAGCCTGAGGTTGCCCCGATAAACCGCCACCATATATGCCGTTGCAACGACGGTCAGGAGGAAGACCGGCGGCATCAGATCGCGCCCGCTGTCGAGATCAACCGGATTTCGGATCTCGACCGCATCGGCGAGGAACAATAGCGACATGCCGCAGAGGAACACAGTTTCGATCAGTAGGATGCGGCCGAGTGGCTGTCCCGAGCCCAAGGCAAACGTCAGAATAATCGGGACATAGAGAACGAAATAAACGAAGATCGCAATCACGCTTGAAACGGCCTTCACACCACGGTAGAACACGACAGGCAAGACGGCCAAGGCTACGGACAACACGAGGAACAGCGTTCCCCTTCTATACAGTGAATACCCAGCGTAATCGAACTCGGGATTGAGAAAGACGACGTAGCATCTCCAGTACACAAGCGTGTAGACAAGCGCGAGACCCAACCGACCGAGCGACCGGCGCAAGATCAGAGCGCGCTCACCATCGACGTCGCTTTCACCGGTTCGGGGGCTCTTCCTCCTCGAGATACTCTCGCGGCCAAAACGATCGTGGCACCATTGACGGCCACCATGACTCCGGATACCAGTACGCCAGTCGCGACGAATCCCCCGAGGTACATCTTGCCAATGACCAGCGCCGTGACGAGCAGAACCAAGGCAGCAAGTTGGACCCGCAACGTGTAGTTCTGCGTATTAGTGATGAGGAAGAACGTGGCGAGTGGAAATGCCACGAACTCTAGCAGAATCCCGGGGCTGAGAATCTGCACGAGCCGACCCGCTTCGCCCCATTTCGCACCAAAAACGATCGCAAAGAGCTGCGGGCCAAACAACAGAATGATGGAGAACGGGATCAGACCCAGAAGAAACAACGACTTGATGAGGGGACTATACATCGCCTCCAGCTTGCCCTCTCGCCTGAGATGTTCAACACCTTCCTTCCGCAACACGGCTGCAATCGCGGTCGACACGACCAGCAAGGGAGCGCGCACGACGCGAATACCGAACGCGTATAACCCCGCGTACACAGGATTAAACAGCGCCAGGATGAATACCGGGGTGAATTGCTGGACCAGCACGCCCAGAGCATCCGCGCCCAATGTGTAGCGAGGGAAATTCGCGAATCGCTTTGCAGTCGCCCGCAGACGGCTGAGGTGCATGGCCGCGCGCAGGTCGGCGATCTGCCCTTCACGCACGACCAGCCAGCCGAGGATCGCGCCGAAGAGAATGGTGCCAGCGATCGTACCGATGATCAGCGAGTGCGGCACGCCCGCGAGGCCCAGCAGGATCTGGATGGCGACCGTGAAGCACACCTGAACGACGGTAATGGTCGCGAGTCGCGGAAACGCACCCGCCCGCACGGTCACCTGCGTCAGCACAGAGCTGACGGCGATGAATAGCACGCCCACGGGGATGAACAAGACGATGTCGCTAACGTGTTGCAAATAACCGCTCGTGGGACGAAGCGCATATAAGAACAGTGCCCCGAGCACGTATCCTAGAACGCTCGTCAGACTCAGCGCGAGCGTCAGCGCGACGACTCCGTTCGTGCTCTCGCGGTCCGGCGCAACAATGATCGCGTGCTCATATCGCAGAGAACTCACCAGGGCGAGAATCGACACCCACGCGTTGTAATTTGCCAAGTTCCCGAAGTCGGCGGCGCTGAAGATCCGCGACAGGATGGGTGAGAGAAGAAACACGATCCCCTGTGTCAGCACGGTACCGGACACGAGCGCCAGAGAGCTCTTGAAGAACGAGCTCCTCGTAATGCCCTCTACTCTTGTTGCGAGGCCCCGCAAGTCCGCTAGCGCCATCGTCTGGTGGATGACGAGAATGGCTTCGAAAGGGCTCCGCGCAGGCGTCGCCACTCTCCAGCGAGCTCCGCGTAGGACGCGTCGCTAACTTCCGCCTGCCGGCGGCGCCAGCCCTCTCGGAGCAGGACTACCATGACGCCGATACATGCTGCAGCCAAGGTTCCCACGAAGAGGATTCGGATTCGCCCTCGAGGGTCCGGCAGAACGGGCAACACCGGGGCCTCGATGATCGTGATGACGGGGGTGTCGCGCACTTCCCGAATGCGGGCTTCTTCCGTCCGCTGCGCCAACACCGACACCACCTGCTGCCTTTGGAATACCTCGCGGTTGAGCCGGTCACGTTCCATCTTCAATTCGGGAGAGCCGGTGAACTGACGGTTCTTCTGCAGAAAGCGCAGCAGAGCATCATCCCCTTCGCGTAATGACGCTCGCGCCTCCTCCAGTCTCCCCTCAATGAAGCGGCGTTCCTGCGACGCTTGTCCTTGCCGGAGCTGGCGATTGTACCTGTTCAGACCATCTAACAAATCCGCGGCGATCGCCAACGACGCCTGAGGCGAGCGTGTACGCACACGAACGCTCACGACGCTCGTTGTCCGCGCGGCGACACTCGTCGAGATCACATCGCGTCGCAACTTCTCCATCGTCCGATCCAAGACGACTGCGCTATCCGTTCCGGTGATCCCGAGGAAATTGCTGACCGGCATTCGCCGGGTCGTTTCGGCGTCAACTATCGGAACGCTGTCGTTCACCACTCCTGCCAATACCTCACGCGTCTCCAGGAGATCAGCGAACAGTTGGGGAGGCTGCGACTGACCACCCAACGCGCCTAACGGAATACCGAACTGCCCAGCCAAGGCAGCCAACCCTTCCGATCCTTGGCTCGACGTTGACTGGGGCAGAAACGCAAAACCAGCCGTGTACCGTCGCGGTTGGACTAACGCGATCAGCAAAGAGAACAGCATTCCGGCCCCCACCGTCAGCAAGACCAGCCGGCGATCACGCACAAGCACCGTCAGAATCCACGGGACCGTAGTCTCCGTCATGCGCGAACCCTCGGTCGGACGAACAAGAATGCCTGGTTTGTTGGTGTTGGATACAACGAACAGTCGATTTCGAACCCGCGTAGAGCAGCTGCGATCATGGCCTCCGGCCTAGGGTTTCCGTGCGATGCCGATCAACATGGTATGGATATCCAATGGCCAAACTGGCGATAAGAGAAGCCGCAGAAGCCGATAGGTCCGAGCCGCGACATGAAAGACGACGCGTCCGAATAGCCGGTGAATAAGGGCCCCAAAGGGGGGATAGACCTCCCGCTCCCGTCGAATGTCGTCCACTACAAACCCTGCGACCGTTAGAAGATTGCCTAGGGTCATGCGACTCCAGGTGTAAAGATGCTGATTAATGTCGCCCGGTCGATATACGAACGCGGTGGTCTCACTTGGTACACGAATAATCGCCCACCCGCCGGATCGGAGCAGGCGATGTAGTTCACGCAGCTCAGTGAGTGGCTGTTCCACATGCTCCAAAGTGGAGTTCGAAATGACAACGTCAGCCCAGTTGTCGGGCAAATGGGCGGTACTGGGCACCGTTGCCACTCCAAGGCTTTCCGCGCTGGCCCGAGCTGTCGGATTGATTTCGATGCCGAGTCGCTCGGCACAATCCAGCGTCGCAAGCATCTCCCCACCAGCACATCCAAAGTCCACTACGCGATCCGTGGAACGCACATAAGGGGCGAAGACGTCGTGGATCACCTTGGCATTCATTGCCGAGATGGAACGTCCCCAATTGAGGTAGGCGTCATCGTAGTGCTGAGTAGCGCTACGCATCTAATTATCTGTGCTCGTCGAGCGATTGCATGGTATTCGTGCCGCTCACGGCGATCGCCGCTCCAGCGCCGGCGAGTACCCGGGGATCACCGTGAGGTCGGCAGCGACCGTGCGCGGCAGACTCGCTCGCACGAGCACGACACCCACGGCAGCGACGAGTGCGAGTATCAAGCCAGTGACGAAGATCTTCAGACGTTCACCCTCGTCCGCGCGGGCGGCGATCCGCGGCTGCTCGATCACGGTGAGCACCGGCGTGTCTCGCACCTCGCGAATACGGGCATCTTCGTACTGTTGAGCGAGCTCGCTGACGACTTCTTGTTTCAGAGTCACATCTCGTTGCAGCCGATCGCGCGCAAAGCTTAACGGCGAGTACTCTTCGCTTTGCCGATTGGATTCGAGAAAACGTTGGAGCGATTGTTCGGCTGCCCGGAGCGTGTCGCGCGCTTCCTTCAGGCGCCCTTCAATGAACCGGCGCTCGGCTCCCGCCTGACTCTGTTGGGTTTGCAAGTTGAACTCATTGAGGCTTGCCAAAAGCTGGCGACCCACTTCGAACGACACCGCCGCCGATCGGGTCTGCACGGTTACCGTGACGACGCCACTGCCTCGCGTGGCGACACTCGAGCCGATGATCTTCTGGCGCAGCCTCCGGATCGTGTTCTCGAGTGCCAGCGACGAATTGGATCCGGCCGTTCCCAGAAACTCGGACAGGGGCATGCGTCGAGGATCGTGCGAGCCGATCGTTACCGTTTCGGCCGCGATCGGAGACAGAACCGTTCGTGTTCGGAGGAGATCAGCATAGAATTGTGGCGATTGTGTCGGGCCTTGAACGGCGCCAATCGGCAAGCCGAATTGCCCAGCCAGGTTGATCAGTCCCGCGCGGCCGGCGTCCTGTCCCGCTTGAGGGAAAAACGCGAACGAAGTTGTGTACGTGGACGGTCGGAGGAGCGCTAACACAAGGCCGATGCTCGTGCCGATCACGGTGATGCCCAGGACAGCCTTGCGCCCGCGCAAGAGCTCGGTCAAGACCCACGACCACGTCATGGCCTGACTCCCAGAAGCCGTACCGTCAGACGATTCGTCATGCACACACTAGTTCGGCGATCCGGTGGGCGGCGCGTCCATCCCACAGCTCAATGCCTGCCCGTTGTCCTATTCGACCCCAGGCTTCAAGTGCGGCAGGAACCAGCGCCGACCGCGTTGAGGCAATCAGTCTATTCGTGCCACAGCTCACGGTGATCGGTCGTTCGGTGTTGGGCCGCGCGGTGAGGCACGGAATGCCCAGGTAGGACGTCTCCTCTTGAACGCCGCCAGAATCTGTTATTACCAATCCGGCCTCGGCGACCAAACCGAGCATCTCGAGGTATCCAACCGGCTCCATGAGCCGCATCCCGTTGGGACTATGAAACGGCACCTTGAACTCTTCCATACGCCGCCGTGTGCGTGGGTGCACGGGGAACAGCACGGGACCCTTGGCGCTCAACTCGTCTAACGCTCTCATCAGGTCAAATAGTGTGTTGGGATCGTCGACATTAGACGGGCGGTGCAATGTGACCAGCGCGTACTCACCCGCTCGCACACCATGCCGGCCCGGCGCGTCGAGCGCGGTCGCACGCGGCAGCATCTCAACGAGCGAGTCGATCATGATGTTACCCACGAGGCGAATTCGACGCCGATCGATACCTTCGGCGAGGAGATTCTCGTTCGCATCCCGCGACGGCGTGAACAGCCACTGCGCGAGATGATCCGTGACGATCCGGTTTACCTCTTCCGGCATGCTCCAATCACGGCTGCGGAGTCCCGCCTCAACGTGACCCACTTCGATACCCAGCTTGGTAACGACCAAGCCGGCCGCCACGGTGGAGTTCACGTCACCGTACACCAGCACGAGATCGGGTCGTTCCTGAAGTACAACCGGCTCCAAGCGCTCCATGATCTGCGCAGTCTGTTGTGCATGCGACCCGGATCCCACACCCAGATTGTGATCGGGATCCGGCATCCCGAGATCTTGAAAGAATGCCTGCGACATCGCCACATCGTAGTGCTGACCCGTGTGGACGATGACATGCCGAATCCCCTCGTGGCGTCGTAACGCCCGGTGCAGCGGTGCGAGCTTCATGAAGTTCGGCCGCGCGCCGACGACCGAGAGAATCGTCTTCATAGCTCCAGCACCTGCACGGCCTCGCGGAGGCCCGGTTCGATCTTCAACTGAATCTCTTCGGCATGGCGAAAGGTCGTGATGAGTACGGCGTCGGGCTTCAGGTGGTTGATCGATTGAGGAGATCCGATCACGAGGCCGGCCCGCTGCACCTGCTGTCTTGCAGGATCGTCATCAACCGCACCAACCACGTCGAGCCCCACCTCCAGGGCGACGCGACAGGTCGCGTCCATGATGTCACCGGCGCCATAGAAAACGACGCGCGTCAAGCCTCGATCCTTCACGTCGCGCAGCACCGCACGAATTCTGTCCTCGTGCCGCCGCAGACTGTGCAGGGCCGTCGAATACTGCTGGAGACTGAGCTGCCGCTGGTACCGCGCCCCAACCCCCGTCAACCGGTAGGCAAACGGTCGAACGCCGCGGTCGAACACCTCGACGTAGCCCGCATCCGCCAGCTCGGTGAGAATCCGGTTCACGGTGCCCACCGCCACGCCGAGTTTACGCGCCAGAACGCGCTGGGACACATTCGTTCCCCGCTGCAGCTCGACCAGCAGCAGGCGCCGGAGCTCAGTGCGCGGAAGATTATCGAGAGTTTTCAGAGGCCAACCGATTCACCGACTGAACTTGTGTTCGCACCCAGAACATGGAAGGTCAAAAAAATGGGGTACTGCCGGGCACACCTTGCTCCTGTCAGTCACAGGGCGTATCTGACGCAGCCCGCTTCAGCGACAACTGGTTGCACACAACTCGCAAACTCCGCGTCCTGCCGACCTCAACTCGCCGCGCGCAGAATCTCCCGCGGCAGCTCGATGCTCAGGGCCCTGCGGAGGGCCGACAGTCGCACGATTACTCGTGTGCGACCACGCTCCTCGGTCAAGACACCGCGCATGCCGCGGAACGGCCCGTCCGCCACGACAACCTCCTGGCCCATCTCGACAAACTCCGTGGGATCCGGGACCGGGTTACCGGCATTGACCCAGTCAACCAACAACCGAATCGACTCGAGCTCGTCCGCTCGCACCGGGACCGGCGTTCCGGCGGCGCCGACCACCGTCACCACGCCCGGCGTCCGAAGCACCTGATGGAACACCCCCGCGCCGAAATACGCGAACACGTATCCCGGAAACAGGGGAAACGCGACGCGTTTTCGCCGATCGGTCCACTGCCTGACCTGATCGACTAAGGGCAGATACGGCTCGATGCCCCGGAGCCGCAGCAGGCGATGCACTTGCTTTTCGGCCCGCGCCCGGGTCCGGCACGCGTACCATCCGGCGCTCAAGGGGTTGGGCGTCATCATCCCGCGACCACCCGCAGCGGCGGCCTGGCCGCTTCCTCCGCCTGAGTCATCTTGGCAGCGCCGGCCCGTTCGTCATCACCATTGCCGGCCACCGGCCGCATGCTCACGTCCAGCTCCAACAACTGCAGCTCGTGCGCTCGCGCGTATGCGCGGAGGGCCCGCAATACATCCGCGGGGAGCTTCTTCGTCGCGATCAAAATGCGGCGCACCGCATGGCGCTCGGCCACATAGCCTAAGCTATCCAGCCCGCCGAGCACCGGCACACCATGGATTCGCTCGCCATGCTTGCGCGGATCATCATCCAGGAAGCAGAACGGCTGAAGATGGAGCTCGCTGTTATTGAGCAGCTCTCTGACCGCGAGCTCGCCGCCGTCGCCTGCGCCATAAATCGCGACGCGCTCCCCGTCGGAGCGCAGCCGCCGCCGCATCAACTCGAGGGAACGGAACGAGAGCCGCGCCGACAGAATAAGGGCCGCGGTGAGCAGGGCATCGATGTAGAGAACGTTTGACCCGCTCAGGGCCGGCACCTGCCACTGCACATACCAGTACAGCAATGTGGAGCTACACGCGATCGCGAGCAGCGTCCGGTACAGGTCCACCATGCTCGTATAGCGCCAGGCCCCCCGGTAGACGCCGAACAAACCGAACATGATCACCTTCACGGCGATCACGAGCCCGAGCGTGGCCTGGTAGGCAGCCGTATAACCCGGCGGTGCGGCCCCGCCCTCGAACCGCAAACGGAACGCGCCGTAGTACGCGAGCGACACGAGCACGACGTCGAGCAGCATGGCGGCGAGGCGACGTTTATAGAGCAACTCCGTCGCAACCACCGTCGCCGGTTTCCAACCCGCCGCTTTGTCGGGGTAACCGACCTGCAGTCGCCCCAGGTACGCGGCCGACAAGCTCAGTGCGACCAGAAAGATCGTGCCGATCATGAGGCCGAGCGCCAAATCGAGCCGCATCAGGAGCAAAGCGACCGCGCCCCCCACCGCCGCGAATCCATACAGCAAGAGCGCAACCTGATGTTCGGCGAGTCCCAAAGCGACGAGCCGGTGTGTACTGTGATCCCGTCCCCCCTGCGAGATCGCGCGGGACGCCAGGGTCCGGGTGACGGTCACGAGCGCCGTGTCCACGACCGGGACGGCGACAATGGCGAGCGGTACGAACAACACAGCGACGAGACTGCCGGAGACCGAGGCCGGCGACGTCATCACCAGCCCGGCGAGGAGCGAGCCAATGAGCAGGCTCCCGGCATCCCCCATGAAAATGCTTGCGGGATGGAAGTTGTAGCGCAGGAAGCCGAGCGCCGCGCCGGCCAGCGACCACGCCATGGCCGCGTGCAGCCACGCGCCCTGGAGCGCAAACGTGATCCCGAGAAACAGCGCCGCGATAGCGCCAACGCCCGCCGCGACGCCATCCATGTTGTCCAACAGGTTGAACGCGTTGGTCAACGCCACGAACCAGAACACGGTGGCTAGGACGTTGACGAGATGCCAGGGCGTGAGCGCAAGTGTCGCTCCCGCCGCGACGAGTCCCACCGCCGCGAGGAGCTGCAGAATGAACTTGAGCTGCGGGCGCAGCCGTACGAGGTCGTCGACGAGTCCGACACCGAACATGAACGCCGCGCTCGCCCCGACAGCGCGCGGCCAGAGCGGTACTTCAGCCGAGCCCGTGTCCCAACCGAATGCCGCGATTGTGAACCAGGCCACCACGCCCACCAGCGTCGCCGCGGCGATCGCGATGCCGCCCATCAACGCCGTGGGCTGCTGGTGCCAACGATCTGCCGTAGGACGCGCGATGAGCTCGAGGCTGCGCGCCAATGACCGTACCGCCGGTGTCATGAGCAGCGCAACCGAAAGGGAGAGCGCCCCGACGAGGACCGCCGCCGAGGCGGGACTCATGCCGGCTGCGGCTCCAGCGACCGCTCGTAGTCGATCACCGCCTGCAGCGTGTTATCGAGCTCGATCCTCGGCTCCCAGCTGATCGCCGCCCGAATCTTGTCGAGCGACGGCACGCGCCGGGGCATGTCCTCGAAGTTGTCGCCGTAGGCTTCGGCGTACGGCGTGAACGTGATCGGCGATTTCGACTCCGTCAGCTCTTTGATCCGCTCGGCGAGCGCGAGGATGGTGGTCTCCCGCTCGCTGCCGAGGTTGTAGACCTCACCCAGCGTGTGATCGGAATCCATCAACCCAATCATCGCGCGCACAGCATCGCTCACGTGTGTGAAGCAGCGCGTCTGCCGGCCGTCGCCGTACACCGTGAGCGGCTCGTCCCGCAGCGCCTGCTTCACAAAGCGCGGGACGACCATGCCGTAGTGCCCCGTCTGTCTCGGCCCCACGGTATTGAAGCAGCGGCCGATCACCGTCGGGCAATGCCGCTCGCGCCAGTAGGCAATCGCGAGAAACTCGTCGATCGCTTTCGAGCAGGCGTAGCTCCACCGGCCCCGGCTCGTCGCGCCGAGCACCAGGTCTCCGTCCTCGCGGAACGGCACGGCGGCGCTCTTGCCGTATACCTCCGACGTCGATGCGACGAAGACTTTCTTCTTCTTCTTGCACGCGGCGGCGAGCACATGCTCCGTCGTCTTGACATTCGTCTCGATCGTGCGCACGGGGCTCTCGACGATCAGCCGGACTCCGACCGCGGCCGCCAAATGGAATACCCTATCGGCGTCGTCCACCAGCTCGGCGAGGAGCGGGACGTTTTCCACAGTCCCCACGACGTAGCTGAACCCGGGTCGTCCCTTGAGGTGACTGATGTTCCGAATCGCACCTGTGGAAAGGTCGTCCAGCACCGTGACCGCGTCCCCGCGCGCCAGGAGTCCCTCCGCGAGATGTGACCCGATGAACCCCGCCCCTCCCGTAATCAGGTAATGCACAGCATCTCCTTCGTGAGCGGCGATCGCGTGACCCAGAACACGTCTACTTTGTGAAGCGGACGAGAACGCCGGTTGCTACGGCGCTCGCGCGTGGCGCGACGATCGGGATCGAGTTGGACTGGGCGTTTCTGCGCCAGCAGCGCGACGCAGCAGACCTGAGGTCGCAAGAGGGGACAGCGGTCCGATGGCGCGGGCCAAGGGGGAGACACAATTTGCAGAAATAGCGGCGGGCTCTCGCCGCTGTTGGGGAGCGGCTAGTCTAGCCCGAGAGACGATTTGCGAAGCATGTGACGCCACGTCACGTCCCCAACAAGAAGTGACATATTCTCGCCCCCGTCGCCCAAGAAATCGTCAAGGGACTGGCGAAAAATATCCCTCAAACGAATGACTTGGCTAGACTCACCGCCCTAAAGGTCATAACGGCACGCCGACTCCAGAGCAGTTTCGTATGTCAGGGAGTTGCCTTCCAGCGAAGACCGCCAGCACGGTCCGTTGCCGTCTCCACGCTGGATACCCGACTGGAACGACTTGGGGTCACTGAATACCCTCGACCGCATCGCGCCACACGACGCCGACGGCGTTGGCCACGCCGCATGATAGCCAATTAGCTATCGTGACTCGTCGTGAGTTTAACAACTTGACCTATCGAAGGTTAGGGCCCATCTTAGCGTCCTTATTTCGAGCCCTTGGAGAAAGTGAAGTTGATGCGGATTCTATGCGTTTTGCTGGTGGCGATCACGCCAGGGATCGCCGCGCAGCAACCGACTGCAACGCAAGTCCAACAGGCCCTGCAGACACAGCCGGGACTCGCCGATCAGGTGCGCTCGCGGATCGCCCAGTCGGGTCTCACGCCCGATCAGGTTCGCGCACGCCTCACCGCGAGTGGTTATCCCTCAACGCTGCTCGATTCCTATATGAGCGCGACCGCTCCGACCGGGGGTGTCACGTCGGTACCGGGCGCCCAGGAGCTCGCGGCGCTGCAGGCACTGGGCATGCCGGCCATGCCCACCCAGGTGCTCCCATTCGATACGGGACTCGTGCGCCGCGCGCCGGCCGGTGGCGCGCCGAGTGACGTTTTTGGAGTAGATGTCTTCCGGCGCACCACGACGCAGTTCCTGCCACTCCTCTCGGGTCCCGTTCCGCCCGATTACAAAATCGGTCCTGGTGACAACGTTGTACTGATTCTCACCGGTGAAGTCGACCTCACCTATTCCCTTTCCGTGACGCGCGAGGGCTTCATTCTGATTCCGGTGGTAGGCCAGGTGTACGTCGCAAATCTCAAGCTCGATCAGTTACGCACGGTGCTCTACCAACGCCTCAGTCGTGCGTATTCGGGGCTGCGCGGCGAGGCGAATGCGACGATTCGCTTCGATGTCACGGTGGCGAATGTACGCGCGAACCAGGTCTACGTCGTGGGCGAGGTCAATCAGCCTATCAGATCAGCTCCCTCGGCACCGTGTTCACGGCGCTGTATGCGGCGGGCGGCGTCACGGAGCTCGCCAGGCTTCGCGGCGTCGAAGTCCAGCGCCTGGGCAAGACCGTCGCCACGCTCGATCTCTATGACTATCTGCTGCGCGGCGACACGCGCAGCGACATCCGGCTCGAGACGGGCGACGTGGTCTTCGTACCGATACACGAGTCGCGCGTGCGCGTTGCGGGTGCGGTGCTGCGTCCGGCAGTCTATGAAACGCGGGCGGGCGAGACGCTGGCCGACATGATCAAGGCGGCGGGCGGTTTCCGGCCCGACGCGGCGCTCGAGCGCGTGAAGGTGGATCGGGTGTTGCCGCCGGAGGCGCGTGGCACGCAGACCACAGCGCACGTAACGATCGACGTGTCACTCGTGAACGGTATCGCTCCCGCGTTTCGGCTCGAGGACGGCGACGTGGTGCGCATCGACGCACTCACGGAGGCCAGCGAACAGTTCACCGTCGCGATCACGGGGATGGTGCAGCAGCCGGGGCCGTATCCGTGGCGGCCAGGGATGACGTTGCGCCAGCTGATGACGCTCGCACGCGGCCCCAAAATAGGGGTGGATCTGCGCGAGGCCGAAATCGCGCGGTTGCCGGCAGACCGGTCCAAGGGCCAGCTCGCGACCACGCTGCGCGTGCCGCTCGATTCCACCTATTTGTTCGAGCGCGATTCCGCGGG
>WNGO01001051.1_pt1 | contig 17505 bp, 16 predicted proteins | sample 5400511 | NCBI WGS metagenome assembly WNGO01 (sample SAMN13153380, study PRJNA577476) | soil metagenome | isolation source: 20 cm soil or saprolite under Garry oak tree replicate 2 | place: USA:California | collected 2016-06-15 | reverse complement strand
GGCGTTGGGATTGCCCCCACCGGCATTCGGGTTGTTGCCGCCCGAGTTGCCGCTGCCGTTGCCGTTGCCGTTGCCGGTGCCGGTGCCGGTGCCGGTGCCTGTTCCAGTTCCAGTTCCAGTTCCAGTGCCGCTCCCGCTCCCGCTTCCGCTTCCGTTGCCGTTTCCGCTGCTACCGGCTGGGCCAGGGCCCAACGGCGACGCAGGGTCCGGCGCGGTCGGGTCGTTCCAAGGCGTGTCGCCGGCCAGTGGGGGCTGCGCTCCCGACGAAGGGACGTTGGGATCGGTAGGACGTGCAGGTGTCGGGGGGTCCGGCTCGGGGGCGCGCGGAGGTGGCGGCTGTGACGGGGCGGGCGGCCGCGGTGGCTCAGGCGGGGAAGAAGGGGCGGGGACGGAAACCGTCGACGCGACCTGGGAGCTCTCGACGACTCGAGGAGTGTCAGGTGCGGGGTTCTCGGCGTGTGACGGGGGAAGCGCCGGCAGCGCGATGACCATCGGCGCGTCGGACGCTGCCGCGGCATCGGGTTGTTTGGTGGCGAGCTTCTTTCCGAGTTGATCGGGCGTCGGAAGCAACAGGGAGAGCAGACGCGCTTGTCGGCCCGAGGCCCCGACCGACGCTGCAAAAGTGCGGCTGTCCTGCACGCCGAGAACTGCGCTGTTGAGAGCGATGGCCACGTTGGAGTTCTGGCCGCCGCCGACACCTGGAAGTAGAGGTAGACCGGGTAGAGCAAGGCCGACCCAGATCGCGCCGGCGAAGGTTGCAGCTGCGGCAAGCCCCGCCGACTCGAAGGTCGACAGGAACCTCGAAGCCGTCGAGGACCGTGTGGGTGTCCGCCGCTTGTTCTCCATCTTCGCCAACCGCAGGTACTGCTCCAAACATCGTCCATTGCAGGCCATTTGGGCGTCCCCCATCCGAGGGAGTCGGCCAAGGTCGAATTCCAGGGACTTTCCGCTCCGGCGAACGTCCGAGACCGGGATAGGGTCTGCGCGTGAAGAACGCCGCGCGTGCGGTCGTTATCGGCGGCGGCGTCGGCGGCTGCTCGATCCTCTACTGGCTCACGCGACTCGGCTGGGACGACGTCGTGTTGTGCGAGCGCGCCGAGCTCACGAGCGGGTCGACCTTCCACTCCGCCGGTCTGGTGGGACAGCTCCGCGGCTCGCTCAGCCTCACCAAGATGATGATGAGCTCGGTCGAGCTCTACCGGACGCTCGGAGACGAGGTCGGGCTCGAAACCGGCTGGCACGAGGTGGGATCGCTGCGCCTTGCCTCGTCACCCGAGCGGATGGAAGAGCTCGCCCGCCAGGCCGGCTGGGCAAAGACCTTCGGGCTGCAGCTCGATCTCGTCTCGGCCGACGCTGCACAAGGGCTGTTCCCGCCGATGTCGACCGCGGGCGTGCTCGGCGCGGCCTACCTACCCACGGACGGTTACATCGACCCGAGCCAGTTGACGTTCGCCCTTGCGGAGGGCGCGCGCCGGCGCGGCGCCGAGATCTACACGAACACGCGTGTCACGGCGATCGACATCGACCGCAACCGGGTCACAGGTGTCGTCACCGATCGCGGTGAGATACGCGCGGAGATCGTCGTCGACGCGGGCGGAATCTTCGCGGGTGAGATCGGACGGCTGGTCGGCGTGAACGTGCCGGTGATCCCGATGGCACACGAGTATCTGATCACGAAGCCGCACGGGGTCCCGCTCGACGTACCGACGATGCGCGACCCGTCTCTGCTCGTCTACTTCCGCGGTGAGTCCGGCGGCCTTGTCATGGGCGGGTACGAGCGGCACCCGGCGCCCTGGTCACTCGACGGCATCCCAGAGGACTTCAACGGGAAGCTCCTCGCCGAGGACTGGCCACGCTTCGAAGAGCTGATGGAGGGCGCACTCGCGCGCGTGCCCGAGCTCGGGGACGCGGAGGTCATCAAGCTGATCAACGGCCCCGAGGCGTTCACGCCGGAAGGCGAGTTCATCCTCGGCCCGTCGGACGTCCACGGCTTCTGGGTCGCCGCCGGCTTCTGCGCACATGGGCTCGCTGGTGCAGGCGGGATGGGGCAGTTGCTGGCCGAGTGGATCGTCGAGGGACTGCCGAGCCTCGACGTCTGGGAGATGGACTCGCGTCGCTTCGGGCGGCACTACGAGAGCCGCGACTACACGCTCGCCCGCACGACCGAGGTCTATTCGACCTACTACGACGTCAAATACCCCGGGCACGAGCGCAAAGCCGGGAGGCCCTTGCGCGTGTCACCGACCTACGCACGCGCGCAGGATCTCGGCGCGGCCTTCGGGGAGAAGTCCGGCTGGGAGCGTGTGAACTGGTTCGAGCCCAACGCCGCTTTCGGCGACGAGTCGCTGAGGCCGCGCGGTTGGGCGGGCCGGCTCTGGTCGCCGGCGATCGGAGCCGAGCACATCGCTTGCCGTACCACCGCCGCGCTCTTCGACGAGACCTCCTTCGCAAAGATCGATATCGCTGGGGAGGAGGCAGCTGAGTTTCTCGAGCGGCTGTGTGACAACGAGGTCGCACGCGACGTCGGGGCGATCACCTATACGCAGATGCTCAACGAGCGCGGCGGGATCGAGTGTGATTTCACCGTCACGCGGCTGGCCGAGAACCGCTTTCGCATCGTCACGGGGACGGCCTTCGGCCGGCACGACCTCGCCTGGATACGCCTGCACGCACCCGAGACCGTTCAGGTCGAGGACGTCACCTCGAGGTACGCGTGCCTCGGTCTCTGGGGACCGAACGCCCGGGCGATCCTCCAGCCGCTGACGACTGAAGAGCTCACGTTCCCGTACATGCGCGCGCGCGAGCTGACTGTCGGCTTCGTCCCGTGTCTCGCGTTGCGGGTCACCTACGTCGGCGAGCTCGGCTGGGAGCTCTATTGCCCGGTCGAGTACGGCCTCCGACTCTGGGACACGATCTCTGAGTCCGGCCGCGAACACGGTCTCGTACCAGGCGGCTACAAGGCGATCGACTCGCTCCGGCTCGAGAAGGGTTACCGCGTGTGGGGCTCGGACATCAGCCCCGAGGACACGCCCTTCGAGGCGGGTCTCGGCTTCGCGGTCAAGCTCGACAAGGGTGACTTCATCGGCAGAGACGCGCTGCTCGCCGCGACCGAGCCCACGCGCCGTCTCGCCTGTCTTGTCCTCGACGACCCACGCGCCGTAGCGCTCGGCTCCGAGCCGGTCCGTATCGGCGGCGAGATCGTGGGCCGGGTCACGAGCGGCGGCTACGGCTATAGCGTCGAACGCTCGATCGCGTACGCCTACCTACCCGGGTCGTCGGTGGCCTCGGGCACGAGAGTCGAGGTGGAGATCTTCGGCGACTGGATTCCAGGCGCCGTCGCCGACGAGCCCCTCGTCGACCCGAAGGGCGAGCGCATCCGCGCGTAGCAGGCGGCGGCCACGGACTAGGATCGACCGGTGGAGCCCGAGCAACTGGCCGAACGGGTTTGGCCGGGGCAACAGGTGGCGATCGAGCCGCTCGGCGGCGGGATCACGAACCGGAACTTCAAGGTCGAGGCCGATGGACGAGCGTTCGTCCTGCGGATCGGCGGCAAGGACACCGAGCTCCTCGGGATCGACCGGTCAGCCGAGTACGCCGCCTCGAGCGTTGCGGCGGACCTCGGACTCGGGCCGGAGGTGGTCGCCTACGTGGAACCCGAGGGCTACCTCGTAACGAGATACGTCGACGGCGAGGTCGGAAAAGTGGACGTCGATCGCGTCGGCGCTGCGCTCCGCCGGCTCCACGACGGCCCGCCCTTGCCAGGGCGCTTCGACAGCTTTCGTGTCGTCGAGGCGTACCTCGCGACGGCCCATGAGCACGGCGTGGCCGTGCCGTCCGCGTACGAACGCGCGAAGGAGCTTGCGGACCAGATCGAGCGCCGCCGGTCCGAGGCTCCCCTTCGGCCGTGCCACAACGACCTGCTGAATGCGAACTTCATCGACGACGGTGTCCGTCTCTGGCTCGTCGACTGGGAATACGCCGGCATGGGCGACCCGTTCTTCGACCTCGGGAACTTCGCGGTCAATCACGAGCTGACGGAGGAGGCTGAGCACGCTCTGCTCTCGGCCTACGGCAGCGACGACGCCGATGCGCTCGTCCTGATGCGCTTCATGTCCGATTTCCGGGAGGCGATGTGGGGTGTCGTGCAGCTTGCGATCTCCGAGCTCGACTTCGACTTCGCCGCCTATGCCGAAGAGCACTTCGAACGCCTGGCCCGAACCGCCGCTGATGCACGTTTCCTCAGTGCGCTTCAGGCGCCGTAGACGAGCGCGCGCGTCTTAGTGGACACAAGTGCGCAGGCTCGATACCTCATGCGCATTGACAACATGCGCGGCGTCGTGGCTAAATCGCCGGATCCCCTAGTTTGGAGGCACCCGTATGGTGGACATCCACGACGAGACGCCAAGCGAGGCGGCTCGCGACGCGGCCGATCTCGCCCGCTTCGGATACAAGCAGGAGCTTCGCCGCACATTGGGCGTTTTCAGCTCGTTCGCCGTCGCATTCAGCTACATCTCGCCGTCGACCGGCATCTTCGCCCTCTTTTTTCTGGGCCTGACAACGATCGGTGGCGTCTTCTTCTGGAGCTGGCCGATCGTGGCGCTGGGTCAGTTCATCATTGCTCTGACCTTCGCGGAGCTGTCGAGCCACTATCCGGTCGCAGGATCGGTCTTCCAGTGGACCAAGTATCTGTCCGGGAAGACATACTCCTGGTTCGCCGGCTGGATCTACCTGTTCGCAGGCATCCTGACCGTCGCGTCCGTCTGCGTCACGCTCCCCTTGGCACTCATCCCGGCGCTCAACGGCATGGGCTGGAACGTCTCGACCAGCCTCCACAACCAGCGGATCGTCGCGATCGTCACGCTCGCCCTGATCACGATTCTGAACATCTTCGGCGTTCGGCTCGTGGCGTTGATCAACAACACCGGCGTGATCTTCGAGATTCTGGGGATGGTCGTCTTCGCGTTCATCCTCGCGATCTTCCATAACCATCAGGGCGTTGGCGTCATCTTCCACACGGGCGGTCAGTCGCTCACGGTGAGCACGTTCCTCGTGGCGATGTTCATGAGCCTCTACGTGATCTACGGCTTCGACACAGCGTCGACGCTCGCCGAGGAAACGAGAGACCCGCGACGTGAAGCGCCGAGGGCTGTCCTTGCCTCGGTCATCGGTGCTTTCGTCGTCGGGGCGATCTTCCTCTGGGCGACATTGATGGCAGTGCCCAACATGGGCGCCGCGATCAAGGGCGCGTTCGGTCCCGCGCAGATCATCGACGCGAACTTCTCGAACGCGTTCGCAACGGTGTACCTGCTCGTCGTCGCGGCGGCGATCTTCGTCTGCTGCCTCGCGATCCAGGCTTCGACGATCCGGCTCTGCTTCGGCATGGCGCGCGACGAGCAACTGCCCGGATCGAGCGTGCTCCGCGCGGTTCACCCGCGCTGGCACACGCCGATCGGCGCCTGCATCGCCGTGGGTGTCTTCGCGTTCATTCCGATGCTGCAGTACACCGGCGCGGCGATCGTCGCAATCGCGGCGACCGGGATGATCTATCTCAGCTACCTCATCTGCAATCTCGCTGTCATCCGTGCCCGGCTGCGCGGCTGGCCCCGCACGCCGGCACCGTTCTCGCTCGGCAAGTGGGGTATTCCAATCACGGCCGTCGGGCTTCTCTGGGGCGGCGGGATGCTCGTCAACTTCGCCTGGCCACGCGTTGCGACCAACCCGACTCCGAACCAGACGGGCAAGCTGCTCAACTTCCACTGGAACTGGCTGAACGACCAGCCCATCTTGTGGACGGTCGCGATCTTCATCGCGCTGGCCGGTGCGGTGTACTTCGTCCTCGTGCAGCGCACGAAGCCTGCGCACCTCGAGGCGCCCGAGGGAGAAGTGTTCGCGGAAGAAATGCCGACAGCGGCCGCGCCGACGACTTAGCTTCCCGTACACGGCGTCGGCGGCACCAGAGCCGCCGGCGCCACAGGCGTCCCAGACGCGCGTCTAGGCGTCTTGCTCCCTTTGCATAGCGCGTTTCTCCGGGCGAGGAACATGCTGAGCTCATGGAGCAGGTGGTCGATCTGGCGACGCGGAAGAGCGGCTCGATCGCGGTCGCACTGGTCTGGGACAGGAGCGACGAGACGCTGCGCGTCTTCGCCTACGACGGATTGACCGGCGAGGAGATCGTCGTCCCGGTCAGCGGAGAAGAGGCGGCAGAGGTGTACCGGCATCCATTCGCCTACACCGCCCGCTCGGTCAAGTCGAACCACTCGACGGGCAACTGAGGTGGCGAGCTGGGACGAGGCCGCTGACGCGGACGTCAAGCTAGTCGGTCTCCGGTGTCTAGCCTGCGGGCGACGCCTGCACGAGGCGCTTGCGCTGGTGGGATCCCTCCGGTGCCTCGACTGCAGGGAGTCGAACGCAGCTCTGCAAAAGACGCTCGCGGTTTCGGCCGGCGCGTCTGAGCAGCCTTCCCGCTGAGGAACAGTCGAAGCGCGTCGAGCGTTTTATAGGTGTAGGGGCAAGTGCCCCTCCCTTTGAAGGAGAACGCATGACTCATCATCCAGAACTGCATTTGATCGACGTCCGCTGCTCTTCGTGCGGAACGTCGTTCACGACCCGTTCGACAGCAACGAAGCTGGCAATCGAGATCTGCTCCGCCTGCCATCCGGCCTACACCGGCCGGGAGCATTCCGCCGTCGGCGGTGACAGGGTGGAGCGTTTCAACCGGCGCCGAGCTCTGTCCGCGGCCTAACGGGGCGAGAGAGCGGGGAGGAAGTAGTCGCGAAGTGCCTGGCCACGCATGGTGGGGCCAGGCTTTGCGACGCCTCACTTCGACAGCGTCATATTCTCAGGAGGACGGATGCAGATGCGGCTGACGTTCGAGGGCCACGGCTCGTGGAGCGCTGATGTCGTCGACGGCGAGTGAGCCCGCTCGTCACCGGGTTGTCGTCGTCGGCGGAGGCTTCGGCGGCCTGCAGGCGGTGCGCAAGCTCAACGGTGCTGCGGTCGACGTGACGCTCGTGGACCGGCAGAACTTCCACCTTTTCCAGCCGCTCGCCTACCAGGTGGCGACCGGAGCGCTCTCGGCAGCCGAGGTGGCTGCACCGCTGCGCTCGGTGCTCAGGCGGCAGTCGAACGCTCGCGTCGTGCTCGCTGAGGTGAGTGGCTTCGACCTCGAACGACGGCAGGTCGTCCTCGACCACCTCCCGAACGGGCGGCGCGGAGAGCGGCTCGACTACGACACGCTGGTCGTCGGGGGCGGGTCGCGCTACTCCTACTTCGGCCACGACGACTGGAAGGCTTTCGCGCCGGAGTTGAAGTCGCTGACCGGCGCCCTCGACATTCGCAACAGAATTCTCACGGCGTTCGAAGCTGCCGAGGTCGAGTCCGACGACGATCGGCAGCGTGGCTGGTTGACCTTCGTGGTCGTCGGCGGCGGTCCGACCGGCGTCGAGATGGCAGGCCAGATTGCGGAGCTGGCTCGCGACAGCCTGCGCCTGGACTTCCGCTGGGTCGATACTCGCAGAGCACGCGTGCTGCTCGTCGAGACCGCCGACCGCATCCTGACGGGCTTCCCACCCTCGCTGTCGCACAAGGCCGAACGTGCGCTCGAGCGTCTCGGCGTCACGGTGCTCGTCGGAAACACGGTGGTCGACGTCGGCCCCGTCTCGGTGTCGATCCGCTCCGAGAGCGGCGAGATCGAAGCTGTTCCGGCGCGCACGGTCATCTGGGCTGCAGGCGTCGCCGCGTCTCCGCTCGCCGCCGAGCTGGCCTCGGCGGACGGGTCGCAGGTCGACCGCGTCGGGCGTATCACCGTGACCGGCGAGCTGACGCTTCCCAACCACCCCGAGGTCTTCGCGATCGGGGACATGGTGCACATCGTCAAAGGCGATGGAACAGACATGGCGCTTCCCGGCCTTGCTCCCGTCGCGATGCAGGAAGGCCGCTACGTCGCCCGCGTAATCCGCAATCGCCTGACGGGCCGCGCCACGAAGCCCTTCGAATACGTCGACAAGGGCAATCTGGCCACGATCGGCCGCTCGAAGGCCGTCGCGGACGTCAAGGGGATCCGCATCAGCGGCTTCGTCGCCTGGGTCACCTGGCTCGTCGTCCATCTCTTCTATCTGATCGGCTTCCAGAACCGGCTGCTGGTCATCACGCGCTGGACCTTCAGCTTCCTCACCCGTGGCCGTGGTGCCCGGCTCATCGGCGAGAGCAGGTCTGACTCCGCCGTTCCGGACTCGTGACGAGGGGGGCCCGTTCTAGCCAGGCGCACGCGCACTAGAGTCTTGGCTAAGGAGGGCAGCCCCGATTTGACGCAGACGAGTGTCGACCGGCGTTCAACGCCAATAGCCCCTGGGAGCGAGGCTCCGGAGTTCGCACTTCCTTGCACGCCCGACCAGAGCGTGTCGCTCGCCGATCTCCGGGGTCGGCCGGTCATCCTCGCCTTCTACCCGGAGGACTTTAGCCCGGTCTGCTCCGATCAGCTGGCCCTGTACCAGGAACTGCTGCCCGAGTTCCAGAAGTTCAACGCCGAGCTCCTCGGCATTTCGGTGGACGGGGTCTGGTGCCATCTCGCTTTCGCGAAAGATCGGAACCTCCACTTCCCCCTGCTCGCCGACTTCGAGCCCAAAGGGGAGGTCTCGCGGACGTATCAGGTGTACCGCGCCAAAGACGGCACGAGCGAGAGGGCTTTGTACGTGATCGACGCGCAAGGTGTCGTCCGCTGGAGTTACGTCTCGCCTGTCGGCGTGAATCCAGGCGCCGACGGGATCCTCCGCGCTCTCGAGGACCTGGGCAACGAGGCCGTATGAGCAGAACCCAGTGGGGAGCCGCACTCACGATGCCGGTCACAGCGGACCGGGACCACATCCTGGGGTCGGTGGACGCGCCGGTGACGCTGCTCGAGTACGGCGACTACGAGTGTCCGTACTGCGGCGCCGCGTATCCGATCGTCAAGGAAGTGCAGTCGCGGATGGGCGAGAGGCTGCGATTCGTGTTCCGCAACTTTCCGATCACCACCTCGCATCCGCATGCCGAACAGGCTGCGGAAGCAGCCGAGGGCGCGGCGGCTCAGGGCAAGTTCTGGCAGATGCACGATCTTCTCTACGAGAACCAGAGGCGCCTGGGCGACCCGGACCTCCGCTCCTACGCGGAGACGCTCGGCCTCGACGTCGAGCAGTTCGACAGAGATCTGGCCGAGCATGTGCACGCCGCGCGGGTTCGGGAGGACTTCATGAGCGGCGTGCGGAGCGGCGTGAACGGCACGCCGGGCTTCTACATCAACGGCGCCAGGCACGACGACTCGTACGACGTCGAGACCTTGCTCGCCGCCCTCGAGCGAGCTTCCGCGTAGCTCTAGGCGGGCGTCCCCGCCTCGACCCAGCCTTGAAAGACGGCGACTTGCTCGTCTGGCCACGCGCCGTCGCAGGGCATCGTGCCGTCCCGAAGGCGCCCGAGTATGGCGTCGCCGTTTCGCGCGACGTCGTCGTGTGACCAGAGGTCGAATGCCCATTTCATCGACTGACGGTCGCGCTCCCGAAACAGCGGCTTGATGTGCTGCTCGAAGCTGATCGGCTGATCATTCATCGGCTGAAGCTTCCCAGAAGAAGATCGGGTGCGCAGGCCACGTCTGCACGTCGCCCAACTTCCGCCATTCATCGAGCCGGTCGCGAAGCGCCGGCCGGAGGAAGTCGTCGATGAGCGCATCCTCATGCCACTCCGGCTCTTCGCCCTCGAACACGAAGATCGCCTCGCGGTGGGTGAGGTAGACGGCGAGCCGCGCGAATCCAGCCGCCTCCAGGTCGAAAGGCGGTTCGGCGGCAACAAGCTTCTCTGCCTCGAGCTCGGATCCCTCGTGCAAGTGGAACACGACCAGAACCTGCTTCATCGCTCAGCAGTTCCCGCAATTCCGCCGTAGGTAACCAGGTGAAGTAGCGCCGAGGCAGGTGCTTTATCGTCGCTCACGAGGCCCCCGATGTCCGGCACAAGCGAATTCCGAATCGGAAGCGAATTCCTCGGCTATCGAATCGAGGGCGTGCTCGGGCGCGGCGGGATGGGGATCGTCTATCTCGCGCAGGACCTGCGGCTCAAACGCTCCGTCGCGCTCAAGCTCCTTTCCCCCGAGCTCGCCGCAGATGAACGATTTCGCGCGCGCCTGCGGACCGAGTCGGAGCTTGCAGCGAGTCTCGATCATCCCAACATCGTTCCGATCTACGAGGTGTTCGAGGTCGAGTCCGCGGTCGCGATCTCGATGAGGTTCGTCGAAGGCAGTGACCTCAAAGCAATGCTTCGGAACGGCCCGCTCTCCGCTGAGCATGCCCTGTCGCTCGTTTCACAGATAGCGAGTGCGCTCGACGCGGCTCATGCGCGCGGGCTCGTTCATCGGGACGTCAAGCCGTCGAACGTCCTGATCGCTCCACAGGCAGGCCATGAAGGTGCAGACCACGCCTACCTGGCTGACTTTGGTCTGAGCAAGCGTCTGCTCGAAGGGCCCGATGATGCCTCGCCGTCCCGGCCGGACCACCTCACCGGCACGGTGGAGTACGTCGCACCAGAGCAGATTCGCGGAGACCAGGTGGACGGTCGGGCCGACGTGTACTCGCTGGGGTGTCTCCTGTACGAGTGTCTTGCGGGCGAGCCGCCCTACCCGCACGGGTCCGATACCGCAGTGCTCTTCGCGCACCTTCAGGAGGAGCCACCCATGCTTCTCGGGCTCGAGCGGGTATTGCCGAAGGCGCTCGCCAAAGCGCCCGATGAGCGGTATCAGACGTGCCGTGAGCTTGTCGATGCTGCACGCCTGGGCCTGGGTCTCGGCGTGGTGCGGCCTCCCTCGCTGCGCCGGCGAGTCGCTCTCGCGGGTGGTGCGCTTGCGGTCGCTGGGATGCTGCTGGCCGTCCTCCTCACACGGGGGGGAAGCTCGGGCGCGGCCACCACCGCGGGTCGGTTGATTCGCATCGACCCGACGAGGAACGCGGCAACGAAGACGTTCGCGCTCGGTCAGGATCCCAGCGGGATTGCAGTCGGCGCAGGTCGTGTGTGGATGACCTCGCTCCCCGACGCAGTCCTCTGGCGAATCGACCCGAAGACGTTCGAGACGAAGAGGATCTCGCTCGGTGTGACGCCCCTCGGGGTCGCCCTCAAGAGTGGCGTTGCGTTCGGAAAGCCAATCGCTGCCGCCGCCGGCGGCGGCCTTGCCTTCGTCGCGGGCTCCGGAGGAGTGACGATGGTGGACCCGAGCTCGGGTCAGCAGACGGGGACGATCCGGACCGGTGACGCAACTGTGATCGCCGCCGGCTCCGAAGGCGTGTGGGCGGTCACAGGTACCGTCGACCGCCTCGTCGACACGTCGTACGGCGTCGGCAAGGTGCAGAAGAAGGTTGCGATGACGCCGGCCGTACCGGTGGACGAGGCGCACGGGCACGATGACAACGCGGGAGTCGCAGCGGGCGAGGGAAGCGTCTGGGTTCTCGGCGACGCCGTCGACCGCCATCTGTGGCGCATCGACCCGATCGCCGGACGGGTTACCGCAGTGATCCCGCTTCCGTTCGCTCCGGGCGGCGTCGCCGCGGGTTTCGGCGGCGTGTGGGTGACGGCCCAGCTCGACGACAGGCTCCTGCGTGTCGATCCCAAGACGAACCGGGTTGCGGTGACGATCCCGGTCGGCCGCGCGCCGTGGGGTGTCGCCGTCGGCAGCGGCGCAGTCTGGGTGGCGAATACGGTCGATGGCACGGTGTCGCGGGTCGACCCAACCACGAACCGGGTCGTCGCGACGATCAGCGTCGACGCAAGCCCTTTGCAGATAGCGGTCGGGGGAGGTTTGGTCTGGGTGGCCGCGCATGCGCGCTGACAGGCTCGGGTCGCGGATCCTTCTCCCCTTCGGGGTGCTCGTCGCCGGACTCGTCACGATGGCGAGCGGCTGTGGGGGCGGCAAAGCCGGGGTGATCCGGATCGGCGTCCTCTCCGACTGCGAGAGCTCCTTTGCGTCCGGCTACGAGGCAACCATCGCGGGAGCCGAGTTGCCGCTGATCCTCCGCGGTGCCGCGCTGCGTGGCCCGAATCCGTCGGATGGCGTCAAGGGTGCGTCGGTAGCGGGGAAGCCTGTCGAGCTCGTGGTCCGTTGCGTGCGCGAGTTCTCTCGCGCGAGCACGCTTGCGGCGCTGCGTCTGCTCGTCGAGCGGGACAGGGTGGATGTCGTCGTCGGGCCGAACGGCCCGGCAGACGGGCTGGTCGTGCGCGACTATGCGAAGCGGAGGCCCGGCATCACGTTCGTCTATTCCGGCTTCGATGGGGCGGTAACGCTGAATGACGCGGCGCCCAACGTGTTCCGCTACCGCGTCACCATGGCGCAGTGGGGGGCAGGTCTCGGCTGGTACGCGTACCGGCGGCTCGGTTGGCGGCACGCCGTCACGATCGGGAACATCGAGCCCGGCCCGGCCGGTTTCATCGCTGAGTTCTGCTCGCTCGGCGGGAAGATCGCGCGGCGGCTCTGGCTCGACGGCGGTGACCTCGGCGCCCTCGTCGCGAAGATCCCGAAGACCGGGGTTGACGGAGTCTTCCTCCCCACGAGCCTCTTCTCTTACGACACGGAGAGCTTTGTCGCTACCTGGGCGGACCGCCACCCTGACCTCGCCCAGTGGCTGGTCGCCGGGGACGGCATCGTCACGGTGGGCTTGGGCGCCAAGGACAAGCGCCTGCTCGGCGTCGTCGCGTCGAACCCAACACCGTGGTCAGCTACCCGCGCGTGGGCGACGTACAGCGCGGAGCTGAGGCGGGCGTTCCCGCGGGGCAAGGCCGATCCGATCGTGGCGCTCGACTTCTTCGACTCCGTGGAGCCAGCGGTCGAGGCTCTCGAACAGGTGCACGGCGACCTCTCGCGGGGCGAGCGCAGGCTCATGGACGCGCTGGCGCGTCTCAAGTTCGACTCTCCAGAGGGCCCGCGCCGGCTCGACTCGAACCACCAGGCAATCGGCGTGATCTACCTCGGCAAGATGGTGCGGGACGAGAAAGGCAAGCTCACCGTGCGCACGATCCGCGTCGTTCCGAACGTCGACCAGAGCTTCGGCGGCTATTTCAGCGGCACCACGGCGGTGAGCCGCACGCAGCCCTCGTGCAGGCGCGGCCACGTCCCTTCGTGGGCTAGGTAGCCGGCAGGATCGTCCAGGTGAAACGGGTGTAGCTCTCGCGCGGCGCCAGGCCTCCCGGCCGCAGTCCGCGCCGGACGAGGAGGACCGGCGTGCGCGGGGTTGCCGCGAGCGCAGATCTCACCGGTCCGAGGCCGTCTTTGCGCCAGCGGTCGGTCAGCCCGGCGACTACGAGCGCAGCCTCGCCCGCCGCTCGGACCAAGTCGCCCGCTCCAGGTTCGACGAGAAGCGGCTCGGCAGCGATGCGAAGCGAGCGTTGCACCGCGAGTGACGCATTCGCAAGCAGCCGGCTCGCGTCTCCGGATTCGTCCCGCGGGCCGGCCAGTTGCAGCGGGACATCCCATACGCGCGCGATCCAGGCGGCGAGCTCGATGGCCGACCAGTCGTGCTCTGCCCCGCTGAACGGTACGAGCACCGACCCACGCTGCACGTTGCCGCCGACAACCGCCGCCACATCGCAAGGAGCACCTTCGACGATTGCACGCAGCACCGGATCCTCGAACAGCGCGTCAGGAGCGTCGACGAGCAGCAGATCGACGTCTTGTTCTTCTGCGATTCGGACCGCATCCTTCGCCGGCGTTTTCGAGGTAAACGCGGCTGCGCGAGCGGCCGTCCCTGCCTCGAGCAGCTGCTGGCGCCGACGCTCGAGATCCGACGCTGCATCAGCCAGCTGTGGTGCAGCTTCAACCGGGCGAGCCAGGATCAGCTCCCGCTGTGACTCGCTCGCGAGCGGTGCGCCGATTGCGAGCAATGCGTCGAGGTTCGGCTCGGCGAGCGCGACGAGAAGGATCGAGCGCGTCGCAGGCACCGGGGTCAGCTGAAGTGACGGTTCCTGGCGCAGGATCGCTCCTTCGAGGTCGTGCAGCGCCCGCGTCGGTTCGATCCCAAGCTGGGCGATAAGGGTCTCGCGCGCGCTCCGATACACGTCGAGCGCCTCGACCTGTCGGCCCGACCGATAGAGCGCGAGCATCAGCTGCGACCGGAGACGCTCGCGTAACGGGAATTCGTTTACGTGGGCGGTGAGCTCTCCGACCAGCTCCGCGTGCCGCCCGAGGACGAGATCCGCTTCGATCCGGTTCTCCAGCGCGAGGATGCGCAACTCTTCGAGTCGAGCGATCGCCGGGCGCGCCCAGTCCTCATCGTAAAAATCTGCCAGCGCGGGGCCGCGCCACACTCCAAGAGCCTCGCGCAGCAACTCGGCAGATTCTGCGGGCGCAGCCGTTCCCGCCGCCTCGAGAAGGTTCTGAAAGCGCTCGAGGTCGAGCCCGTCATGCGGACCGACCGAATAGCCCGACGGGCGCGTCAACACCGACTGAGCGCCGACTGCCTTACGCAGGTTCGCGACCCTCACTTGAAGCGATTTTCGCGCCGAGTCGGGCGGCTCCTCACCCCAAAGCTCGTCGATCAATCGATCCGTACGGACGACCTCACCCGTGTGAAGTAAGAGGTAAGCGAGTACCGCGCGCTCCTTCGCGCCAGACACGACCACTGGCCCCTCGGTAGTCACGACCTCGAGCGGACCGAGAATCCGGAACTCCACTCGGCAACCGTAACCGGGCCGTAACCGAGCCGTAGGCGGCCCTCCCGATGGTGGCGCAAATGCGCTGCCTCACTGCAACGACCGTGCTCGCGTTGATCCTCCTCCAGGGCGCGTCTGGAGCTACGCAACGCCACGAGAGCGACGTCGACGCGCACGCGAGAATCGCCTACTCCTGCAACGGCGGCATCTGTGTCATCTACCCGGACGGAAGCCGACGACGGCAACTGACACGTGACCTCTTCATCGACTCGTACCCGTCCTGGTCACCAGACGGCAGCAGCATCGCTTTCACCGGCAACCTCGGCAGGACCGTGATCGACGTCATCAATGCCGACGGCAGCGCACGTCGACGGCTGACGCCCCGGTCCGGAGACGACGCGCTCGCCGCCTGGTCGCCGGACGGAAGAACGATCGCGTTCGACAACAACACGACGCGCCACATCGACCTGATGAATATCGACGGCAGCCGGCGGCGCCTCACGCATCGACCTTCTTCCCTTCCCACGTGGTCGCCGGACGGAAAGAGAATTGCCTTCGTTTCAGGAGACGGAAGAAGGCTCGCACTGACATCCGGAGACATCTACGTCATCAACGTCGACGGAAGCGGTGAACGGCGGCTGGCCCAGAACGGCGCCTTCCCGGCATGGTCGCCGGACGGAACGCAGATCGCGTTCATCCGAAACGGTGCACATTGGAGCCGTGACGCCGCGATCTGGATCATGAGCGCCGACGGAAGTCATGAACGACGTCTTTGGTCGCACTCGGCCGAAGGAGGCGCGCTCAGCTGGTCTCCGAGCGGCAAGACCCTCGCGTTCACTTACGACTCGGAGATCTACACGATCCAGGCGGACGGTCACCGGCTGCACCGAGTCACGCTGGCCGGAGACAACCTCGATCCTGCCTGGCAGCCGCCTTCGTGAGGTTCTATGCTCGCGGTTGTGCAGCAGACGCGTGCCCGCAGCGCTAGCCAGACGAAGTTCCTGCTCGAGGAATCGCAACTTCCGCGTCGCTGGTACAACATCCGCTCCGACATGCCCACGGCACCTCAGCCCGTGTTGCATCCGGGCACGGGGCAGCCGGTCGGGCCGGACGACCTCGCTCCGCTCTTCCCGATGGAGCTCATTGGCCAGGAGGTGAGCGAGGACGCCGAGATCCCGATCCCGGAGGAGGTTCTGGAGATCTACAGCCTCTGGCGACCGACGCCGCTCTTCCGCGCGCGGCGGCTCGAAGAGGCGATCGGAACCCGTTCGCGGATCTTCTACAAGTACGAGGGCGTCAGCCCGCCGGGTAGCCACAAGCCGAACACGGCGGTCGCGCAAGCCTTCTACAACAAGAAGGAAGGCCGGACGCGTCTCGCGACCGAGACCGGCGCAGGCCAGTGGGGGAGTGCGCTCTCGTTTGCGTGCAAGCTGATCGGGCTCGAGTGCAAGGTGTACATGGTGCGCGTCTCCTACGAGCAGAAGCCTGCTCGGCGTTCGATGATCAAGGCCTGGGGCGCGGAGGTCGTGCCGAGCCCATCTGAGGAGACACAGTCCGGCCGTGCGATCCTCGCGGAGCACCCGGACTCGCCCGGGAGCCTCGGGATCGCGATCTCGGAGGCGGTCGAGGACGCGGCTGGACGCAATGACACCGCCTACTCGCTCGGAAGCGTCCTCAACCATGTGCTCCTCCACCAGACCGTGATCGGTCAGGAGGCGCTCGCGCAGATGGAGCTCGCAAGCGCCTTCCCCGACGTCGTCATCGGCTGCGTCGGCGGCGGGTCGAACTTCGCCGGCCTCGCCTTTCCGTTCCTCCGCGAGAAGATCGCCGGCCGTGAGATCGACGTGCTCGCCTGCGAGCCGGCGGCCTGCCCGACGCTGACACGCGGCCTGTTCGTGTACGACTTCGGCGACACGAGCATGCTGACCCCGCTCGTCGCGATGCATACACTCGGTCACGATTTTGTTCCGGCCCCGATCCATGCCGGCGGTCTTCGCTACCACGGCGTCGCTCCCCTGATCTCGCAGCTCGTGCTCGACGGGCTGATTCGCGCCGAGGCGTACCTTCAGAACGATGTTTTCGCTTCGGCCGTCTTGTTCGCCGGCAGCGAGGGGATCCTCCCGGCGCCGGAGGCTGCGCACGCAATCCACGGGACGCTCCAAGTGGCGAAGGCAGCGGACGAGGCGGGCAAGGAGCGGACGATTCTCTTCAACCTCTCGGGCCACGGCCACTTCGACATGGCCGCCTACGACAACTACTTCGCCGGAAAGCTCGAGGACGTAGCCCTGGACGAGGACGAGATGGAGCGCGCCCTGCGCTCGATCGAAGGCCTGCCGACTCCCGCTTAGGCGACGGAGCGGTACATCCGGGGTGCGGCAGAGAGTGGAGCGTACCGGGATCGAACCGGTGACCTCCGGCTTGCAAAGCCGGCGCTCTCCCAGCTGAGCTAACGCCCCGAGTCGCGCAGTGTAGCCTCGCCGCCGGCCGGGCTTTGGCGGCGTCCGCCGCCACCGCGGGGACTCCGTTAGTCAGGCTGCTTCAGGAGGAGGCGGCAGCGGAGGAAGCTCGAGATCTGGTTCCGCCTCGTCTTCGACGAGTTGCTCGGCCCAGTCGTCCGACTCGAAGTAGTCCCCGACGATCTCGTCTGCGTGCGAACCCGGCATCACGGCTCCTTGGTCGTTGTCTCGAGCCGCAGTGCTCGCCACTCGTTCTTGCAAAAAGTGTCGGCCCCGGAGCGTAGGGAGAGAATCCCTCGTCCGGGGCCGAGCCACGATCGCGGTGGAGGGAAGTTCCCTAAGCCGCGCGCTCGAGACGCTCTTCGACCCGGGCCCGGGCGACGATGTGGCTGCGATC
>WNGO01001366.1_pt1 | contig 17514 bp, 17 predicted proteins | sample 5400511 | NCBI WGS metagenome assembly WNGO01 (sample SAMN13153380, study PRJNA577476) | soil metagenome | isolation source: 20 cm soil or saprolite under Garry oak tree replicate 2 | place: USA:California | collected 2016-06-15 | reverse complement strand
AAGCTGGCATTCTACCCCTGAATTACGCCCGCAGTCTGCGCGGAATGTGTTCTCACATCCCACCCGCTGTCAACGTGGGATTGTGCCAGCCGCCGTGGACTGTGATCAGCGCGTCGGCCTCTTTCGGTCCCCACGTGCCGCGCTTGTATGGGATCGCCCGGGGATGGGACGTGAGGACGGGATCGACCGCCCGCCAGGCGGCTTCGATCGCGTCCCATCGCGTGAAGAGCGCGCCCTCGCCGCTCATCGCGTCGCTCAGCAAGCGTTCGTAGGGCGATTGGGCGCCGACCAGCTCCTCGACCATATACAGCTCGCGTTGGTCGCCGACGAACTCTTTGCCCGGGCGCTTGACGCGAGCGGCCAGGGCGACCGCGGCGTCGGGGGAGAGGCGGAAGCGCAGATAATTCGCTGGACCGGCCGGTGGCGCCGAGTCGGCGAACAGCTGCGCCGGCGGCGGCTTCAACTCAACCAGCACCTCGTCGGCCGTCTCGGGGAGACACTTTCCCGAGCGCAGATACCACGGCACCCCCTCCCACCGCCATGAGTCGATGCAGAGTCGCACCGCACAGAAGGTCTCGACGTCGGAATCGCGTGCCACGCCCGATTCGTCGCGGTAACCGGCGTATTGACCACGTACCAGATCACTCGGCTGCAGCGGTCGCATCGCTTCGAAGACTTTCGCTTTTTCGGTGTGCACCGCTCCAAAGTCCCGGGTGACGGGCGGTTCCATGGCCAGGAGCGCGACAATCTGGAACAGGTGGTTTTGAATCACGTCTCGCAGACACCCCGTGGTCTCGTAAAAGGCGCCCCGGCCGTTTACGCCAAACTGCTCGGCGAGAGTGATCTGGACGCTGGCGACGTAGTTACGATTCCGAATTGGCAAACCGGAAATAGAGGATGTTCATGATCGCCTCCTTCCCGAGGAAATGATCGATCCGGAAGATCGCGTCCTCGGGAAACACCGCCCGCGCGACGGCGTTGAGCTCGCGCGCGGAGGCCAGATCGCGGCCGAACGGCTTTTCGACGATGACCCGCGCATGGTCCGCCAGACCGGCCGCGCCGATCCCTTGAATAACGGTCGCGAATAGCGCGGGAGGGATCGCGAGATAGTGCGTGGGGCGTCGCGACGTCCCCAACGCTCTCTTGAGCGCCGCGAAGGTCTCCGGGTTGTTGTAGTCCCCGGACACGTATTGGAGGTGCGACAGAAGGCGACTGAGCGCCTCCTGCTCCACCGCGGCGCCGGACTGCTTGACACTATCGGTGACCCGCGCCCGCAGCTGCGCCACACTCCACGAGCGGGAAGCCACTCCGACCACTGGAACGGTGAGGACACCGCGCTTGACCATCGCGTAGAGCGCGGGAAAGATCATTTTGTGGGCGAGGTCACCCGTCAGGCCGAACAACACCAGCGCATCGGACGCTGCCGGACGGTCCGTCATCCGGCGAGCGCGTTGTCGACAATCACCTGCGCCTCCTGCACGATCCGGTTCAACTGGTCCCTCCCCCGGAAGCTCTCGGCGTAAATCTTGTAGAGATCCTCGGTGCCCGATGGCCGAGCGGCGAACCATCCAGTGGCCGCGCTGACCTTCACGCCCCCGATTGGCGCGTGGTTGCCGGGAGCTTCGTTGATCACGCTCACGACCTTTTCCCCCGCGAGCTCTGCGCACTGCACCTGGCCTGGTGAGAGCGCCGCGAGCCGCCGCTTTTGTGCGGGGGTCGCGGGCGCCTCGACGCGATCGTACGCCGGCGCACCGAACTCGCGCGTCAATTCATCGTAGAGCTCCCCAGGATCGCGGCCCCCCCCCGCCCGCGCCATGATCTCGGCCGCGAGCGACCCGTCGCCGAGGCCTGCGACGAACCACTTGAAGCCGACCGGCACCTCGTGGAGCCGACGGCCGAGCTTCGCGCTCACCCGATCGATCATGCCGCTGCTTACGACTGTCTTCCCGACCCCGGCGTCCGCGCCCCACTGCGGCCGATGCGGGAAGAGGTGCTGGATTGCGACCGCGAGATAGTGATTGGGCGGCAGCAGCCCCGTGGTCCGCGTGACGACGCCATGACGATCGTGATCGGTATCGCAAGCGAAGGCGATGTCGAAGCGGTCCCTCAGGCCGATCAGCCGCTGCATCGCATAGGACGATGACGGGTCCATCCGGATGCGGCCGTCCCAATCCACCGACATGAACCGAAACGTCTGATCCACCACGTCGCTCACGACCGTCAGATCGAGATGGTAGCGCTCCGCGATCGGAGCCCAATACTCGACGCCCGCCCCACCGAGCGGGTCCACGCCCAAGCGCAGCCCCGCGCCTTGGATTGCCTCCATATCGATGACATTCCCCAGATCACGCACGTACGCCTCGAGATAGTCGTGCCGGTGCGTCGTGGCGGCGCGCAGCGCCTTCTCGTACGGGATGCGTTTCACACCCTCGAGGCCGCGCTCCATCAACTCATTCGCTCGGGCTTCGATCCAACTGGTGACGCTGCTATCGGCCGGTCCCCCGTTGGGGGGGTTGTACTTGAATCCGCCGTTGTCCGGCGGATTGTGCGACGGTGTGACGACGATGCCATCGGCCAGCCCTGTGCTCCGCCCGCGGTTGTAGGTCAGGATGGCGTGCGATACCGCTGGCGTCGGTGTGTAGGCGTCGTGCTCGGCGAGCATGATGTCGATGCCGTTGGCCGCGAGCACCTCGACAGCGGTAGTGCAAGCCGGCACCGACAGGGCGTGCGTGTCGAAGCCGAGAAAGAGCGGGCCGCCAATCCCCTGCTGCCGGCGGTAGCGGCAGATGGCCTCGCTGATCGCGAGCACGTGCCATTCGTTGAAGGTCCTTTCGAACGACGACCCGCGATGGCCCGAAGTGCCGAAGGCGACTCGCTGGACGGGCACCGAGGGATCGGGGATCTCGGCATAATAGGCCGTGACCAGCTTCGCGACGTCGAGCAGCATCGCCTGCGGAGGCGGATGGCCTGCGAGGGGACTGATGTTCATGGTGTTAGCTCAGCGGCCGCCGCTGTATCCACGCACCACCGCAACCGGCCGTTGGAAGGTGCGATCGCCTGGGCCGGCAACTCCTGCAGACGGCGGGGACCCTCTAGCACTCGGCGGAGAATTCCCGCCTTGCCGCCGCCGGAGACGAGGAATAAGACCTCGGCCGCGGCGTTGATGACCGCCGGTGTCAGCGTGACCCGCCACATGGACGCCGCGGGTGCGTGTGCGGCCATCACCCAGCGTGTCTGCTCTTGAACGGCGGCGCTCCCCGGAAAGAGCGATGCGGTGTGCCCGTCATCACCCAATCCCAACAGGACGAGGTCAATACGCGCCCCCGGCGTGCGGAGCAAGGCACGCATCGTCGCTTCGTAGACCTCGGCGGCGGTGGCCGGATCGTCTTCGCCATGGATGCGGTGCACATTCGCGGCGGGGACGGGTACGCGCTCAAGTAGCGTTTCGCGCGCCATTCGGTAGTTGCTCTCCGCATGGTCCGGCGGCACACACCGTTCGTCCCCCCACAGGACCTGCACTCGCGACCACATTACCCCGGACACGAGAGCATCCGTGCCAAGACGGCGGTAGGTGTCACGCGGCGTCGAGCCGCCGGAGAGCGCGACGACGAATTGTCCATGTGAGTCTATGGCGTCCCCGGCGGCCGCGACGAAACGCCTCGCGGCCGCTTCGGCGAGCGCGGCGGCGCTGGGCAGCACCGCGACATCAGCCCGCATCGACGCTCAGCTCGATTCTAGACCGTCACTGCTTCCGATACCGCCAGGCGGCGATGCTCCCCCCCGTAGGCTTCATCGCGAACTGCTGGCTCTGGCCGGGCTGTATCGCCGCAACCTGCACGGAGTCGGTCGCGACCACCTGACCCTGCATGTCCACGAACTCGAATACCAGCTTGAACGGCGCGTTCGGCTTGTCGCGCACATTCGTCACGAGCCCCTTCACCTCTCGGCCCGTGTCGGTCGAGTCGAACTGTGTGACCGCGACATCGGCGATCAACGTCGAATCGCTCATCTTGAAGTAGTAGACCGCCGAATCGACATTGTGACTCTGCGCCTGCGACCCCGCCATGATCTTGAGGGCCACCTTATTCATCGGATCGATCGCGACTAGGCGGCGGGACATCGCCAGCGCCGTGACCGAATCCCGCTGGCCCAGCGCCGTATTCGCGCGGAAGATCAGGGCCTCGCGGTTGTGGGGGTTCATCTTCAGGCTGGCGTCGAGCGCCTGCGCCGCGAGCGAGAACGCCTCGCTCGAGCTCTTCTCGAAGTCCCGCGAGATCTGCTTGGTCACCGAGTCGCAGCGCGCGCGAATCCGCGCGGGGGTTAGCGCGGGGCGAACCGCACGGGCCGCGGTCCGGCAGCTGCCGCCTCCCTTGGCCGTATCAGGATCCTCCGGGACACTCTGCGAAATTTCCGCCCCTACCCGGTACAGCTGGAAGTAACCGATCGAGTCGCCTTTCGCGATGATCTGCCGGTAGATCGCGAACGCGCTGTCCTTCTGGTTCATCTGCATGTAGACGCCACCCATGGCGGCCATGATCTCGGCGTCGTTCGGATACAGTGTCACATACTCGTGATAGCTCGCCAGCGCCTCGGGGAGCCTGCCAAGACTCTGCAGAATTCGGCCCAGATTGTAGAGCGCGTCGCGGCGGTCCTGCGCGAACTTGGGATCGGTCGCCCCGATATCAGCCGCCTTCCGGAAGTAGACGACGGCGGAATCGGCGTGATTCAAGTTGTAATACAACGTCGCGACGTACTTGAAGCTGGTCGGCTCGGTAGGCAGATAGGAGTTAGCGCGGGTGAACGCCTTGATCGCCGAATCGAGGTTGTTGGCCTGCCACGCCGCGATGCCGGCGTTGAACACCGGTACCCAGACATAGCGGCGCCAAATCCCGATGTCGTCCTTGCATTCCGGCTTCAGGGCCAGTGCTTTCGTCAACGCCGAGTCGGTGCCCATGGCGTTGTCGGTCATGATGTAGTAGCGGCCCAGGTAATACCAGGCCGCTGGATTCTTGTCCTGACCGCCCGTGGTCAGCGCCTGGGTCAGCTGGTGCTCCGCGTCCGCGAGGTCCTTCTTTTTCTGCTCGGGATCGTGGCCGGTCGTGGCGCTCTTCAAGTACAGCACGCCCTGGTTGACGAAGCGATCGTTGGGCTTCAGGTCACACTTCGGCTCGGCCCAGCGGTTTGTCGCCGCCTGTTGCTGCTGCTGCGCCGCGAGCGGAACCGACAGCGTGGTGAACATGACTACCACAAGATTGCGAACCGTTCGCACGTTCACTCCTTGGCTTTCGCGATAAGAGCCACGGCGTCGCGCTCCACAGCGCGCGCCACATCGAGCGGCGGGCGTCCCAGCGCCTGCGCCGCGGCCAGCACATCGTCGTATTCTGGCTTCACGCGGGGCGTGCCGCCATCCAGCACCTTCACCCGCACCGCAACACCGTCCACGCGCACCGTCAACTGGTGGCGCAGCAGCGTAGCCCGCTCCGCCACCCAGCGCCGCACTCCCGCCGTGGTGCTGTGCCGGAACAGCTCGGCGGTCACCGCGTCGGCGAGCGCCTCCGGGGCCATGACCTCCACGCGGAATCCCTGGCGCCCCTTTTTCATCTGGACGGCCCACGTCTGCACATCGAGCGCGCCCGCACTCACCAATGCCTGCCGCAGCGGCTCGACGTACTCCGGGCTCATGTCGTCCACGTCCGTCGCGAGCAATACCACGCGCGCTACCTCGCCGGCCGACTCGGCCAGCACGATGCGAAGCGCATTCGGGTAATGCTTCGGGTCGCGCTGACCCGCACCCCAACCGCTTCCCACCATGCGCCACCGCTCGGGTGGAGCGCCGGACGACAGCACCCGGAGCAGCGTTGCTCCGGTCGGCGTCGTCGCCTCGCCCTCCACTGGACCACCGGATGCCAGCTCGAGCCCCTCGAGCAGGATCGCCGTCGCCGGCGCGGGCACGGGCAACCGGCCGTGCGCGGCTTCGACCCACCCGTGCCCCACCGCCACGGGCAGATGGTAGATCGCTTCGACACCGAGGCGCTCAAATCCCTCGATGCCGCCCACAATGTCGAGCACCGCGTCCACCGCCCCGACTTCGTGCAGGTGCACCTTCTCGGGCGCGACGCCGTGGACGCGCCCCTCGGCCTCGCCAACCAGCTGGAACGCCCGGAGCGCGCGTTCCTTCACCCAATCAGAGATCGGCGCCCGCTCGACCAGCTTGACGAGCTCACCGACATGCCGGCCGTGCGGCTGCTCGGGAATCTTGAAATCGATCTGCTTGCAGGTGATGCCGGCGCGGCGTACGTCTCGAACCGTAACACTCACGTTCCCTACGCCGAGCCGCCCCGGCAGCTCCTCGAGCCACGACACGGGCACGCCCAGCGACAGGAGGGCCCCTAATGTCATGTCGCCGCTGATGCCAGCGGCCGGGTCTACAATGGCGATGCGCATGGGGCGAAGTCCGGAAATATAAATGGCTTAGGCTCTGTAGAGCCACCCGGCGCCGGTGTTGAAGACCACGATCCGCTCCTCCGGCCGCAGAATGCCGCGCCGCATCAGCGACACTGCCCCAGCCAGCGCCGCGCCGCCCTCCGGCGACGCGTCGATCCCCTCGGCGAGCTGCAGCTCGTGCGCGGCCTCAACGAGGGCCTCGTCGCTCACGGCGACGGCACCGCCACCGCTCTCGCGCAATGCTTGGAGCATCAGCCTGTCGCCCAACGGGCCCGGCACGCGCAGGCCGGCCGCGACCGTCGTCGGGTCGGGCCACAGTGTCACGCGCTCGGCGCCCGATTCGAACGCCTGCACGACGGGCGCGCACCCAGCCGCCTGCACCGTGTACATCCGCGGCGGCAATCCGCGGAGCCAGCCCGCCTCGTGCAGCTCCTGAAACGCCTTCCACATGCCGATGAGCCCCGTACCGCCGCCGGTCGGATAGATAATCGCGTCGGGCAGCGTCCACCCCATCTGCTCGGCCAACTCGAGGCCGAGGGTCTTCTTGCCTTCGATGCGATATGGCTCGCGGAGCGTCGAGACATCGAGGGCGCCGGTGTCGTCCGCGTACAGCCGGGCGGCGATGCCGCAGTCACCGATGTGCCCCTCGACCTGGACGAGCTCGCCGCCGAATGCGCGGATCTGATCCAGGATCGGACGCGGTGTCGAGGCCGGCGCGTATATCCGCGCCTGGACGCCGGCGCGAGTGGCGTACGCGGCCAGCGCGATGCCGGCATTGCCGGCTGTCGGAACGACGAATTGCGTCGCACCGGCGAGGACGGCGCGCGTGACCGCGGCAGCGAGACCACGAGCCTTGAACGAACCCGTAGGGTTCGAAGCTTCATCCTTGACCCACAGCTGATCGAATCCCTGGCGGGCACCGACTCGCTCGACTCTCAAGAGCGGCGTTCCCCCTTCACCAAGCGTGACCGGACGCTCATCGGGGCCGAGGGGCAGCCATCCGTCATAGCGCCACATCGTCCAGCGCTGGGCGAGTAGGCGCGTTTTCGCCTCCGGCGGCGGGAGCTGCGCATAGCGCACCAGATACGGAGCGCCGCAGACCTCGCACACGCCGGGGAGCCCGGTGGCGTCACGCGTGCGCGCCGGAACGCAGGCCGAGCACTCCAGGGTCCAGGAGGTCACGCGCGCTGGTGCAACCGGTCGAGGATGCGGTCGGCGAGTTTGGTGGAGAACCCGGGCAGCGAGGCGATCTCGGCCGGCGTGGCCGTGCGGACGCCCGCGAGAGAGCCGAAGCGCTCGAGCAACAGCCGGCGCCGCGCCGGCCCGATCCCGGGAATGCGCAGCAGCTCCGACGTGATGGTGCGCTGCGAGCGGCGCTTGCGGCTGTAGGCGACTGCGAAGCGGTGTGCTTCGTCGCGCGCGCGCTGCAGCAGCTTGAGCGACGGACTGCGGCGCGACAGCCGCAGCGGCTCGTCATGTCCCGGCAAGAAGACCTCCTCTTCCCGCTTTGCGAGGCTCACGATCGGCAGCCGCTCCTGTCCCTGCGCCTGCGCGGCGAGGGTCGCAGCCGACAACTGTCCTTTGCCGCCGTCGATCACGACCAGGTCCGGCAGCTGTTTGTGTTCGGCGATGCGACGCGTCAAGAATCGGGTGACGACCTCCTTCATTGCCGCAAAATCGTCGATCCCTTCTACACCCTTGATCCGATACCGGCGGTACTCGGCCTTGCGGGGCCGGCCCCCTTCGAACCACACAAGCGATCCCACCGTGTCGCGGCCCTGGTTGTGTGAAATATCGATGCAAATCATGGCCCGCGGCACGACGGGCAGACCCAGGTCGCGGCCCAGCGAAAACACAGGATCGGCCGCGCGCTCGTCGATATCGAACGTTTCGATCTTGAAGCTGTCGAGCAGGTGCCGCGCGTTCTGGTCGGCGAGCTCGACGAGCTTCGCCGCTGATCCGCGCTGCGGCACGACGAAATCCACGCCAGGGGCGAGCTCGCGCAGCGCCTCAAGATCGGCGGGCACAAACGGCAGGACCACCCGCTCGGCGCGCTGCTCGAGCGGCAGGTAGTACCCAACGAGGAACGTGCGCAGCACCTCGCCTTCCGTCGCGTGCTCGACATGCTCCAGAAACCGCTGCTCGCGCGCGACGAGCTTCCCGTCACGAATCCGCAGGATCACGCCCACCGCGTCGTCGCCATCGCGGGCGAGACTGATCGCGTCGGCGTCTCCGCCGCCCACGACCTCCACGGTCTGGGGCTGCTCGAGCTGATCGAGCCACTTGAGGGCGTCGCGCAGCTGGGCCGCACGCTCGTAGTCCTGGGCATCGCTCGCGTCCTTCATTCGTTCCCGCAGCTGGCCCCGCACGTCGAGCGTCTTGCCCGAGAGGAAGAGCAGCACGTCGTCGATCATCCGGCGGTAGTCCTCGACGCTCTGATAGCCGACGCACGGTGCCTTGCAGCGCTCGATGTGGAAGTCGAGACAAGGCCGGTCGGGCGCGTCTGCCGGCAGATCCCAGGAGCACGAGCGCACCGTGAAGATCCGGCGAATGATCTTGAGGGTCTGCCGCAGTGTCGCGACGTCGGTATACGGACCGAAGTAGCGCGCGCCTGGAATCGCGACGCGACGAACGACCAGCACGCGCGGGAACGGCTCCGCCAGCGTTACGGCGATCTGCGGGTAGCTCTTATCGTCGCGCAGCCGGATGTTGAACTTGGGCTGGTGTTCTTTGATGAGGGTGTTCTCGAGCAGCAGCGCCTGGGCCTCGTTCGGCACGATGATCGTGTCGAGGTCGGCGATCTGGCCCTGGAGCACCTCTCGCTCGATGCTCCCCTGCTCCGCGGCGAAATACTGTGGCACGCGCGAGCGCAGATTCGCGGCCTTCCCCACATACACGATCTCCCCGGCGGCGTCTTTCCATAGATAGACGCCGGGATGAGCGGGGAGTGCCGCTATCTTGCGGGCGAGCCGGTCAGAGATTGCCATGCGCGTATCGCGTCGGGGTGACGGAACGCCAACGTGAGCGCCCCGTATGCCACACCAAAGATACCCAGCACGGCAATGCCCCGAAGGACGGGACGCGACGTCGTCATCAGAGAATCGCCGGCCACGGCGAGCCCGGCGGCAATCAGCGCGGCGGCGGCCACCACGCCGAGCGTGCGCCAGTCGGTGCGCTGGAGAATCGTGCCGATCCGCTTGTCCAGATCGTACAGGTGCAGAATCGTATTGAACGACTGGCCGATCGATGACCCGAGCGCGATACCGGCCGGCCCGAAGCGGCGCATGAAGAACCAGGACAGGAGTGCCGAGATCACGAGCGACGTGATCGCGATCTTGACGGGCGTGCGCGTGTCACGCATCGCATAGAAGCCGGACGCAAAGAGTCGCACCGTCGACGTGCCCAGGAGGCCGATACCGTAAGCCGCCAGGACGCCGCCTACCACAACCGTGTCCGTGGCATTGAAGCGGCCAGTTTGGTACAGGAGGCCGATGATCTGTGGGCCGAGGGCCGCGAATGCGAAAGCCGACGGGATCACGAAGAATGCAATGCGCCGGAATGCCACCGCGATTCGCGCGCGGAGTTGGTCATGCGGCGTTTCGCCCACGGCATCACGCGAAAGCTCGGGCAGCGACACAGCTGTCACTGCCACACCAAACAGGCTCACGGGCAGCTGTTGCACCAGCTGGGCGTACCCCAGGTTTGCAACGCCGCCTTCCCCCGTGTACGAACCGAGGAACGTATCGACCAGGCCCGAGATCTGAGCCACGCCGGCGCCGACGACTAACGGGGCCCAGGCGACAATGACATCGCGCACGCCTTCCGGGATCAGGCTCACTCGCAGGGGAATGCCGCCGAGCAGGCGCCAGCACGACGGTAGCTGAATCGCGATCTGCAGCACGCTTCCCAGAACCGTTCCCCAGGCAAGTGCCAGCGACATCCGATACAACTGCTGATCGACTGGCAGGCCACGGCCGCGGAGCCAGGCCGCGGCCGCTACCATGGCGGCGATTCCGGCGACGTTCCAGAGCGCAGGAGCTGCATAGGGCAGGAAGAAGCGACGATGCGTGTTCAGAATTCCGAGGCACCAGGCCGAGACGACCATGAGACCGGTCATCGGGAAGAGAATCCGGACCAGGATCGTCGTGAGCGCGCGGCGCGACGGATCAAATCCCTGCGCCACCAGCGCAGTCACAGTGGGGGCGAACGTTATGCCGATCAGTGCTAGAACAGCCGTCGCCAAGAGCAGCAGGCCGAGCACGGCGCCGGCAAGCGCCCGCGCGGCACCCTTGTCCTCGCGCTCGTTCAACGCCGCATAGACGGGGATAAAGGAGGCGGAGAGCGTGCCCTCGCCCAAGAGCGTCCGAATGGAGTTGGGAATGCGCAGCGCCGCGCGAAACGCATCCGCGGCAGCCCCGTTGCCGAAGTAATGCGCAAAAACGCGGTCGCGCGCGAAACCGAGCACCCGGCTGACGAGAATGCCGGCCGCTACGCGTGCGGCGTGACGGCCGCCGCTACTCCTCAAGACGTGGGTTTCTTACGGCGAGGATCTTCCAGCAGGCGCTGCATGAATTGCAGCTCTTCCCGCATCCCGGCGACCGAGCGATTCAGATCCTCGATCTCGGTCTCCATCAGCTCCACGCGGCGCTGCACGTCGCGCACTTCGGACGGCTGGCCGCCATCAGCGCGTCTTCCGTCCACGCGCCGCGCGAGCGACTTGCCGAGCGGCGAGTCGGCAAGAATCGCGGCGAGCGGGATCAGCATCGCGGCGATCAGAATGACGGCGAGCACCCACATGACGCGGATTCTATAAACCCGCCGCCCAGCGCGCCACCTCGGCGGCGATTTCGTCCACGACCGTACCGCCGTAGCGCGCCAGGAAAGACGCGATCGTCAGCACGCGCTCTTGCGGCTTGCCACCCGGCAGGAGCGCGTTGCGGGCCCGCGTGAGCTGGCTCAGCAGCGTGCCCTGCGTCCGCTTGATGCTGGCGAGCAGCTTCTTCTCGATGTCGTTGGTGCCCGCCAGCGCGGCGTTGCGCGCCGAGAGGACGGTGCGCTCCAGCGTGGGATCGAGGTGCTGCACCTCGCCGCTGATGCGCGCATACTGTTGTTCCACATCGGCCCGCAGCTGTTCGAGTGACGCCGCGAGCTCGGGGGGCAAATCGGCTTGCGCGAACCGGGCCTCGAGATCGCCGGGCTTCGTCGCGAAGTCAGCGGGCGTGAGATCATGCTTGGTGAGGATCTTGTCGATCTTGGCTTCGATGATGGTGCCCGACCAGCGCGGGACGTGCGCCTGTGGTGTGACGCCCAGGCTCTCGAACAGCGGCGCCGATTCGGGCAGGTACTCCATCTCGCCGGGCCCGCCGACGTACGCCAGTGTCGGAAACAACGCCGCCTCGATCACTGGACGGAGCAAGACGTTGGGGGAGAGGCGCTCGGGCGCGTCGGCCGCGATTTGCTCGAGCTGGGCGCGGGTAAAGCGCTCGCCGCTGCGCCGCGTGACCCACGCGCTGCCATCCTTGCGCAGACGATCGCGGCCCAGCCTCCCTTCGACCAGCACCGGCGTCAGGCCGTCGGCCAGCGTCTCGTCGAGCGCGCGCAGGAGCCACGGCGCCGCGGCCCGCTTGGCGCTTGGGTCGTGTGCCCGAAACACGGCCAGCCCTCGGCGACCGAGCAGGCGGTTCAGCGCGTCGGCGCTGGCGTCGGCAAGATTCGTGTCCGGCCGGAACGTCGTCTCGAGCCACCCGCGCACGTCCGCCTTGAATTCGCCGTCGGGCAGTGCGGCATCGAACGCTTCGATCGCGGCACGAATGTCTGGGCCGAGCACCTCGCGGAACAGCGGGAGCTGAGGCGCCTCGTGCGGCCGCTCCCGCAGCACGATGTTGACGATTTCGCCGTCCTTGCCCAGCACGGCCGCATGATTGGCTTCGGCGAAGTCGTGGTCGTCACCGGCAATCCAGAACACCGGCACGACCGGGACACCCCGTTCCTGCTCGAGCCGGGCCGCCAACGCCACTGCGGCAAGAGCCTTGTTGACCGTGTAGAGGGGCCCTGTGAACAGCGCCGGCTGCTGGCCGGTGGTAATGGCGAGGACTTCCCCACCGGCGAGCCGGTCTCGGCCCGGCCCGGGGAGCACGGCGTTCAGGACTTCCGGAGCGATGCGGCGCGGCTTGCCCGCGGGAATTTTCCCTGCGGGCAGTGGAATGGGAGTCGAGACGACGCGGGCGATCACGCTGCTCGGCGGCCCACGAGAATGACGCGCGGCGCGCCCGCGGCGGCCGGCGCGCCATCGTAGTCGCCAAACCGCGCGACCACGCTCAGACCAGCGGCGGCCAACAGCGCCGCCAGCTCGTCGGCATTGTACAGACGAACGCGCTCCAGAAACCGCCGCCCTTCGTTCCGCAATTCGATCTCCTTGATGACGTAGCGGCTGTCTGCGTCGATGCGCCGCCGCACCAGCACATCGCCGCTGGGACCAACGGCACGCTCGGTGACCTTGAGCGTACGTCGCACGTGCTCGGCATTCAGGTAGTCGAGCACGAAGTGCCCGCCGGGCGCGAGCGCGGCCGCCACCTGCTGCACCACCCGCCCATGTTCCTCATCGTCCAAAAAGTACCCGAACGAGGTGAAGAGATTCACCGCGAGCGCGAAACTCCCGTTCCGGAACGGGAGGGCACGCATATCGCCTCGCACGAGGGCCGCGTCGCCTCGCTCACGCGCTCGCCGGAGCATGGCGCGTGAGAGATCGAAGCCCACCACCTGTCCCCCCCCTCCCCCCCCTCCTCCCCCTTCTCCCCCGTAGTGCGCCAACGCCGCGGCATGACGGCCGGGCCCGCAGGCCAGATCCAGAATCCGGTCGCCCGCGCTCCACGGTACGACGTTGCGAATCAGCGCGACGACGCGGCGCGCGTCTGCTTCGTCGCGGTGCGCATAGAGATCATGATACTCCTCGCCGAACCACTGCTTGAACCACTCGGTCATTCGACGAAGACGTCCGCTGTGAACGTGAAGACTTGCGTGGCGGGTTCCCGCCAGCTCTGCGGCGCGAGTCCCGCTTTATGGCAGGCCGCGCTCAGAAACGCTTCGCGGCTGAGACCCTGCTCCGTGGCCACCTGTGGCAACAGCAGCGCTTGGGTACGGCCCTGGCGCACCAGAACGCCGTCACGGCCGATCACCAGCCCCTTCTGATCCGGGCAGAGATCGGCTGTGGAAACGAGCGCCGGCGTGCTGAGGACGGAGATTTCGATCCGGAGGCCCGCCAGCTCCGACGCCTCGACGGGGGGAAACCGGGGGTCGGACCGGGCCGCCGAAACCGCCACCTGTCGGATCACCTCGCCAAGCGGCCGGTCGTCGGACACGTGGCCGATGCAGCCGCGGAGATCGTGGCTCTCCGTCTCTTCCAGCGTCACGAACGCGCCCCGCTTGAGCTGCGCGCCCGGCACATCGGGCAACGCGGGCGGTACGCGGCCGCACAGCACCGCCTCGATGGCGCCACGCGCCAACGCCAGCAGCGCGGCGCGGTCGGTCGGAGTAAGCTCAGGATCCTCGATGGTACTTCTCTCCGCGCCGGATGGTGTGCGCGCGATAGAGTTGCTCGTAGAGGACTACGCGGGCCAGCTCGTGCGGCAGCGTCAGGGGACCAAGGCTCCACGTGCGCTCGGCGCGCCGGAGCACGTCCGGCGGGATGCCGTCATGGTCGCCGATGACGAGCGTGACGTCCCGGCCTTCCATCTCCCAGCGGCCGACCAGCTCAGCGAGCTGCTCCGAGCTCCAGGCTTCGCCGCGCTCGGCCAACGCGATGACGCGCGTATCCTCGGGGATGCGCGCCTCCGTCACCTCGCGTTCCTCGATTTTGGCGTAGTGCTTGATCCGGCTCAGGTACTCGTCACACGCCGCCCGCAGCGCGCCGTTCTTCATCCGGCTGCCGCCGAGGGCGACGACCCGATACTTCATCAGGCATAGAGACCGCGCAGCCGGTGCATCGCGGCCACGCGATCCACCGCGACGATGTAGGACGCGATCCGGTTCGCCACCTTGTAGCGGGACGCCATCGCCATGACCTCGCCGAAGGAGCGGACGAGAATCGCCTCGAGGCGGCGGTTCACCGTCTCTTCGTCCCAGAAGTAGCCACCGCGGTCCTGCACCCACTCGAAGTAGCTCACCGTCACGCCGCCCGCGTTCGCGAGGATATCGGGAATGACGAAGATGCCCTTGTCCTCGAGAATCTTGTCCGCGTTCGCGCTGGTGGGACCGTTCGCGCCTTCGCAGATGATCTTGGCCTTGATGAGGCGGGCGTTCTTGCTGGTGATGACGTTTTCGGTGGCGGCGGGAACCAGTACGTCACAATCCACGGTGAGCAGCTCAGCGTGCTGGATTGTTTCTGCTTTGGGATACCCGCTCAGCTGGCGGTGCTCTTTCGCCCACTTCAGCAGATCCTGCACGTCCAGACCCTTCGGGTTGTGGAGCGCGGTCGACTTGTCCGACACGGCGACGATGATCGCGCCTTCCTTCGCCATGAGATCCGCGGACACCGATCCCACGTTGCCGAACCCTTGCACCGCGATGCGCGCGCCCTTGAGTGTCATCCCCAGCTTGGTCAGCGCCTCGCGCGTGACGATCATGCACCCCCGCCCCGTGGCCTCGCGCCGTCCGAGCGACCCGCCCATCTCCACCGGCTTGCCGGTCACCACGGCCGTGACCGTGTGGCGCTTGTGCATGGAGTAGGTGTCCATGATCCACGCCATGACGCGCTCGTTCGTGTTTACGTCGGGCGCGGGTACGTCGGAATCGGGACCCAGGGTTTCGATGATGCTCGAGGTGTAGCGACGCGTCACTTTTTCCAGCTCGGCCATCGACATCGTCGTCGGATCGCACACGACACCGCCCTTGGCGCCGCCAAACGGGATGTTGACCAGCGCACACTTCCACGTCATCCAGGCCGCCAGCGCCTTCACTTCTTCGAGCGTGACGTTGAGGTCGAAGCGGATGCCACCCTTGGCGGGGCCACGCGACGTGTTGTAGAGCACGCGGTACCCGGTGAAGACGTCCACTTCGCCGTTGTCGCGGACGATGGGGAGCGACGTGATGATCTGTTTTTCGGGATTGCGCAGCACCTTGTAGAGACCACGGTCAAGATTGAGCAACTTGGCGGCGTGGTCGAACCGCTCCATCATCGCCTCGAAGGGGTTCTCCTCGGCGAGGAAAGTCTGTTTGTCGGGACGAATAATCGCTGGTTCGCTCATACCACCCTTTTCAGTACGCCCTCCAGCACCCATTCCACGGCGCGGCTGTTCAACTCCCAGCGGAGCGCGAGCTCGGCGACCAGCGGCTCCGGAGCCTCCGTCGGGGCCGGCCACCGGCTGCGCAGCTTCACCGCGTCCTTCTCGGTGACTACAACATAATCGGCGTGTTTTGCGGCCTGCGCGAGCCGGGCGACGTCGCCTGGCGGATACGCGTGATGGTCTTGGTACGCCGTGAGTTGCACGCTTGCCCCAAAGCTGCGCACTTGGGCCGCGAAGCTGACCGGGTCGGCGATCCCGGCGGCGACGATCACGCGCTTCTTCGCCAACGCGGAGAGCTCGACTCGCCGCCCCGACCGTAACCCCGCGAGACCGTCGAGCGCCAGTTGCACCGTCGCCACGACCGCATTGGGCCACCGCGCGGCGATCCGGCCCGCGAGCGCTCGCGACTCGGCCACCGCGGCGCGGCGGCGAGTCACGACGATGACGTCCGCCCGCCCCAGCGCGCTCCAATCCTCCCGCCACGGGCCCGCCGGCAACGGCCAGGCGACGTGCCGCGGCGGCGAGCTCTCCGTGCTCACGACGGCGATGTTGATGTCCCGACCCACGTTCAGCCGCTGATACGCATCATCGAGCACGAGCACACGCGCCCCCTGCTCGCGTGCCTTGCGCGCGCCCGCAAGGCGATCGGGATCGGGCACCACGATCGCGTTGGGGACCAGCCGCTGGTGCACCGCCTGCTCGTCGCCGCGGTAGCCCCGCAGCAGAATCCCCGGTTTCACGCCGCGGCGCGCGAAGTACCCGGCCACCCACGCCGCGAGCGGCGTCTTCCCCGCACCGCCCACCGCCAGATTCCCGATCGCAACCGCCGGCAGCGGCAGGGGCCGCTGCCGCAGCCATCCCCGCTGGTACGCGCCCGCTCGCGCGCTCATGATCGCGCGATACAGGAACGCGACCGGCAGGAGTACGCCACGCGCCGCGCGTGCCGGCGCCGCACCGCTCCACCAGAGCCATTGCGCGATTCGCTGCGCGCTCACGGCGTCGCTTGCTCCGTTCCGTTCACCTCATGCAGGGTGCGTTGCACGGCGGCGATGCCCCGACGGAGGCCGTCTTTGCCGGGACCAATCGGGATCGGCGCGCTAAAGCGCACGTCGACGCTCGCGAACGGCTTGGGGATGCACATGCGATCCCACGAGCGCAGATACCATGCCGACGACACGCGCGCGCCCGCCGCGACGATCGGAACGCCCGCGTGCTGCGCGGCGGCGATCGCGCCCGGCTGCACGCGCTCGCGCGGTCCTCGCGGACCGTCCGGCGACAGCGCCACGACGGCACCAGCCTGCAGCGCACGGACGATCCCGAGGAGTCCGACTTCGCCGCCGCGCTGGGTCGAGCCGCGTACCGAGCGATAACCCCAGCTCTCGGCGAGATCCACGAGATACCCACCATCGCGATGCCGGCTGACGAGCAACACGATCCCCTCGTGCTTGCGAACCGGCAGGAGTGGGAGAATGCGCGAGTGCCACAGAACGAAGATAAGCGGTGGTTTCCACGCTTCGACGCCGCTCACCCGGTAGCGCCAGGTGGCCGCGAGCGCCTTGATGAGGGGAGGTCCGAGCGCCTGCGCGACGGGGTCGGCCCAGCGCAGCTTCATTTGATCAGCCCGGCCGCGAGTGCAGCGACGCGATCCGCCGCGCCCGGCGCGCCCAGCCGGTCGCGCACGAGCTGCAGCCCCTCGCGCTGGCGCCGCGTGACCGGATGCGAGGCATCGAGCAGCGGCAGCACGCCGTCCGCCAGCGCCTCCGGCGTGGCGCGCCGCTGCAGGAATTCG
>WNGO01001888.1_pt1 | contig 17520 bp, 18 predicted proteins | sample 5400511 | NCBI WGS metagenome assembly WNGO01 (sample SAMN13153380, study PRJNA577476) | soil metagenome | isolation source: 20 cm soil or saprolite under Garry oak tree replicate 2 | place: USA:California | collected 2016-06-15 | reverse complement strand
GCGATGAGCCGGACGGGGATACCCAACGCCCGTTGGGAACCGGTCAGGCGCCGAGGTTCAGATCAGGTACGGCTCCCAGCCGGGCTCGACCTGTCCGAGGGTCAGGCGGAAGCCGTCCGACGGGGCGAAGGGTTGGCGATGCAGATGGAAACCGGCCTCCTGCGGCGTTCGGTCCATCTTCTTGGCGTTGCATCGCCGGCACGCCGCGACCACGTTCTCCCACACGTGGAGACCGCCCCGCGAGCGCGGCAGCACGTGATCCAGGTTCTCGGCGGCGGACCCGCAGTACTGGCACTCCCAGCCATCCCGCGCGAACACCGCCCGCCGTGTGAGCGGGGCGTGGGCGCGAAAGGGAACGTGGACGAAGTGTCGGAGGCGGACGACGGATGGCGCTTCGAGCGCGATGCGCTCACTGTGGAAGATCGCGCCGTTCGACTGCACGACCTCGGCCTTCTCTTTGAGCACGAGCACGACGGCTCGCCTCGCGGGGACGACCGCGAGCGGCAATTCGGTCGCGTTGAGGACGAGGGCGCGTCCCATGGCGGTGAGTGTACGCGCTGCAGCCGGTTGGGCCGCCTCGCTTCCCGAGCGAATCACAACGTTGTAATCTGCGCGGCGAGGGGCGGGGTGGCCGCGATGCCTGGAGTTGCGAACAGGGGCCGCGCGGGGCGTCCAGCGGTGCACCCCGCTCCTCCATCCCGTTGTCCTTCGATCTCGTACACGCTTGCAGGGTCTGGTTGGTTCATGGTTCCGAGCGCCGATGGGCCTGGTCGGCCTATGGAACAGAACGACTGGGGGGCCGTACGATGAGTGTCCTTCCGAGCGGAGGTGCGGGGTTGGAGCTTCGTGAGCAGATGCGCGAATGGGAGAGCTTCGCTGCCCGCTTTCGCCAGATCGAAGAGAACGTCGAGCGTGTCGTTCGCGGGAAGAACGCGGAGATCCGTCTGGCCCTCGTGGCCCTGGTCGCCGAGGGACACCTGCTGATCGAGGACGTTCCCGGCGTCGGCAAGACGATGCTCGCGAAGGCGATCGCGCGATCGATCGATTGTTCCTTCCGCCGGATCCAGTTCACGCTGACATGCTTCCCACAGACATCACCGGCGTGAACGTGTTCAACCAGGAGCGGGGTGACTTCGAGTTCCGCCCGGGAGCCGTGTTCGCGAACATCGTGCGCGACGACGAGATCAACCGTGCGTCGCCGAAGACCCAGTAGGCATTGCTGGAATGCATGGAAGAGCGACAGGTCACGATCGACGCAGAGACGCACACCCTCGGGACGCCGTTCATGGTGATCGCGACGCAGAACCCCGTCGAGCACGAGGGAACGTATCCGCTCCCGGAGGCGCAGCTCGATCGCTTCATGATGCGGCTGTCGATCGGGTACCCGAGCCTCCAGATCGAGGCGGAGATCCTCGAGACGCACAGCGCCGGCCAGCCCCTCGGCGTGATCGGCAGCGTGACGGATTCGCAGGGCATCGCGGAGATGATCCAGCAGGCGCGACGGGTCCACGTCGCGCCCACGATCCGCGACTACATCGTGCGGATCGTGGACGCGACCCGGAACCATCCCGACGTCTATCTGGGCGGCAGCCCGCGAGCCTCGATCATGCTGCTGCGGGCGGCCAGGGCCTACGCGGCAGCCGATGAGCGCGACTACGTGATCCCGGATGACGTCAAGTTGCTGTGCGTGCCCGGGCTCGCGCACCGGATCATCGTCACCGCGGACGCCGTGATGACGGGTCGTTCGGCGTCGGTCGTGATCCAGGAGGTCCTCGCGCAGGTGGAGGTCCCGGTGGCGGAGCGCTCCTAGATGTTCACGCCACGCGGAGTGACCGTCTGCGTGGCAGGCGTGGCGATGTGGTTCGTCGCGCGGTTGATCGGTTCGGCGGGCCTCGAGGTGGTCGGTATCGGCTTCGTGCTCCTTCCCGTGGTCGCCGGGCTGTTCCTGCGGTGGACCGAGCGACGCGTGTCGGTCCGCCGGCGTCTCTCCGACGTACGGGTCGGGCCGGGTACCCGGCTGACGGTCCAGCTCGACGTGGAGAATCGCTCGACGGCGCCGAGCTCGTTCCTGATGCTCGAGGACCAACTGCCCCCGACCCTTGGGCGCTCCGCTCGCCTGGTCGTGGCCAGCGTGCCCGGTCGCCGGGCGCAGCGGGTCTCCTACTCGATCCTCCCGCTGGTGCGTGGCCGCTATCGGATCGGGCCGCTGACGATCGACATCACGGATGCCTTCGGACTCCGTCGGAAGCGGTTGGTCGTCGAGAACCGCGACGAGCTGCTGGTCACCCCGGAGATCGAAGACCTCTCCACGCCGCCGGACGCCGCGACGAGTCCCAACGCGGGAGCGGCTCGAGCGCGGCAACTCCTCCGCACGGGCGAGGAATATTTCACGATGCGCTCCTACCAACAGGGCGATGATCTCCGACGTATCCACTGGCCGTCGGTCGCCCGGACCGGCGAGCTCATGATCAGGCAGAACGAGACCAGCAAGCGTGCGAACGGGCTCGTGTTCCTCGATAACCGCGAATCGGCACTCGGCCGGTCGCACTCGGCGGCGTTCGAACGAGCGGTGTCGTGCGCGGCGAGCGTCGGGGCGCTCCTCGCTCGGAACGGGTTCGGATTGCGGTTCGGAACCGCCGACGCGCCCGCGATCGCGCTGTCCGAGGAGCGGTTCCTCGACGCGCTGGCAGGCGTGGTCCACGGGAAAGGACCCTCGCTCTCGAGCGCCCTCACCAACCTTCGGGGTGCGGCGTCGGCCGACGCCTCGCTCGTGTTCATCGCCGCGCCGCCCGCACCCCAGGAACTGCCGCAACTCATCCGGTCGGGCTCGGGGTTCGGGCCCACGCTCGCGATCTTGATCCATCCCGTCGAGCCGGCCACCGCTCCGGCCAGCCGCCGGACCCAATTGGAGGCTCGCGCGACCGAGGCCAGGCTTGCCCTGACCCGGGCGGGCTGGGACTGCCTGGTCTTGACCCCGTCGACGAAGTTGAGGGAACGATGGCACGTACCGCGGGAACGACTGCTCGCATCCAGCGTCTGACGGCCCTCGTCGCGATCGAGCTGGTCGCGATCGCCGTTGGTTTCGCGTTCGGACGCGTGTTCATCGGGCACAGCGCGACGTACCGCTTGCTCGCGGTGAGCGTCGCGTCCGCCCTGGTGGCGTGGATCTTCGAACGCCGGAGCCTCCTGCTCGCCACGGCTGTCAGCGCGCTCCTGCTGGTCGTGGCGATCGGGATCATCGTCTTCCCGGCAACCACCTGGTTCGGGGCGCCGACCCTCGAGACCCTCCACCAGATGGCACACGCTGCCGCGCAGGTCGGCGAGGAAGCGCGCATCCAGATATCGCCGGCGCCCCCCAACGATTCCCTCATGCTCGCGGCCATCACGGCCGTCTGGGCGGCGGTCTTCTCTTGCTTCGCGCTCGCCTTCCGGGCGGGGAGCCCGCTCCTCTCCCTCGTTCCCCCGGTCGCGCTGGTCGCCTTCGCCGACAGCGTGCTCGACGGTTTGATCAAGCCGATCTACGGGGTGCTCTTCCTGATCGCGGCGCTCGCCGTCGTGTTCGCCGACTCGCTCCGGCGGATCCACGGGTGGGGCCCCGTCTGGAGTCCCCCGGGTGCGAGGAATCGTCTGTTGCCGTCGGCGGGCCGAGGGGCGCGCAGGATCGGCGCCGGCGCCGTCGTGCTCGCCGCGCTCGCCCCCATCTTCGTGCCCGGGTTCGGCTCGAAGGCCGTGTTCGACCTGTCATCCATCAACGCCGACACCCGGGTCCACGTCAGTCCGTTGGTGGAGATCGGCGCGATCCTCAATCAAGGCGACCCCGTCGAGGTCTTCCAGGTCCAGTCCGACAAGCCCGCGTACTGGCGGATGGTCGGATTGGACGTGCTGGACGACAAGGGCCAGTGGTCTCCGGCACTCGAACAGGGAACCCCGGTCGAAGAGGGACAGCCACTCGTGACCGGCCTGCAGGGGACGACGATCACGGAGCGGTTCACCATCACCAACGACCTCGGGTACACATGGCTGCCGGTCGCCTACGAACCGAGCACGCTGGAGCAGGCGGACGACTCCCATCCCTCGCGAGATAACGGATCTCGCCGAGCGTTGGACCCGCGACGATCCGACCGCGTTCGACCGCGTGATGTCGATCCAGCGACACCTGATCGACCCGGCCTACAGCTATGACCAGACCGTCAGATATCCATCGACGATGCAAGGGCTCGCTGACTTCCTCACGAAGCGGCGGAGCGGCTTCTGTCAGCAATTCGCGAGCGCGATGGCAGTGATGTTGCGTTCGCTCGGCATCCCGGCTCGTGTGGCCATGGGATTCGGCTCCGGGACCCTTGTCGGAGACAACACCTGGGGCGTCATGACCACCGACCTCCACGCGTGGGTCGAGGTGCCGTTCGAGGGATACGGCTGGCTTCCGTTCGAACCGACCCCTGGGAAGTCGAACCCCGTGATGACGACGTACATGACGTCTTCGGTGACGGGCCGCTGTCAGAGTGTGAAGACCGACTGTGGTTCTGACAGCGGACCGACCATTCCCACCGGGAAGCCGCGCGCGAAATTCGGGAAGCCGCAGGACGTCAACCTTCGTGAGGGCGGCGGTGGGACACCACCCGTGCCCCCCATCGTGATCGAACCGTCGCGACCGGTTTCCACCCGCGCCATCCTCGCCTGGCTGGCGACCGCAGCTCTCCTTCTGCTCGTCGCCATCCCGCTGCTCCGCTGGTTCCGTCGGCGTCGCAAGCTTCACAACGCCGCTCGCGAACCTCGGGCGCTGATCCTGGCGACGTACGACGTGTTCTCGGAGCGTGCCGCCGACCTCGGGTTCGGTCGCGGACCGGGTGAGACGCCGTTCGAGTACCGCCGGCGTGTCGAGGCGGCCGACGTCCTCGTCGATGGGCATCTCGAGCGTCTCACCGGCAGCGTGGTTCGGGCGGCGTACGGATCACGCGCGCCGAGCGACGACGATGCGCTGGATGCTGCCGCGGATGCCGACCAGATCATCCGCGACCTTCGGCACTCCACACCGCTGCGGCGCAGGCTGTTCGGGATCTATCGACGCGACTGAGCGATCAGGATCCGGTCGCCGTATGGGCGGCCGCCTCGCGGAGGCCACGCACGAATCGCTCCCGATCCTCTTCGAAGGAACGAACGTTGGTGTGCACCGAGGTCGCGATGTCGTCGATCGCGACGAAGAACGCCATCTGCCCATCCTTCAGCGCGTCCATCACCTCACCGTCCCGGCGGCAGATCTTGAAGATCGACTGTCCGTCGGTGACGAGCTGGACCTCCGACAGATGCTTATCCAGGCCGGCCTTCTTGTTCAGGAACTCCCATGACCGTCGCACACGCTGCAACGACATCCCGCCGTCGATGAGCGACCTGACGACGCGGAGCGCCACGAGGTCGCGGAACGAGTACAGCCGCGGCACGCCCGGACGACCCCCGGTCCCTTGAACGGACGGCTCGACCAGTCCGATCTGGTCCCAATAGCGAAGCTGACGTGACGAGCATCCGGTGAATTTGCAAGCTTGATGAGCCGTGAACCCCTCCATGCAGACGTACGCCCCTTCGGTTCCTCTCTCCGACCCGACCACCGAAACATGGGCGGGCCGTCGGATCGGAGGGGAAGCGTTCTGCTTTCCGGCCTGACGGTCAGCGCCCGAGGAAGAGGGCTCGTTCTACACCTCGACGCGTGAGTGTGGCAACCGTCGAGCTAGTGATACGTGAGAAATCATCCGCTCAGGCTAGATCGTCGCGTCCCCGGAACGACGCGTCAGGAACGTCGGAAGCGAGCGGCGATCCGTCCGATCAGCCCGGTCATCGAGAACGCGCCCTCTTCCTGCATCGCGCGGATCTGATCGCGACCGAGCTGGCCGAGGTAGCGGTAGATCAGCAGCGCCGAGGACACCATCACGGCGAAACCGATGAGCGCGATCCAGATGGAGACGTAGATCAGGAACAGCATCGCGCATCCCAGCAGGAACCCCACGGCGGCGAGCCGGATCCCGCGCGTGTGATGCGTATAGAGGTCGGTGCGACCGACCTGCTCGACGAAGTTCGGGTCGTCTTCAGCGAGACGTCGCTCGATCTCGTCGAGGATGCGTTGTTCGTGATCGTTCAGTGGCATCCGTGGCCTCCGGCCGTGGGGGATCCGACCGCCATCACCGATTATAAGGAGGCTGTCCCGAAGGGCGGAACCCTGGATCGGGGTTGGGATCGCGGGCGGCCGCGGGAGACCGCGGCCGCCCGCGATCCCGGTCGAGCAAGGTCGCGTGGGTGGCCGAGCCGCTGCCGAAACGCCGCTCGATCCGGTCGAGCGTCCGCTCCACGTCGTCCCAGCGGCCGGCGCGGAGCAGCGCGAGCTGCTCCGCGCCGGCCCGCACGAGTCCGCTCGCCTGTACGCCCAGCAGACGGATGCGCCGTGCCGTGCCGGGGAGCGCTCGATAGAGCTCGCCGACCGCCTGGTACAGATCCGCGCCGACGTCCGTCGCGTCGCGGACGGTGCGCGACCGGGTGAGCGTCGTGAAGTTGGCGAGCCGCGCCTTGAGCGTCACCGTACGCGCGCGGTAGCCGTCCTCACGGAGTCGCGCGGCGACCCGTCCGGACAGATGCAGGAGCTCGCGCAGGATCTCCTCATCGTCGTCCAGATCGCGATCGAACGTCTCCTCGTGACCGATCGACTTGGGCGCTTCGTACGGGATCACCTCGCGCTCGTCCTGGCCGTGCGCGAGCTGGGTGAGGTGCCTGGCCGCGGCCTCTCCGACCAGGCGCTGGAGCACCTGCTCGGGGGTCCTCGCCAGGTCGCCGATCGTCCTGATCGCCAGGCGCCCCAGCAGATCGGCCGTCTTCTCCCCGACCCCCCACAACCGACCGACCGGCAGGGGCTCGAGGAAGCCGATGGTCTGGGTCGCAGGCACGTGCAGGAGACCGTCGGGCTTGCAATGGGCCGAAGCGAGTTTCGCGACGAACTTCGTCGACGCGACTCCCGCCGAGCAGGTGACCCCGAGCCCCTCCAGGACGGCGGCGCGGATCGTTCCGGCGATCTCCGGTGGCGCCCCGAACAGCCGGGTCGCTCCCCCGACGTCCAGGAACGCCTCGTCGAGCGAGATGGGCTCCACGACCGGGGTGAACGACAGCATCACCTCGCGGAACCGGTTGGAATGCACGCGGTACGCCTCGAAGTCCGGTGGGAGGAAGATCCCTTCGGGACACAACCTCCGGGCGCGGACCGACGGCATCGCCGAATGCACACCCGAGCGCCGTGCTTCGTACGACGCGCTCGTGACCACGCCGCGGGAGCCGGTCCCGCCGACGATCACGGGCTTCCCGCGGAGCGATGGATCCTTCAACACCTCGACGCTCGCGTAGAAGGCGTCGAGGTCGACGTGCAGGATCGGCTCGGATGGCCTGGCCATGGATGCCCACGCTACCGCCGGCCCGATCATCCTGCGGAACCCGGGCTCGCGTGCCACAGCCGGCGGGCCGGTGCGTGCACCGCGGTCGGTCCGGTCATCGCCTCGCGCAACCGCCCGTCGCCTCGAGCCCGGTGAAGCTCCGTGAGATCCCAGACATCCTCCGCAGTGATGCTCATCCCTTTCACACCGGTGCGCCGCAGCTGGCCCCACACCGCGAGCGCGTACGCATGGAACACGGTCTTCGCGACCTTCGGCTGGACCGACTCGAAGACCGTCACCTCGATCGGCCCGGTGGCGTCGTCGAGCGACACGAAGATGATCCGTTGACCGCTTCGAACCGCCGGCGTCTGCGATGCGATCTTGACCCCGGCGACCATCACCCAGGCGTCTTGTCTGCAACGGTGCAGATCCTTCGCCCGCGTCACCCCGAGGTCGGTGAGGAGCGGTTCGAAGAAGCTCACGAGGTGCCGTGTGACGTCGAGACCGAGCACCTCCAGCTCCGCCTTCACCACTTCCGCATCCGTGTACTCGGGGAACCGGTGCGCCGGCGCCCCGGCATCGGCGAGCGTGAGCTGGTCGCCCTCGCGCGGCGCATCCACGGTGATCGCCTCGAACAGGTGCCCGCGGCGGTTCGTCCCTGATCCGGTGAGCGCATCGAATCCGCCTGCGTGCGCGAGCGCCTCCGCGACCGGCCGCGAAACGGTGGTGCGACGCAGGAAGTCCCCGACGTCACGGAACGGGTGCTCCGCGCGCGACGCCAGGATCGACCGGATCTCGGCGTCGCTGATCCCGTGGACGTCCTGGAGGGCGAGGCGGATGGCGAAGCCTTGGTCGGGCTCGGCGCGGGGCGCTGTGGTCGGGCCGCGTCCACGCTGCGCCGACGCCGCGGTCGACACATCGATGAGGGAGGGTCGTGGGTCTCGCGTCGACGACGCGGCGCGTGCGAGGTCTCGCGATCCGCCTGAGGGCTGTCCTTCGCGCCGACGGCGCAGCGAGAGCTGCGACCCGACCGACCCGACCTCTTCCACCACGTACTCGGGTTCGCTGCGGTTCACGTCGAGCGGCAGGATCGGGACCCCGCGGCGTCGAGCGTCGTCCAAGAGCAACCGTCGTGGATACATGCCGGGGTCGTGCGTGAGGATCCCCGCGATGAAATGCGCCGGATAGTGGGTCTTCAGCCAAGCGGAGCGATACGTCGGCACCGCGAACGCGGCCGCATGCGCTTTGCAGAACCCGAACGACGCGAACTGTGCAACCGCGTCCCACGTCTTCTCGGCGGCCTCCCGCGCGACCCCACGTACGGTCGCCCGCGCGAGGAAGTCCCGCTGGAATCCTGGCAGCAGATCCTCGCGATCAAGATGTCGACGGATGTGATCGGCTTGGGTCAGGTCGTATCCGGCGAGCGCAGCGAGGGTCCGCATCACTTGTTCGTGGTACACGATCACCCCGAACGTCTCCTGGAGGGCCGGCCGAAGCTCCGGGTGGATGTAGCTCGGCTGCTCCAAGGTCATCCGGCGCGAGAGGTACGGCCGGATCATGTCGGATTTCACCGGGCCCGGACGGAACAGCGAGATGTCCACGATCAGGTCCTCCCACCGATCGGGTTGCAGCTTCTGCAACAGCTCACGCTGGCCCGGCGATTCGATCTGGAAGCACCCGAGCGTGTCGGATGCGCGGATCAGGTCGAAGGTGGGACGGTCATCGAGCGCGATCCGCTCCAGGTCGACCTTCTCTCCCGTGGTGCGGGCGATCTCGTCGAGCGCGTGGCGCATCGACGAGAGCATCCGCACCCCGAGGATGTCGAGCTTGAGGTACCCCAGCTCCTCGACGTCGTCTTTGTCCGCCTGGGCCATCCGATGGCCGTTGGCGGAGCGCTCGAGCGGCACCCGCTCGGTGAGGTCGTGTGAGGACAGGACGATCCCGCAGGGATGCAGCGCGATGTGCCGGGGGAACCCGTCGAGGCGCTCGGCGACGCGGAAGAGCAGCTCCAGCTGACGCATCGGCAGGTTGATGCCGCGCAGCTCGGGCAGGCGTTCCAGGCCATCACGGATGTTCCGCGCCGAGATGTGCGGGAAGGCCTTCGCGACCATGCCGATCTCGACCTCGGGCAGTCCGAGCGCCTTGCCGACCTCGCGGATCGCTGCGCGCGCCCGGAACGTGTCGATCATGGCGACGCACGCGGCGCGCTCCTGGCCGTGACGGGACAAGATCATGTCGTACACGTCCTCGCGACGAGCCGACTCCACGTCGATGTCGACATCGGGCAGCTCGTCGCGCATGGGGTTCAGGAACCGTTCGAACACGAGGTCGTGCCGGAGCGCGTCGACGTCGGAGATCCCGGTGAGGTAACAGACGAGCGATCCGGCCGCGCTGCCCCGGCACGCCGCCATGATCCCCATCGCCTTCACATCTGCGACGATCTCCGCGACGGTCAAGAAGTAGGCCGCGTATCCCATCTGCTTGATCATCGAGAGCTCGTGATGCACGCGTTCGCGGAGGCGCTCGTCCTGCTTCATGTCGCGGTCATGGACGCCGCGCCAGCATCGTTCGGCGAGTACGGCGTCGGCGGAACGTCCACCGGGGATCGGGAAGTCCGGGAAGTGGACCTGCTTCAGACCGAGATCGAACGTGCACCGGTCGGCGAGCTCGAGCGTCGCATCGCAGAGATCGGGGCGGTCGGCGAAGAGCGCGCGCATCTCCGCAGATGGCTTCAGCCATCCCTCCGCGTTCGTCCGGCTCACGTTGCTGGAGGCGACCGGCACGATCGCCCGCATGCACTCGAGCGCGTCGGCGAGGAACGCATCGTCGGGCACGAGGTACCGGACAGGGTTCGTCGCGATGGCGACGGCGTCGAGCTTCTCCGCGAACCGGAGCATCTTCCGGATCTCGCCGGCCGAGCCGGCTTCCAGGCGGTGCTCGACGGCGACGACGCATCGATCGGCGCCGAAGGCTTCGCGGAACGGCGCAGCCAGCCGCGCGGCGGCGTCGGCTCGGCCGGCGACGGCGAGCCGCCCCGGATGCGAACCCGGGCCCAGCAGGACGGTCATCCCGGCCGCGTGCGCACAGATCTGCTCGACCGCGACCCACGGATCCCCGCGATCGCCCAACAGGTGTGCGTCGGTGAGGAGACGGCAGAGGTTCGCGTACCCGATGGCATCCTCGGCGACCAGGACGACGTGGGCATCGCGCGGTGGCGGAGCCGGCGCCCGCACGGTGAGGGAAGCGCCGAGGATGGGCTTCACGCCGTTGCGTTGACATGCCGAGACGAATCGGGCGGCCCCGTAGAGGCCGTCGCGGTCGGTCATCGCGACCGCAGGCATCCCGAGACCCGCGGCCTGCTCGGCCAGCTGCTCCGGCGCGAACGCTCCCTCTTTCAACGAGAAGAAGGAGCGGACATCGAGATGCACGAAAGACATGGTTTTGGCCCGTCTCGAGGTCGAACGTATGTTCGAGTCTGAAGCTTCGTGACGACATCCGTCAAGACATCCGTCGAACGTGTTCCCGGTCCGATCGGATCGGGTAGGACCGTTCGCAGATGATCGACAACTCCGCAGAGGGGTTCCTGCCCCCCGAACGCTCGCTGGCGTCTCTCGCGAAGGCCGTCCAGGGCTGTCAGGGCTGTGACCTGTATCTCAACGCGACGCAGGCCGTCTTCGGTGAGGGCTCGGTGGACGCCCGCGCGATGCTCATCGGCGAACAACCGGGTGACCGGGAGGATGTGGAGGGTCATCCCTTCGTCGGGCCGGCCGGCGGGGTCCTCGATCGCGCGTTGGGGGAAGCGGGGATCGATCGCGCCGACGTCTACGTGACCAACGTGGTCAAGCACTTCCGGTGGAAAGCAGCACCACGAGGCAAGCGCCGGATCCACCGGAAACCCGACCTGCGCGAACAGCTGGCGTGCCGGCCGTGGCTCGACGCTGAGCTCCACCAGGTGCGCCCGACGGTGCTGGTGTGCCTCGGCGCGACCGCGGCGCAAGCGCTCCTGGGCCGGTCGTTCCGCGTCACCCAGGATCGTGGCCTGTTCGTCGAGTCGCCGCTCGCTCCGTTCGTCATGGCGACCGTGCACCCGTCATCCATCCTGCGCGCGCCCGACGACGCGCGGGAGGAAGCGATGCGGGCGTTCATCGCGGACCTCAGGAAGGTCGCGAAGGTGTTGCGGCGGGCTGCGTGATCGCGGCGGTGCGCGCAACGGCTCCTCAATCCCACAACCGTTCCATGTGCCAACGATCGTGCTGGCGATCGAAGTAGAGATCCCAGACGGCGCCCCCTCGAGCCTCGACCCGCCAGTACTCGCGGTCGCGACCGTCCGCCCACCATCGTCCTTCGATCCGCCACTTCCCGATCACGTCCACGACCTGGTAGCGCTTCCCGCGCCACTCGAAGACCGAGGGCATCCCCGCGTCGCGTTCGACACGAACCTCCTCGTCGAAGCGCTTGGTCATCGCTTGATCCCTGGCCCGGTTCCGTCCGCTCGCTCCGTTACCCGAATCGAACGTATGTTCGAGGGTGGAGAGCGAATGTACGCCCGGCTCCGGCATCCGTCAAGACCGCAGGTGCGGCTACGCTCGCTCGATGGGATCGATGGGGAAGACCCCCAACATCCGCGTCCGCGAGGAGCTCTCACGGCACGAACCCGGCGACGTGGTTGCGATCCGGGAGCTCTGGGACGGCCGGGTCTGGTACGCACGGCCGGCGATCGTGGTTCGTGACGAGCCCAACCTGCAGATGCTGTATGTCCCGCCCCACGCGCGCTGCCGGCAACCGGTCGACGACGACGGCCAAGCGCTCCGACTCCCCGCGGATCGATGGACGCTCCAAGACGTCCGGCGAGGGCCGAGCAGCATGTTGTCGTTCGCGTTCCCCGAGACGCCGTACGCGGTGATCCTTGGCTTCGACGGACGGAGCGAGCTGTTCGAGTACTACATCAACCTCGAGGAGCCGCTCACGCGCTCCCCCGCGGGCTTCGACACGGTGGACCACCTCCTCGATGTCACGATCCCACCTGATCGCAGCGGATGGTCATGGAAGGACGAAGACGAGCTCAGGGAGGCCGTCGCACGCGGGATCTTCACCGAAGAAGACGCCGCGAGGTTCCGGTTCTGGGGCGAACGAGGAGCGGAGCACGTCTTGCTGCGGGAGCCGCCGTTCGATCGGGACTGGTCGACGTGGCGGCCCGACCCGGCTTGGAAGGACGCTCACCTGCCGCCGAACTGGGATCGAGCACCAGGGTGATCACAAGACCTTGCAGGAAACCACTTCCGGAGGGGCGTAGTATCCGGCCGTTCTCGGCCAACGGCATAGGGGGTTCGTATGGATGATTCGGGCGGCTTCGGCGCACCACCACCACCTCCGCCTCCGGGCGCCGGGGGTGGCGGCTCGATCCCGCAGCGCGGCCTCGGCGACATCTTGTCCGTTGCGTTCGAGGTCTACAAGGCGAACGCGGCGAAGCTGATCCAGATCGTCGCGATCGTCGTGATCCCGCTCACGTTCATCATGGCGCTGCTGACGCAGGTGGCGTTCAAGCAACACTGCGACTCGGCGCACGTGAACTCCTTGAGCGACATCGCGAACAACTGCACCGTCTCGTTCGGGCGGTCGCTGTTGATCAGCGCGATCACGTACTTCATCGCCGTCGCGATCCAGCAGCTGCTTATCGGGGCGCTCACCCGTGGCGCGGCTGGCGCGCTGATCGGCCGGGACGTCGACGTGAGCGCGAGCTACCAGTACGCGTTCTCGCGCTTGGGCCCGTTGATCGGCCTCGCGCTCCTGGTCGCGCTCGTGGTTGGGGTGGGATTCATCCTGCTGGTGATCCCGGGCATCATCTTCCTGGTATTCCTGGCCGTTTCGGTCCCGGCGTTCATCATCGAAGGGCTCGGCGTGACGGACTCGATGTCTCGCTCATGGAAGCTCGTGAGCGGCTCCTGGTGGCACACGCTCGCCGTGATCTTCGTGGCGGCAATCATCGCCGGCGTGATCAACGGGATCCTCACGGCGATCGGGGGCAACACGTTCTTCGGCGCATGGATCCTCTCCGCGATCGCGCAGATCATCACGGCGCCGTTCGTCGCCCTCGTGTCGGTCGTCCTGTACGTCGACCTCCGAGCCCGACACGAGAGCCTCAACGCGAGCACGCTCGCGACCGATCTCGACCGCGCGTAAGCCGGTCGCATCTCGACGTCGGAAGGGGCACCCCGAAGCGGGGTGCCCCTTCCGCAACCGGCCACAACCGGGGCGGTGCCGGAGGCTTCGACCTGTGGGACGCTTCGCGGTGATGACGACCCGGCAGGCCCCTTCGACGTTCGACGTGATGGCCGTCCGGGCCCGCTTCCCCGCGCTCGCGCGGACGGGCCCGGACGGCCGCCCGTTCGTGTGGGCCGATGCGCCGGGAGGGTCGCAGGCTCCCGACAGCGTGATCGATGCCGTCGCCGCCAGGATGGCCGGCGGCGCCTCGAACACGCACGGCTCCTTCCCGCTCAGCGAGGAGATCGACGCGTTGATCGCCGAGGCGCACCGCGCGGGCGCCGACTTCCTCGGCTGCGATCCCGACGAGGTCGTGTTCGGACAGAACGCGACCTCGCTGTTGCTCCACCTGTCACGGTCGTTCTCGCGCACCCTCGGACCCGGCGACGAGGTCGTCGTCACCCGGCTCGATCACGACGCGAACGTTCGTCCGTGGATCTTCGCCGCGCGTGACGCCGGCGCGACGGTCCGGTGGGTCGACGTCCGCGACGACGACGTCACGCTCGACCTGGAGTCGTTCGACCGGCAGCTCTCCGATCGCACCAGGCTCGTCGCGTTCACGCTCGCGTCCAACGCCGTCGGGACGATCCCGCCCGCGGCCGAGCTGGTCCGTCGCGCCCAGGTGGCGGGGGCCCTCGTGGCCCTGGACGGCGTGCACGTCGCGCAGCATCGCGCGATCGACCTCCGCGCGCTCGGGGCCGACATCGTTGCAACCTCGCCGTACAAGTTCTTCGGACCCCACCAAGGGATGATCGGCGTCCGTCGCGAGCTCCTCGCTTCGTGGGAGCCGTACAGACTTCGACCTGCCTCGGATGCCGTGCCGGACCGATGGGAGTCGGGCACGCAGAGTCACGAGTCGATGGCGGGAACGATCGCAGCGATCGGATACATCCGTCAGGTCGGTGGGTTCGACGCGATCGGCGTCCACGAACGGGCGCTCGCGGCCCGCTTCCTCGAGGGGGTCGGTCGGATCCCCGGCGTGCGGCTGATCGGGATCGCGGACCCCGATCGGGTGGACGAGCGAACGCCGACGTTCGCGATCAGGGTCGAGGGGCAGCATCCGCAGGAGACCTCCGCGGAGCTCGCGCGGCGAGGCATCTTCACGTGGGACGGTCACTACTACGCGATCGAGGTCTTCGACCGGCTCGGGCTGCTCGATTCCGGCGGTGCGGTCCGGATCGGGTTCTGCCATTACCACACGCTGGACGAGGTCGATCGGGTGCTCGGTGCGCTGGAGGAGCTGGCGCCGTAGCCTCGGTGCTCTCGCAGGGTCGACGGGTACCATGACCCGAAGACCCCCGAACCCAACCTTCCCGAAGGGTCGTTCATGCGCATCTTGATCCTGGGCGGCGACGGCTACCTCGGTTGGCCGACCGCGATGCGATTCTCCGCTCGAGGCCACGACGTCCACGTCGTCGACAACGAGCTCCGGCGACGCGCTCACGAGCAAGCCGGTACCGACTCGCTGACCCCGATCCGCCGGCTCCCCGAGCGTGTTGGCGCCTGGCGGGAGCTCACGGGCCGCGAGATCGGGGTCACGCTCGGCGACCTGACGGACTGGGATGTGGTGGAGACTGTGTTCGACGGCTTCCGACCGGACGCCGTCGTGCACTACGGCGAGATGCCGAGCGCGCCGTACTCGATGAAGGATCGCGAGCACGCGGTCCTGACGCAGTCGAACAACGTGATCGGCACCTTGCACGTCCTCTACGCGATCCGCGACCTCGCCCCGGACGCGCACCTGGTGAAGCTGGGCACGATGGGTGAGTACGGGACACCGAACATCGACATCGAGGAGGGCTTCATCGAGGTCCGCCACAACGGCCGGTCGGACTACCTCCCGTTCCCGAAGCTGCCGGGCTCGATCTACCACCTCTCGAAGGTGCACGACTCGCACAACATCCACTTCGCGTGTCGCGTCTGGGGTCTGCGCGCCACCGACCTGCATCAGGGCGTCGTCTACGGCATCCGCACCGAGGAAACCGCCCTGGACGACCGGCTGCTCACGCGGTTCGACTACGACGATGTCTTCGGAACCGCGCTCAACCGGTTCTGTCTCCAAGCGGTGATCGGCCATCCGTTGACGGTGTACGGAGCCGGGGGGCAGACACGGGGGTACCTCAACATCGAGGACACCCTTCGCTGCATCGAGCTCGCCGTCATGAACCCGGCGCAGGCGGGCGAGTACCGCGTCTTCAACCAGTTCACGCAGCAGTACTCGGTGCTGCAGCTGGCCGAGCTGGTCCAGAAGGCGGGAGCTGAGATCGGGATGGACGTGACCGTCCACCCGATCGACAACCCACGAGTCGAAGCCGAGCAGCACTACTACAACGCCGCGCACACCAAGCTGCTCGACCTCGGCCTGCGACCCCACCTGCTGGACGAGACGCTGATCGAGTCCATGTTCTCGACGATCGAACGGTTCAAGGACCGCGTGATCGTCGACCACATCCTCCCGAAGGATCGCTGGCGCCCGATCGGCCGGAGATGAGGCGTCGGTGACGGCCGTCCGGATCCTGGGGATCGTCGCCGGGATCGGCCTGTTCCTCATGGCCGTCCGGGCGTACGAGCGGCGCCGCATCAGCCGACTGAACCTGATCGTCGTGACCCTCCTGGGGACGGCGCTCGTCGTGCTGTCGCTCCGACCGTCCGTGTACGACCCGGTGTTCAACTGGTTCGACATCGTGCCCGGCGCGGAGCGACGGGTGATCTTCGTCCTGGTGATCGGCGTCCTGCTCCTGTTCTTCCTGGTGCTGCGGCTCCAGTCGGGGTCCGATACGAACGACCGGGGGCTTCGGCTACTGGTCGAGGCGCTCGGCAGCGAGCGGTTCGATTGGGACCGTGCCGCCGCCCTCCCCGAAGGGAGGCGCATCGTCGTGATCCTGCCGGCGTACAACGAGCAGGAGAGCGTCGGGGACGTCGTGCGAGCGATCCCCCGTGAGCTGGAGGGGATGCAGGCGATCCCCGTCGTCGTGAGCGACGGGAGCGACGACGCGACGGCCCGTCGCGCCCGCGATGCCGGTGCGCTCGTGACCGAGCTCCCGATCCGCCGTGGCGGCGGGCTGGCCCTTCGGGTCGGGTACGAGATCGCGCTGCAGCTCGACGCCGAGATCGTCGTGACGATGGACGCGGACGGGCAACACCTCCCATCGGAGCTGCCTGTGATGTTGGGGCCCATCGTGGACGGCAGCGCGGACTACGTGAACGGGTCGCGGATCCTCGGCGAGTTCGAAAGCGAGAGCCTCCTTCGCCACCTCGGGGTCCACCTGTTCGCGCGGATCGTGACGGTCCTCACCGGGCGGAGGATCACCGACCCATCCAGCGGCTACCGGGCCGCCCGCGCGGAGCTCCTGCAGCGGTTCGTCCTCGAGGAGGATCAGTTCTGGACGAGCGAGATCCTGATCGAGGCGCTCCGGCATCGCGCACGCGTGGTCGAGGTCCCGGTCACGATCGTCGCGCGCGCGGGCGGGGAGTCCAAGAAGCCGGCCAGCCTCCGCTACGGCTGGAGCTTCTCGAAGGTCATCGTTCAGACCTGGCTGCGCTGATCGCGACCGCGACCTCGGCGGCCAGGCGAGCGTTGTCCTCGAGCAGCACCAGGTTGGCCTCCAGCGACCGGCCGTCGGTCTCCTCGGCCAGCGCGCGAAGCAGGAACGGCGTGACCTCTTTGCCGGCAACGCCCGCCCCGGTCATCCGGGTCTCGGCGCGCGCGGTCGCCGCCATCAGCTCGTCACGATCCAACGCGTGCTCGGACGCGATCGGGTTGCACAGGACGATCGCCGCCTCGACCCCGAGCGACCGATGTGCCCATGCGATGGCCGCGGCTCCGTCCGGCGTGTCGACCCGATGCTCCAACTCG
>WNGO01002372.1_pt1 | contig 17521 bp, 16 predicted proteins | sample 5400511 | NCBI WGS metagenome assembly WNGO01 (sample SAMN13153380, study PRJNA577476) | soil metagenome | isolation source: 20 cm soil or saprolite under Garry oak tree replicate 2 | place: USA:California | collected 2016-06-15 | reverse complement strand
TCTGCTTGACGCCTTCTATTTGTATCGGTAGGTGATTCTGCCGCGTGTAAGGTCGTAAGGGGAAAGATCTACCGCGACGCGGTCCCCCTGCAGGATTCTGATGTAATTCTTGCGCATCTTCCCGCTCACGTAGGCGAGCACCTCGTGGCCATTCTCGAGCTTCACGCGGAAGGTAGTGTTGGGCAGCACCTCGCTTACGGTGCCCATCATCTGTATGGCGTCGCCGGCCACCGCTCCTCAGTCGCTCCTCTCGTTCAGGTCAGGCTCAGACGTGCGCCGCGCGCGGGTCCATCGTCTGGTCGCGCGGGGGCTCCTGACCGCGCTCGAGATAGGAGGCGTGCCGGCCGCAGCTGTGGCAGGTGAGCGTGATGCGCTCCGATGCGGCCGACAAGCCTGGCTCACCCCGCCGGCGAGGCGACCGCACGATCGACCGGGTACCACACGACGGGCAGACCAGGGGAACGTGCTCCCGGTCTGCCGCGATCAGCGCCAGCGCTTCAGGCGCCCGATACTCCTTGATGCCGCGTCTCCCCACGCCTGCATGCACCTCCAACCGCGAAATCTAGCAGCCCCTGGAAGGGGCACGCCGCCTTGACACCCTCCGCCCGGGGCGTATCTCTCACCGGAACGGGAGGTTGCCATGGACGGCCGGGCGTACGAGCCACTGGCGGAGATCGAGGTCGACCTAGTCAAGCCGGAGCGCCAGGGCTTCATGCTCACCGGTCAGGGTCCCGACAATGCGGAGTACCAGCTCGATATCCGGTTCGAGATGCCGCTCGATCCCCGTACCCGCACGGTGCTGGGCGAGCTGCTATCCCATTCCGATCTGATCATCTCGCGGCGCGCCCCGGGTGGCCTGGCCCAGGCGCTGCGCCAGCGGCGTAACCGCGCCCCGCAGCGCTAGTTGGCGTCAAAATCCTTGACGGTCCCGAAAGTGGGATGTAGCTTGGCGCGACCTTCAGCACCGGAGCAGCGTGCTTCATGCCAGCCGAACTCGGCGGGTCGCAGATCTCGTCGCTGCTCGAAGCCCTCCCCGGTATCGCCAGTGTGCTGCGCAGCCCCGTCGCCGACGCGCTCGTCAAGGCGATCCGGGCGGCGGTGGGCGTGGGTGATTTTTCGGCCGAGGACGCCGAAGAGCTGGTGCGCTACGCTGTGCGCCGGGGGTTGATCGGCCCGGACGAGGGGGACCGCGTCCTCGCCGAGGTACAGGTGGCGCTCAAGTCTCCGCGCAAAGTGGTGAAGACCGCGAAACCGAAGGGGGCCAGGAAGAGGCCCGCGAAGAAGAAGCCTCGCCGCTAGCCGTGAAGGCCACCGTTTTCCTCCTCACCGCCTTTGCCGGGGCGTGCTCGCGCGCTCCGAAACCGGGCGCCGTCGCGCCGGCGGACGCCGCGTTCAAGTTCCGGCTCGCGGCGGCACTCGCGGCCGCCCGGCGCTGCGACACCGCGCTCGTGGTGGCGCGCGCCGCTCAGAGCCTCGAGGCCGACAATGTGCGGGGACCGCTCGTGGTGGGGGCGTGTCAGGAGCAGGCGGGCCGCTACGACGAGGCGATCGCCACGTACCAGGCGTTCGCCGCCCAGCACCCCCGTGCGCGGGGCGTCGCCGCGCTCTCCGCCCGCGCGGAGCTCGCGTTGCGGACTTCGGCCGAGCAGACGGCGCGCCAGGCGCTGGTGCGGGAGACCGAGCTGGCCCAGCAGCCGCCGCTGGCGGCGACCGTGGCGGTGCTGCCCGTGGTCGTCTCGGGCGATTCAACGTACCGCCCGCTGTCCCGCGGCCTGGCGGAGCTGATCACCACCGATCTCGCCTACATCCGCACGCTGCGGTTGCTCGAGCGGCTGCAGATCGGCGTGCTGCTCGACGAGCTGAAGCTGGGGACGAGCCAGCGGGCGGACCCGGCGACGGCGGCGCGGGTGGGACGACTGCTTCGGGCCGAGCGCATGGTGCAGGGCACCGTCACGATCCCGTCGTCGGGGGGCGGGCCGGTGCACCTCACGGCGTCGGTCGTGACCGGCGCTGGAGTCGTCCGGCCCGTGGCGCCGGCGACGGGGCCGTTCCGACAGTTGCTCGGGCTCGAGAAGCAGGTCGTATTTGGACTCGCGGCCCAGCTCGGGATCGAGCTGACCGAGGCCGAGCGGCAGCGCATCTTGAAAGAAGGGCCCCGCCAACTCGCCGCGTTCCTGGCGTACAGTCGCGGGCTCGAGGCGATGGATGCGGGCGACTACGCCCGCGCGGCGCAGCACTTCGGTGAGGCGGCGCGCGGGGATCCGAGCTTCCGGGCGGCCTCGCAGGGTCGCCAGGCGGCGCTGACGGCCCCCGCGCTCGAGCGGGCCGGCGCCGATCCCGTCGGTTCCCTCTCCGTAGTCGACGCGCTGGGGCAGGGCGCCACGACCGTCCTGCCGGCGACCGGGGGCGTGCTGTCCTCCGGAACGCTCGATGTCGTGCCGACCCCTGGGGACGTCGTCACCCAGGCTGGGGGGACGGCATCCGGGACCGGGACGACCATCCGACACCTCGGGCCCGAGACCGCGGGCCTCCCATCGATCATCTCCGTCACGAACGGCATCACGATCATCTTCAAGCGTCCGCCGTGAGGCTCGCGGTCTTGCTCCTGGCCGCGACGCCGCTCGCGGCGCAGGAGCCCCGCGCTGATCTCGCCACCGCGGCCAAGACCGGCGTCATCCTCGACGCTTATTCCTTCGGATCGGGTTTCGCGTTCCACAACGTGGTCGAGTGGACCGTCCCCGTGACCGTGTCGCAGCACCTGGGCCCCCGGCTGACCGTGGACCTCTCGGCCGCGTTCGCCCGCGCGTCCGGCGCGACCACGAGCGGGACCTTTCAAGTCTCCGGCTTCACCGACACCGATGTGCGAGCGAGCTGGGCCACGGTGTCCGGCCATCTCATCATCTCCGTCGCGGGCACGCTTCCGACAGGGCAAGCGACGGTGCCCGACTCGACCGTGCCGCTCTTGAGCGCGCTCGCGACCGACCTGCTCGCGTTCACGACGCCGACCTTGGGGACCGGCGGGGGCGCGACCGGTGGGTTCGCCACGGCAATGCGGTTGGGGGAGCGCTGGGCGGGCGGCGTGGCGGCGAGCTATCGCTGGCACGCGGGCTACACGCCCGTCTCGGGAGGCGGCCGGCTCGAGCCGGGGGGCGAAGTGCGCGTGCGGCTCGGCGTCGAGGGGCCGCTCGGAGCAGGCGGAGGCGGCTACCTCCGTGCAGCCGCCGTCTATACCACCAGCGGCGCGGACACTACGGCGAGTGGCGCGGCCACTCCCAGCGGCTCTCGCAGCGGCATCGGGGATCGCATCCTGGTGTACTCGAGCGTCAGCCTGCCCGCGGGCGCGAGCAGCCTGGTCTTCTATGGATACGACATGTACCGCTTGCGGCCGCACGGGCTTACCGCGGCCGACTCGAATACCGTGGAAGTGCCGCGTGGCAACGTCTTCGCGCTCGGTGCACGGCTCGAGCGCACGCTCTCGCCGGCGCTCGGCCTCGCGCCGAACGTCGAGTTTCGCAGCGAGCTGACCGGGGCGAGCGTGGGGAGCCTGACGCTGCTCGGCTGGATCGTGCGTCCGGGAGTGGATCTGCGCTACCGGGCGAGCGGCAGCGTGACGCTGCTCGTCCAGGGACAGACGGCGTTCGGGCGGCTCGCGGACGGCAACGGCGGCTCAGTGGCGTTGGTGGGTCCTCGGGCGGTTGTGCTGATGGACTGGAGCCGGTGACGCGCCGCTAGACCCGCAGCCCCTGCACCAACCCCCGCAGCTTCTCGGCGGCCTCGAGCATGTGCGCCGCGGCCGCCGCCATTTGCTGCGTCGAGGCACCCTGCTGCTGCGTCGCCGCCGTGACCTGCTCGGCGCTGCTCGCGTGCGCCGTCGCCCGGCCCGCCACCTGCTCGACCTGCTGCTTCAGCCGCTCCGCGGTTTGCCGGTTCGCCTGCGCCGCGACGCGCACGCGGAGCGACGCGTGCTCCACCTGCTCGATCGCCGCCACGATCTCCGTCAGGCCGCGCGCCGCGCCCTCCGCGATCGACTCGATGCCCCGCACCTTCGCCTGCCCGGCCGTCATCGTTGCCGTGACCTCCTCCATGTGCTCCCGGATCATGGTCGTCGTGCGCGTCACCTCTTCGGCGGCCCGCGCCGACTCGTCCGCCAGCTGACGGACCTCTTCCGCCACGACCGCGAAGCCCCGGCCGTGCTCGCCCGCCCGCGCCGCTTCGATGGCGGCGTTGAGCGCCAGCAGGTTGGTTTGTGACGAGATGCGCTTGATCAGGTCGACGAAGTCGTCGATCGCGGCCGAGAGCTGCGCCAGCTCGCTGATCTGCCGCGACGTCGTTTGCACGACCTCGCGCACGTCGAGCAGCGCCTTGCCCGCGGCCGCAACGTCGCCGCGGTGCCGGTCGGCGACGGTGCGGATCTCCTCGCCCAGCCGCGCGGTGCGGTCCGCGGCTTCGGCCATCTCGGTGGCGGCGAGCCGCAGCTCTTCGAGTCCGGTCCCCATCGCCCCGAGCGCCGCGCGCTGGTGATCCGCGCTCCCCGAGATCTCGACCATCGCCGTGGACACCTCGCTCGACGAGGCGGCGAGCTGCTCGCTCGTGGCCGACAGGTCTCCTGCGGAGCCCGCGATCCGGTCGGACTCGCCGACCACCTCACCCACGATGCGCCGCAGCCGATCGGCCATTCGCTGCATCGCATCGGCCAGCACGCGAAACTCGCGCGGCATCTCTCCCACCGTGACCGGCCGCAGGTCACCGCTCCCGAACCGTTCGGCTGCCGTCACGAGCCGGCTGAGCGGCCCGTGAATCGACAACATGGCCCAGCGCGCGAGAAACAACCCGACGACGGCGATCCCCCCGAGCAGGAGCCACAGCTCCTTCTCCCGCTCCCGCGACGCGGCCGCCAAGCGGTCCGCCACCTGCGCCGCCTTCACCGCCTGGCGGCTCGCGAGATCGCGCACCAGGCGGGTCACTTCCGCCGCGCGTGGTCGCACGGCTGCCGACTGCGTCAACGCCTCGCCGTCCCGCCCCAGGTCCTTGAGCGCGTGGGCGATCGCGTAGTCCACCTGGATCGCCGCGTTCAGCTGCTTGAGCCGGCCGACCGCGATCCGGTCTTCCCCCGTGATGCCGAGCGCCTCGAGCCGCCGCTCGTACTGGAACGCGTCGTCACCCGCGGCCTGGAACAACCGGCGCGAGTCGGCGCCTGGCGCGGCGAGGTATTGCTCGGCGGCGCGAATCTCTTCGAACACCGTGGCCACGAGTCCGCTGCCGATCTCGCTCGAGGCCCGCAGCCCCGCCAGCTCGTCGGCCACGGCGTGCCGCATCTGCCGCAGCGTGACCGCGGCGAGCAGCGCCGTCCCCACGAGACCGATCGACAGCGGGATCAGTCCCGCCACGATGCGCGAGCGGATGGTGTCGAACATGCGGGGCATCAGCGCTCGCTCTCGGCGACGAGCCGGCCGCCGCGGATCACGCCGATCACGACCTGCTTGCCGGGGACATCCCCGTTGCTGTCGAAGGCGACGGTCCCCGTGACTCCCTCGAACGGCGCCTTCCCCCGGCCGACCTTCGCCAGGTAGTCCCGTATCGCCTGTCGGCCGGCGCCGGCCTCGCTGATGGCGCGCGCCAGCAGGTGGACGGCGTCGTAGGCCCCGGCGCCCCGATGGTCCGGGCGCTGGCCCGGATAGGCGCGCGCGTAGTCCGCCACGAACGCCACATTGCGCTCGTCGGGCCGATCCGGCAGGTACGCCGAGGAGACGTGCACGCCCTCGGCCAGGGCTCCGTCGGCCTCGATCCCCGTGAGCGCGTCGCCCCCGATCACCGGCCAGCCGAGCCGCAGCGCCTGCATCTCCCGCAACGCGAGCTCGGCTCCGGGACGTTCGGCAGCGAGCACTAACACATCGACTCCCGCTTGTCGCATGCGCGACAGGTAGGGCTCGAGCGAGCGGGTCTCCGGAACGTAGGGGTCCGCCTCTACCACGACGCCGCCCAGTCGCGCGAACTCGGTGTCGAACGCGCGCCGCACGCCGCGACCGTAGTCGTTGTTCACGTAGATGATCCCGGCGCGCCGGGCCGCGAGGGTCTGCCGCGCGAACCGCGCCAGTTGCGGCCCGTGCTGCACGTCGCTGGGACAGACCCGGAAGAAGTAGGGGGTGATCCCCGCCAGGTCGGGGTTGGAGGCCGATGGCGAGACCATGACCAGGGGGGTCCGCCCGGCCCCATACACGCGTAACCCGGCTTTGGACGGATCCGAGCTCAGGTGACCGACGACTGCCACGACCGCGGGATCGGCGTACAACTGCTCCGCCACCCGCAGCGCCGTATTCTCAGAGCCCGAGTCGTCCACGGGTTTCAGCTTGAGGAGGCGGCCGCGCACGCCCCCGCGGGCGTTGATCTGATCGACAGCCAGCTGAGCGGCCCGCAGCATCGACGCGCCGCGCGCCTGCGAGAATGGGCCCGCCAAACCGATGACGATGGGGCCGCCCGGGCGGGAACATGCCGCCAGCACGAGGGCGGCGCCGACGAGAGCTGACCTTCGCAGAAGCCCTCCAAGGTGGCGCGGCAAGGTTAAGCTGGGCCAAGGGGAAGCGCAATGTTGTCCCCGTCGTACCCACATGATTTCCACCCGGTTTTCCAGACGGTGTGGACAACGTCCCCCCCTCGCGGGCCGCGGCGCAGCCGGTAGTTTCAGGGTGTGAACGTCGTCCAGAGCCTGTGCCGCTTCGCCGACGCGCTGGAGCAGCTGCTCGCCGCCCCTGACGCCGCGGCCTTCGAGCGCGTGTGGGACGCGCTCGACCTCGATCGCCTGGCCTGGGATGCGCTGGCCCTGGCCCGCCGCGCCGGCAGCGATGCGATCGAGCCCGCGCTGGCGCAGGTCGACCGCCGGCTGCTCGCCGTGTTGGAGCGCTGCCGCGCGTTTCTCGATCGCCACCTCGTGACGTTTCGCGTGCCCGAGCTCGAGCGCTGGCAGCACGCGGCGGCGGCGGCGCTGGTGGGCGCGCGCTGGGGCGTCGCGGGCCTCCGCACCGTCATCGCGGACACGCGGGCGCCGCTGGGCCGCCGCTATTTCGCCTTCCTGGGTCTCGCGGAGCGGCATCCCGAGGCCGCATGGCCGCTGTTCGAGCGCTATCTGGTGACCCCCGGCGCACACCACGCCTTCGTGGCCGCGGCGGTCGAGGCGACGCGCTACTACAGCGGACGCGCGGACGTGCTGATCTCGCTGTTCGAGCGGATCCGCGGTGACCAGCTGATGCGGCGGTTCCTCGGCCCGAAGATCCTCGAGTCGCTTTACGTGCTGGGCGAAGAGCGCAGCCTGCCGCTGTTCGAGCAGCTGCTCGTCGCGGGCCACACCGATCCCGACATCGATCGATGCGAGGTGACCCGCGCGCTCGTGGCCGTGCGGAAACTCACCGGCCGGGTGGCGCCGAGCTCCAAGTTCACCGACGCCGAGCAAGCGGCCGTGCAGCGCGCGCTCGACGACGCCGAGCGGCGGTTCGAAGAGGAGCGCGACCGCATCGTGCCGGTGACGGTCATCTGACGAACCCCCACACCTTGTTCCGATACTCCTTTCCGCCGATCGCGTAGCTCTCGTTGTGCCCCGAGCCCTGGAGCAGCACGAGCTCGACCGGGCCTCGGGCGGCGGCGGCGACCTGCATTCCCATCGCGAGCGGGACGAGCCGATCCGCGGTGCCGTGGAACAACAGCACCGGGCAGCGCACCTGCTTCATCCGGCCGAGGTTGTCGAGCGAGAGGCGAACGATGAACGGCGGGAAGATGCGGTAGGCGTGCCGGGCCATGTCGGTCGCATTGGTGAACGGCGACTCGAGGATCAAGCCCGCAACGGGATGGTGGGTCGCGGTGTAGGTCGCCGCCGCAGTGCCGAGCGAGCGGCCATACGCATAGATGCGCTGGGGATCGACCTCCGGGCGGCCGGCCAGGGCCGCATACGCCGCGTCGGCGGCGCCGTACATGCCGGCTTCCGTGGCCCGCCCGCCGCTCCCGCCGTAGCCGGGATAATCCACGACCAGGAGCGCCGCGCCCGGTGGCTGAAACTCGTGTACGATCGGCCAGATCGACGCGATGTTCTCGCCGTTGCCGTAAAACCACAAGAGGGCGGGGGAAGACGGGGAGGGACGGGGAAAGACGGGGGAGGTCTTCTTGACCTGCCCCGTCCTCCCCCGTCCTTCCCCGTCGTCCCCCGTCTTTGGCGCCAGGTACCACCCCACCAGCCGCGTCCCGTCTTTCGTCACCAGCTCGATCTTCTCCCCGTTCGCGACGCCTACGCGCGTCGGATCCGGCAGCGGCGCGCGCGGGGCGGGAAACGCGAGTCGCTCCTGGAACAGCCACGCGAGAACCAACAGGACGACGTATGCGAGGACGAGACCGAGGGCGATGCGGACGATGAGCACGGGGGGAATATGTAGGGGCGCGGGATGCCGCGCCCCTACACGGCGCCGCCATTGCACGCGGGGCCCCCACCGAGAATCTTACGTCCCGTGACTACCCAGATCACCTGCCCCGCGTGTCGCGCGGCGATCCCCACGGGCTCGGCGTTCTGCCCCGCGTGCGGCAATCCGTCGCCCACGGTAATCACGAACGAGCGCGTCGCCCCGAGTTCCCCCTCTCCCGAAGGGAGAGGGGGCCAGGGGGTGAGGACGTCCGAAGGGAGCGGCGGCCAGGGGGTGAGGATTCCCGGAGAGGGCGGCGGCCCGACGGCGCTGCCCACCGCCGAGCGTCTCGCCCGCGCGCTCGGCCCCAAGTATCAAGTGAAGCGGCTCGTGGGGCGCGGCGGGTTCGCCGAGGTGTACGAGCTATGGGATCAGGACCTGGACCGGCGCCTCGCCTGCAAAGTGCTCCACCCCGAGATCGCCTGGACCCCCGGCATGCTCACGCGGTTCCGCCAGGAAGCCAAGGCGCTGGCGCGCCTCCAGCACCCGGCCATCCTGCCCATCCACTTCATCGGGGAGGGCGAGGGCCTCGTCTACTATGTGATGCCGTTCGTCGAGGGGGAATCGCTCGCCGAGGCGCTGCGTCGGCGCGGGTCATACGCTCCCGAGGAAGCGCTCACGATCGCGGAACCGATCCTCGAGGCCCTGGCGCACGCGCACGCGCAGGGGTTGGTGCACCGCGACATCAAGCCCGACAACGTGATGCTCGAAGCCAAGACCCACCGCACGCTGCTGGTGGATTTTGGGATCGCGAAGCTGCTCGATCCCGGCTCGACCACTGGCGGGGGCACGAAGACAGCCACGGGCTTCACCGTCGGCACCGTGCAATACATGAGCCCCGAGCAGGCGCTCGGCGCACCCAATCTGGACGGGCGCAGCGACCTGTACGCCTTCGGCGCCATGCTCTTCCAGATGGTGACGGGCACGCCGCCCTACGACGGCAACTCGAGCGCCGAGATCGTGGGCAAGCACCTCGCCGACCCGATCCCGGTGGCGAGCGACGTGAATGCCCGGATCCCGCGCTGGCTGTCCGATGCCATCGTGAAGTGCCTCGCGAAGCAGCCCGACGGTCGCTTCCAGACCGCGGATCAAGCGCTCGCGGCCCTGCGGCGGGGACGCGCCGCGGGATCGGGGAAGCTGGTCGACGCGGCCACGGTGGAGCGCCGCGTCCGCCGCTCGGGCGCGGTGCGGTTTCGCCTGGGGAGATTCGGCTGGTGGGTGGCGGGTGGGCTCGCGGTGGTTGGCGCCGGCCTAGTGCTGGCGCGCGGCGCGGGGTTCGTCGGCGCCGGCGTGGCGTTGGTGCACAACGCGCTGGTCGAGCCGGTCGAAATCGTGATGGATGGGACGCCCATCGACACCGTGCGGCCGGATGAGACTGCCCGGCTGGCGGGGTTGCGGGGTCGAGGCGACGGAGCAGGCGGGGGCGAGCGCGCCGCGCTCCGCTGGCGTCTCATGCGACCGGGCAATCCCCCGATCGGCGAGGCGCTCGAAGGCCCGCTCCCCGACTTCCGGCGGGTGCGGGGGCGCCGCGTCGCGGCGATCGTCCCCGAGGTCGGGGGGCAGAGCTACTTCGCGCCGCTCGTCACCAACACCACGGCCACCGACATCACCATCGAGGTGAACCCCGGCACCCAGGCGGCGGTGCGCTGCAACTGCCTCGTCCCCACGGGCGCTGTCCGCACCCACATCGGCTACTATCGCCTGTACCGAAACTCCACCATCGCCGCGTACAACAACGCGCACCCCTACGTGGGCCCGCACGCCGATCGGGAGGGATTCGCACCGCGGGTGGCCCCGCGCAGCGGGGCCGTCGTGCTGGTTTTTTGACGACCCCCGGCAGCATCGATCCCCAGCTCCTCACCCGGGCCCGCGGCGCGTTGCTGGGGCTCGTGATCGGTAACCAGCTGGGCGTGCCCACCGAGCGGCTCGGCACCGCCACGGCGATTCGCCAAGCCTTTCCGCAGGGCGTGCGGGACTTGGCACCCGCCCCCACAGGCTCCCCGTTCGACGACGACGCGGCGCTGACGCTGCTGCTCGCCGAGTCGCTGGCCGAGCGCGGCGACTTCGATGCGAACGACGTAGCGCAGCGCTGGGTGAACTGGATGAAGCGGGACGGGCGGGGAATCGGCTTGACCACGCAACGCGCGCTGCGGTTCATCGAGCGGGGCATGGAGCCGTTCCAGGCGGGGCGCGCGGCGCACGATGCGGCGACGGCCGCCTCCAACGGCAGCGTCATGCGCTGCATCCCGGTCGCGCTGCGTTATCACACCAACGTCGACAGGCTGGTGCGCGTCTCGGCGCAACAGGCCGCCATCACGCACGCCGACGAGCGCTGCACCTGGGGATCGGTCGCGGTGAACCTCGCCGCCCGTGAGCTGTTGCACGGCAATCGCCATTTCGTGGAGGAGGTGCTGCATCGCCTGGAAGGCGCCCCGCGGCCTCTGCTCGAGGCGATCCAGCGTGTGCCCTGGGAACAGGAGAGCGACCTACCGCTCGCCGTGGGCAGCCAGTACGGCTACGTGGTCCACTGCGTGGAGATTGCGTTCTGGTGCGCGTTGCACCGGCCGTCCCTGGAAGAAGCGCTGATCTTTCTGGCGGAAGCGGGCGGGGACACCGACACCAACGCGGCCGTGGCGGGCGCGCTCCTGGGTGCCCGGGACGGCGAGGCGAGCCTGCCGCCGCGCTGGCTCGATCAGCTGGGAGCGGCGAGGGGAGCCGCGTCGCTGGCTGAACGGCTGATCGAAGCTGCCAGCGCTTAGGGCTTACGGCTTACGGCTCTCCTCGCGTACCTCCCGATCCGGTCCATCACGTCCCGGTCGGTCAGGGTGACGGAGACCCAACGCGCCGTCCCCCTGCCCCGCCAGCTGAATCGCACCACTTTGCGGCCGTAACGCCACTCCCAGCCGCTCTTCCCGATCGGACGGGGCCGGCCGAACACGCGCGTCAGGCCCTGCTTGGTGCGGCTCACGAGCGGCACGCCGCGGGTGTCGCCGAACCCGGCGGAATCGTACAGCGCCACCACGTCCGCGTTTCCCTCGACAAAGTGCGCGCTCAAATAGAAGCGCGCCCGGTCGCCGGGATCACGAATCACCACGCCGCACTCCATGATCTGCGCCGTGCGCGGGGACGTCTGGCACCGCACGACATCCGAGTCGGCGAGCGCGCGGGCGCGCTCGATGAACGCGCGGTAGCTGATGCCGGGTGTGAAGCCGCGGTAGGGGGGCACGGCTTGCGCCGCGATCGCGACGGGGGCCAGAAGCGCGAGGAACGCAAGCCGCGGCGACGTCATGGGCTCAATATAAGTCTCTCAAATGAAAACGGGCCCGGGAAACCCGGGCCCGTTCGCTGCGATCAGCGAGGCTGCGGAAGCCCTCAGCCTGGATCGCCGTGAAGTGGACGAACACGTCCGGACCCGACTCCTGCGCGATAAAGCCAAAGCCCTTCGCGTCGTTGAACCACTTCACCTTACCCTTTGCCATACCGTTCAAACCTCAACAATAAGGGGCACTGCCCCGGACAGGTGCGACCCCTGGTCACCGCGACCAGAGACGGGCTCAAACAAAAACCGCGAGACAAGTGGTCCTCGCGGAGCGCAGACAAACCGGTGACGGTGCCACGTATTGCTTGAACCGGGGCCAAACGTAGGGTTTCATTCCGATCCTGTCAATAGAGTAAGCAGCACTGGCTGCAGGGCTTGGGTACGGTGGCGCCACCATAACGACAGTATACCGCCACCCCAAAGAGGCCGGATCTTGGGGCTCTTCCGCCCGTGGGGTGTCCCGGATAACGTGCTACGCCGCCGTATCGTTACCCCAGCCCTCGGCTCGCGAGGTTCCGTCCATGTCTCTCCCGCTCGTCTACGCCCTGCTGGCGTGGCAACAACCCACGTCACCGGTCGCGGCGCCCAGCCTGCCGCAGCCCATCGCGCGGGTCGAGGTGAAACCGGCGGAGTACGCGCTCCAGGTGGGCGACACGGTGCGGCTTCACGCGGTCGCCTATGACTCGAGCGGCCGGGTCATGCCGGAGGCCGTGATCCGCTGGTTCGCGAGCGGCGGCAGGTTCGAGGGCAACGTCGATTCCACCGGCCTCGTGAGCGCCGGTTCCACGGGCACCCTGAACGTCGCCGCCGTGGCCGGTCTGGCCGGACGGGCGGTGCGATCCACCGTCGCGTTCGCGCACATCACGGTGCTGCCACAGCCGGCCGCGACGATCGTCGTCACGCCCCGGCCGGAGCGGCTGCTCGCCGGTACCGCGCTCGTGCTGGCGGCGGCGCCCTACGCGCCCAACGGCGACCGGCGCTACGACCAGGTCACGTGGAAATCGAGTCGCCCCGCGGTCGTCGAGGTCACGTCGATCGGGCGCCTCACGGCGCGCGCCGCCGGTCGAGCCGTGGTCACGGCGCAGGCCGGCAAGACGAGCGCGAGCTGGACGGTCGAGGTAACCCCCAACCCGGTGGCCCGTGTGGTCCTCATGCCGGCCGATACGGCAATTCGCGCCGGCGACGTGGTGCGTTTCTCATTCCTCGCGACCGATGCCGCGCGGCGCACCGTCCGAGACGCCACTCCCGAGTGGGCCGTCTCGCCCGTCGGGCAGGGCTCCGCCACGGTCGACGGGGCCGGCGTGTTTGTGGCCGACCAGCCCGGCACCTACCGGGTGATCGCAACCCTCGGCGCGCGCACGGCCGAAGGGTTCGTCCAGGTCGCTCCCCGCAACATCACGCGCCAGGTGTCGATCGTCGGCCGGCTGCCCCTGAAGGGGCTCCCGGGCGCCGAGCTGTGGCTCCATCCGGACGGCAAGCACGCCTACATCTCCACCATCGGAGACCGCATTTACGCGATCGACGTCTCCGATCCCGCGAAACCGGTCTTCACGGATTCGGTCGTGGTGGACGCCCGGGTCGTGAACGACGTCATGACGACCGAGGACGGCAAGTACGGCGTGTTGACCCGGGAGGGCGCGTCGACGCGCAAGAACGGGATCGTGATTCTCTCGTTCGAGGACCCCGCTCACCCGAAAGCGATCGCCGAGTTCACCGAGACCGTCACCGGCGGCGTGCACAGCACCTACGTGTATAAGGCCCACGTCTATCTGACCGACGACGCGACCGGCTCCATGCGCGTCATCGACATCCGCGACCCGTACCATCCCAAGCAGGTGGCCCGCTGGCAGGTGGAGCGCCCCGAGGCGGGACGGACGCTGCACGACATCGACGTGCGGGACGGGCTGGCGACGCTGTCGTATTGGAACGACGGTCTCGTGATCCTCGACGTGGGCAACGGCATGAAGGGCGGCAGCCCGGAGAATCCGCGGCTCGTGCTGCAGTACAAGTACGACCTGAACGAGCTCTACAAGAAGGTGGAGCTCGCCGGCGGGCCCGGCTTCATCCGCGGCACCCACACGAGCTGGCGCCAGGGGCGCTACGTGTTCGTCGGCGATGAGGTCTTCCCCGCGCGCCAGCAGGGTGGCGGCCCCGGGGTCATCGGGCTGGGCCGCGCGTACGGGCGGCTGCACGTGATCGACATCGCCGATCTCACCGACCCGCACGAGGTGGCGTGGTTCGAGCCGGAGGATGGCGGCAGTCACAACGTCTGGATCGCGGGCGACACGCTGTACCTGGGGGACTATCAGGGCGGCCTCCGGGTGCTCGACATCTCGGGCGAGCTGAAGGGCGACTTGCTGGCCCAAGGCCGGGAGTACGCCCACGTGCACACCGGCGACGCCGCGGGATTCGTCCCCAACGGAGCCAACGCCTGGGGCGCGATCTACTCGCGCGGCCTGGTGTACGTCCCGGACATCAACTCGGGGCTCTGGGTCGTAAAAGTCGAACCTCCGCAACCAGTTATACCATAAGGAGTTAGCATGCACGTCGCGGTCTTGCTCGCCTTGCTGCAGCACCCGGCCGCACCGGCGGGTTTTCCGGTGACCAAGGTGGAGATCACGCCCCCGGCGGCCGAGATCGAGATCGGCCAGACCGTGCGGCTCGCCGCGCGGGCGCTAGACGCGCGCGGCCAGCCGGTGACGGGGGCCGCGATCGCCTGGTACTCGGGCGGCACCGAAGGCGACGTCGATTCGACGGGGCTCGTCAAGGGCGGCTACAACGGCTACGTACGGGTCACGGCGGTCGCGTACATCCCGGGTCAACAGGGCCAGGTGTTCGGGGATGCGGTGATCCACGTGCTGCCCGAACCGGCGGCGCGCATCGATGTCGCCCCCGCGCCGGCGAAGATCATCGCCGGCACGCGGCTCACGCTTGCGGGAACGGCGTACTCGAAGCACGGGGACCGCCGCGCCGACCTCGTGTCCTTCAGCTCGAGCAGCCCCCGTGTGGCGAGCGTCACTACCGACGGGCGCCTGCATGCGCTCACGCCCGGTCGCGTGACGATTACGGCGAAAGCGGGTCCCGCGACGCTGCAGCTTGCCATGCAGGTCGTGGCCGCGACCATCACGCGGCTCGCGGTCGAGCCCGCGTCGAGCGCCGTCCGTACGGGGGATGTCATCCGGTTCAGCGTGAGCGCGAAAGACGCGAAGGACCGCGCGATCGCGGAGGTCCCGATCGAGTGGGCCGTGGCGGCGAGCGGCGCGGGGAGCGCGGCCGTCGCCCAGATCGATGGCACGGGAGCGTTCGTGGCGGAGACGCCGGGGGTGTACACGGTCACCGCGAGTCTCGGGGGAAAGAGCGCCGACGCGATCGTGCGCGTGGAGCAGCGCCGCGTGACGCGCGGCATCGACGTCCTGGCACACCTGCCGATCAAGTACCGCACGGCCGAGGCGTGGGTGCACCCCTCGGGGAAGTGCCTCTACATGACGACCATCGCCGACCGCGTCTACGCCATCGACATCGCCGATCCCACCAGTCCCAAGATCGCGGACTCGATGGTGACCGACGCCCGTCTCGTGAACGACGTGATGACGACCGAGGATGGGAAGTACGGCGTGTTCTCGCGCGAGGGAGCGTCGACGCGTAAGAACGGCATCGTGGTGTTCGACGCGAGCGACGCGTGTCACCCCAAGCCGGTCGCGGAATACACCGAGACGGTCTCTGGAGGCGTCCACAGCTCCTACGTCTATCAGGGACGGGCCTACATCACCGACGATGCCACCGGCTCCATGCGCGTGATCGATATCCGCGATCCCGCCCATCCGAAGGAGGTCGCGCGGTGGGAAGCGCAGCAGACCGAGGCGGGGCGCTATCTCCACGACATTATGGTCGTGGACGGGCTCGCTTACCTCGCCTACTGGAACGACGGGCTCATCATCCTCGACGTGGGCAACGGCATGAAGGGCGGGAGTCCCGAGAATCCTCAATTCGTCTCCCAGCTCAAATACGACTTGAACGCCACATACGCACGCGTCGAACAGCTCTGGGGAACCGGCTTCGTGCGCGGCACGCACACGGCGTGGCGCGCGGGCAAGTACGTCTTCGTAGGGGACGAGGTGTACGCTGCGCGCCCGTACAAGGGCCTGTCGGGCGGCAACAACCTCACGTTCGGCCGGCTCCACGTCGTGGACGTCTCCGACATCCAGCACCCCAAGGAAGTCGCCTGGTACGAGCCCACGGATGGCGGGGTCCACAACGTCTGGGTCGCGGGCGACACGCTGTACCTCGGCAATTACCAGGGGGGCGCGCGGGTGCTCGACGTCTCGGGGGAGCTGAAGGGTGATCTGCTGCGTCAGGGGCGCGAGATGAGCTGGATCCTGACGGCAGACTCTACAGGCTCGCAGCCGCACACTCCGTTCGCCTGGGGGGCGGTCGTGCGAGACGGCAACATCTTCGTGCCGGACATCAACAGCGGGCTGTGGGTGTTGAAGCTCGAGCCGAAGCCGCAGCCGGTGCCGTAACGATCTAGTGCCTGGTCGGCGGCGAGCTGTCCGCCTTGACCGGCAGCCCGACCGCCAACCGGAACTCTCGCAGCACCGTGTCGTACGTCTTCAGGCGTTTGGTCAGCTCGGTGGCGACCGGGACCGGCGTCGCGGTGGCGCCTTGCTCGCAGCTCGTCGTGTAGGAGATGAGTGAGTCCATCTGCACGGTGAGCCGGCGCGCTTTCAGTCGGGTCGAATCCTCGTAGACCGCCGGTTTCATGTAGGGACGCCCGCGTCCCATGAAGGCGCGCGCGCTGCCGCACAGGCCGGCGAGCAACCGCCCGGCCCGTCGTTGGCTCACGCTGTCGCTCTTCGCCTGCGTACGGGTCACGCGGTTGAGGCCGTCCTTCAGCTGGGCGATTCCGCGGGTCGCCGTGCGCAGCCCGTCGACGAAGCGTTTCTGCTCGGGGCTGGGCGGCGGCGGTGGCACCGGCGTCGACTCGGCCCGTACCGAGTCGGTCGCGGGCGGAGGAGTGGGAGGGGGAGGGGGAGGGGGGGTCGGTTCCTGCGCCCTCGCAGCGGTCGCGGCCAGGCACAACAGCACGGTCAGGCAGCGCATCAGTGCTCCTCTATGCCTCACGTAGAAGCTCGGGTTATAATGTCACAATGACGCTTCCCGCAACCTCCCGCCAGACCCGCAGCTTCGACGATCGGGCGGATGCCCTGGCGCACTTCTTCCTGCGCGCCGGCGAAGCCCCGCGGCTCCTGGCCTACGACGACGCCACGGGTTGCCCGCTGGACCAGGCGCTCGCCGCGCTCGAGTGGACCGCGGCCGTCGGCATCCTCTCCGAGGACGACCTGATCCACGCGGCGCGGCTGGGCGCCGACGCCGCCGCCGCCCTGGTCGAGCGCAAGGAGGGCGACCAGCGCGTCTTCATCTACTTCGGGCCCCGTATGGACGCGCCCCCCGCCGACCCGTACGAGGGCACGCTGCTGTACGACGAGCCCGGGGTGCGCGCGTACATCTTCGCGCAACGCGTGCACGCGGTCGCGCACTTCCTGCGCGCCACCCACGGCGTCGGCGCCCTGATCGCGATGCTGGGCCGCCGTGCGCCCGAGCTGCGCCACATCCGCCGCTGGCTCCAGGTGCTGTTCAGCGAGCCGCTCGGTGCCGCGCGCTCCACCCAGCTCCTCACGGGCTGGTTCGCGACCGGGGGCGCCGGGGTGTTGTTCCTGCCCGCTCAGCCCGGCGCGCCCTACAGCTACCACGAAGTCGGCATCGA
>WNGO01001045.1_pt1 | contig 17551 bp, 20 predicted proteins | sample 5400511 | NCBI WGS metagenome assembly WNGO01 (sample SAMN13153380, study PRJNA577476) | soil metagenome | isolation source: 20 cm soil or saprolite under Garry oak tree replicate 2 | place: USA:California | collected 2016-06-15 | reverse complement strand
TTCGGGACCTTTTGTGAATCGCGCAGCGTCCAAGCGGAGTCATCTGAGCAAGGAGTCGGAATAGTATCCTGACTCGGCTTACGGCGCTTGCCCGGGGTTCGTCCGTTGTCTATGCCCTACTCTGATAATCGTTCGCGACCTGCAAGCAAGGCACTCGATCTCGACCGCGATCTCTGATGGCTGATTGTGACTGAAATCACAGACAAGAATTACGCGGTTCACACATAATCCAGTCCCAACCGCGTGAGTCACTTCCAGTGAAAAACAGGCGAATCATCGTTACCCACTACGGCGGACCTGATGCCCTCCAGCTTCTTGAAGAGGAGTGCGCCGAGCCCAACCGTGGTGAGGTGCGGTTGAGAGTGCTGGCGGCAGGTGTGTCGTTGCCCGATGTGATGGCGCGTGAGGGTATTCACCCCGAAACGCCCTCTGTGCCCTTCACGCCGGGTTGGGACTTGATCGGCACGGTGGATCGGGTAGGGCAGGGTGTCACTGGAATCGTCCCGGGGCAGATAGTCGCTGCCCTGCCGATCAGCGGTGCGTATGCGGAGTTTGTCTGCCTGCCCGAACGTGAACTGGTTTCAGTACCATCGGGGCTGGATGCCGCCGAGGGTGTCACCCTCATATTAAACTACATCACTGCATTCCAAATGCTGCATCATTCCGCTAAGGTCAGATCGGGTCAGCGCGTGTTGATTCACGGCGCTTCTGGTGGCGTCGGCACTGCACTATTGCAGCTTGGGCGGCTTGTTGGGCTGGAAATGTACGGCACGTGTTCATCGCGAGGCGCAGCAGCCGTTTCTGAGTTGGGTGGTATCCCAATTGATTATCAGCGGCAAGATTTTGTGACGGAAATGCAAAGCCTAACGAACCCCGGCGCAGACGTCGTCTTCGACAGCATGGGTGGCGCTCACATCTGGCGTTCCCGGAACGCCCTCCGTCGCGGTGGAAAGGTAGTCGCCTATGGACTTACTGGTTCGCTACGCGGTGGACGATTGGCATCAGGTCGATCAGGCGGTCGTCATCGTTATCGCGTAATTGCCGTCTTCGGTTTGTACATTGCTGGCGGCTTTCTTCTCCCCGGTCGCAAGCGCGTTGTACCCTACAGCATTCAAACGCTAAAGCGCTTAAGACCGACCTTGTTCCGACAAGATTTGACCGCGCTCTTTGAGCTTCTTCAACAGCAGAAGATAAAGCCTATAGTCGCGCAGCGGTTCCCTCTTTCCGACGCCAGACAAGCGCAAGAGTTGCTCGGCAAGGGAGGCGTCATAGGCAAGATCGTGCTGGTGCCCAATGGGTCATCGCTTGCGTCAAGAGCAGCGTAGTCGGGAATCAATCATCAGGGACATCACAGCACAGCTAATCGCATTCGGCAGTTCATGTTGCACACCTAGAGAAGTAGCCCCATGTAAGCAACATCAACCCTAAACGTCCCTGAGTTGCTCCTCCGTCATGCCGAAATAGTGCCCCAGTTCGTGGATAAGTGTCTGACGGATTTGGTGGCGGACTTCTGCCTCGCTCGAACAGACCGCTTCGATGTTCTTTTGGTAAAGCACGATGTGGGCAGGACCCATCGAAAGATCAAAGACGCTCTTCTTCGTTGCTGGCACGGATTGAAAAATGCCAAGTAGCAATCGCCTTTGATGTCCGGGTCGGCGCGGTGACTGGTTCGGCGGGAACTCCTCGACCAGAATCGCGACGTTCTCGGTACGGGAGCGGAACTCTTCCGGCAGGGCGTCCAAGACTTCCTCTGCAACCTTGGAGAATTCATCGCGCTTCATCGCTCACCACTCTGCATCGCACCTAGCTAATGACCTTCCCCGACGAGAGCATCTGCTTCATCTTCTCTACCCGGCGAGCACGTGTGTCTTCCATCTTGGCTCCCGAATACCAGACGATGAATTCTTTCTTGTGAGTGAATGACAAGGCATCGAGTTTCTGGGTGAGGTTCTTGCCAAGTGCCCTCTGTAGTGCCAGCGGAATCTCGATCTCCCGCTTTTCGGTGTCCGGCTCAAGTTCGATGATGACGAAATCCCCAGCTTTTACGCCAGCGCTTCGGCGTGCAGCAGCATTCACAACGATGTACTGAACCCCACCCCTATTCCCGACAGTGCTGCGCCAACTGTAGCCATTGATGGTCACGTTCACGGGCACTTTAGCTTTGCCCCAGACTTGTCGCGTGTCGAATGGCAGTGTAAAGGATGCGCTTGCGTCAGCACGGGACTGATCTCCATTCAGCTTAGCTCTGAATTCTTTTCGCATTAGTCATCCAGATCAATTCGGATGCTGAGTAGCTGCGTGCCGAATAAACGCACCGCCCGTGCATTCCCAGCGCTGCTCGGCAACTGCTTCGCCAGCCAGCGTTGGCGCTCGCGCGGATCATCGTCCGAAAGCAGATGAGCAGTGCCCGTGTGCCAGTGATACCTTAGCCCCTCACGCAGCTTCAGACGTACATGCGGATCGTGCTCAATGTTGCGGACATATCCCGCCTTCCTGCCATGCTCCGCTACTAACCAGAATTGGTTGCCGATACGTCCATCTCCCGCTGGCGTGCGCCGACGTTTCCTCGTCTTGCGTCCCTTTGTTTCGAGCAACGCATATCCGGGCAGCGGAAGACCAATCGCGAGCGCGATCTTGATTGGCGGGTTCAGCACGTATTTCTGAAGCGTGTGAATGATCCGGTGCTTCATTCCGCCGCCTAGGAGTGCCTCTCGCCTGTATCTGTTCTCAATGGATAGTCAACGATGATGGCGCGACCATCGGTCAGTGCTTTGACTGAGTGGCGGACATTGCTTGGCACAATCCCTACCAGACCCGGTCGAGCGACCTGCTTCACGCCATCGATGGTAAGTTCGAGTTCGCCTTCGATGACCTCATAGACCTCTTCTTGCGGGTGGAAATGTTCGTGAATAGAGGAGCCGCGCTTGAAATCGTAATGGGCAAACGTCATGCTGGGCGAATGAAAGTAGCGTCCATACCATCCCGGCAGACGCTCAATGACTTCGAGTGCGCTCGTATCTATGAATGGCATCACAGTGCTCCCGGCGACCGATTCTAATTTAGCACTGCTTCACGGCACTCGTTCGAAAGGTCGTCGTTCTCACGAATGGGCGTACCACTCGGAATGTGCCGACCATCGGCTGCACGAGAGGCACTGGGTTTCAGTCCAATGATGTAGGCAGGCTGGGCAAACTCCTCCGGTATCGAACGTGTTCCACGAATGACCGCACTCGCAGAACCAGTGATCTTCCTTCCGAGGCGACCAGCCGCACAGTGGGCATCGGATGCGAGAGCCGGAGGAATCGTGGCTCTTGTCTTCCTCTAGCTCGCGATCCAAAACGATAGATTTCCCGGCGTCAGTCATAGGAACCGCTGATTAAGGAAGATTGTCGAAAAAGAGATAGATCGAAGCAATGCGGCCGTTCCGGGCGACGATAAAATCGGTTCCCGCGTAAGCTGGTGGTTTGCCGGGAGTGCCAGACACCCATCGAACCCGTCCGGCATCACCTAGTTCCTCTGGAGGGAAGAGGGGCTGATATGCGAAATCGGGATGTGTTGCTTTTAGCACACCAGCAATACGATCAATCTCGTCACGACCACGAAATACACCGCCCTTGGGGTCATAAAAGACTGCGTCTTCGTGAAAGATTTCGTCGATTGCAGCGCGACGACGCACGGGGTCATTTTCGCCAAATACTTCGCTCAGATTACGAAGCAGCAAGGTCGATATGCTGTTGGACATCGTGTTCTCCGTTTCAGGTCGTAGTCACGCGGTTGATCGGTTTACTGAGCGTTTGCCTTCGCCTAATCATGAGCACAGCTAACCATGCACCGAAAACTACATCAGATGCCAAGCAAAAGCCGGGCCACCATTGCGGAACACCGGGATTGTCGATGAAGAAGTGACGGACGAAGTCAAAGACGCCGTGACCAATAAGAGCAGCGACAACTAGCCAATAGTTCCCCTTGAAGCCGAGAACGGCAAACAACACGAAAACGCCTGCAACGATGCTTTCAATGATTAGCGTGCGCGTAGAAGCTCCCATCACAGCGAACAAGGCATAGTAGGACGCGATCACGATTAGTACCGTTGAATAGAATGCACGCTCACGGTCAAAACCGATGACAGCAGCAAAAGCAGCCACAGCCAAGGTTAGGATCGCACCGATCAGGTATTCCATTTTCCAGCCCTCCAGTGGTTAGTCCTACAAAAAACGCCGTCACCGAAGCTTTGGGAGATTATGGCAGATCGGATAACGCGACGATTATGGGGGTGTGGTCAGAGGGCTTTTCCTGCCCGCGAGGTCCCTTATCGATTTCGCAGCTTTCCAGTCGATCTGCCAGCGTTGGAGATAATAAGAAGTGATCGATTCGTATACCTCGATTGTTCTGGAACGCCTGCCGAAAGTAATCCCAAAATGTGAAATGTCCTATTTCGCCCACGTGCAACGACCGGAAAGCATCCGTATAGCCGATACCCAACATCGCACGATAGCGGGCTCGCGGCTCCGGCTGAAACAAAGCATCGTGCTCCCATGAAGACGGCTTGTGGCAGTCGATGTCTTCAGGAATCACGTTGAAGTCGCCGCCTATTAGCGTCGGCACATTGTCCTGCTTCCATCTGATCATTTGCTGAGTCAGTCGATCCATCCAAGCTAACTTGTACGCAAACTTGTCACTCCCTACCGGGTTGCCATTGGGAACATAAATATTGACGATGCGGATGTCCTTGATGGTTGCCTCCAAGAACCGCGCATGACTGTCGGAATCGTCTCCGACGAGAGCCTTAGCAATCGTCTTCATCGGATGTCGCGACAGAATGGCAACCCCGTTATAGGCCTTCTGCGTCACCGCCACACTGTCATAACCGAGCGACTTGAAGGCTTCGGACGGGAACTCCGTTCCCTTCAATTCTTGCAGCAACAACACATCCGGTTCGCGAACTCTTAGCCACGAGGTGACATGGGTCAGCCGAGAGCGAACAGAATTCAAATTCCAGCTAGCGACCTTGAACATCAATCCACATTCTAGCGTCGAGTTCGAGGGCGGTCATTGGCCGGGAAGCTTCGCAGTTTATCTGGTCACGAAGCGATGGATTTCACTCTAGTTGCCGCTTCAAGTTGACCGCTCCGCGCCTTCTCTTAGATGATTGTGACACATGGACGTTGAGCGCATCATTGACGACATCGAGCAGCTACAGGAAATGTTCAAAGCGCCGGACATAAGGCCACTCAGTGCAAGCGACATCTCCGCTGCGAATCGAAGGCACGACGAAATGCTTGCACATAGCCCGTGGTTTCAGCTTTGGCAGCGGTATGGCGTGTGTTGCCGAAGTGAATCCGCCAGCGGGCTGCGGCTCAACGAATGACAAAGTGGGACGTTATTAAGGTGACGAAGAAGACCTTAAGCAAAAGAAAAAAGCCGCCTCGAATTGCTGAGGCGGTTGGTCGTTCTTCCTGATTACTGGCCCATCGAGGCGTCACTCTTGGCGGGTACGTCCTTCGAGTTCATATCAAAAGTCAGCATGAACCCGTTGGTACCCTTAAACTCAAATGCCTTTTCGCCTTGGCGATAGGTTTCAATCTCATTGGGCATCATCACGAACCCGTCGTTGCGCGGCGTACCCCAATAGCGGACATTTTTCAGCACCGCAGGTTCGTCCGTCATTCCTTGAAAGCGTTTCAGTTTGACTTCAGCAGTGGAGCCCCCGTTCAGGGTCGCATGCGCCGTGTTTTTGTCAAATGTCCAAGTATCAATGTTGCCTTCAGCAGTTTGAAAAGACTTCCACTTGACCGGGAAAACGTAGCCAAGAATCTCGCCGATCCCCTTGCGCTGCTCAGGAGTCGTGGCCTTATCAAACGTCACTAGCGCCCAGTCCATCTGACCCTGTGAAAAGTCACTGCCTAGATCGCCCGTGACCCAAAACTTTGCTCCATCAAGGCTGACCCCGCCGTAATGACCGTGGTTGACCTTGTAGGCGTTGTTGAACTTACAGTAATGCTCCGGCTGTCCGTGGTCGTGATGCGCTGCCGGATGCGCGTTGAAGTAGCACATGCAGAAATGGGGACAGCTACAGGCTTCGATAGCCGTCGCATTCATCGCCCATTCGCTAGCAGGTGCGGAAGTGTGCCCAGTTATCACGCCCGCTAGGGCGATCATTGCCACGCACGCAAATCGACGCATAGATTCACCCTCCCTTTCGAGACGGAATTATGCGCTCGTTTCGTGCTGCTTGCAACAAGGCACCGCGACGACCAAACGAAAGTTTCAGTCCACTGTGGAGGCACGCGGGACAGACGCCTCCGGTATCGAACGTGTTCCACTCATGCCCGCAGGTACAAGACCAGAGGTCTTCTTTGCGGGGCGACCAGCAGCAGAGGGGGAAGCGGATACGCGGATCGGACGGATCGCGGCTTTTGTCTAGCGGGGTCGATTACAGGACTGTCGGGCACATGTGCCCCGACATTATGACGCATGCTCAGGTCAGAGGTCGTTGAGCAAATCCCAAAAGTGAACTCTATCGATACAATCTACTGATTCAACCATTCAACCGACATTCAGGATGGAGGAATCTCATGGCAAAAGCAGCAGGTAAGGCAAAAGCAAATAGTGGCTTCATGAAGCCCATGCAGCCTTCAGAACATCTCGCGAAAATCGTTGGTACAGAGCCACTTCCTCGCAGCGAGGTCACTAAGAAAATTTGGGCGCACATCAAAAAGAACAAGCTCCAGAACCCAAAAAACAAGCGTGAAATCCTTGCCGATGAAAAATTACAGCCAATCTTCGGGGGCAAGAGATTGGACATGTTTCAAATGACCAAAGCCGTGAACAAGCACCTGAAGTGAACTCCTCGTTACAAGGTCGAGGAGCCCTTGCGCTGAAGTTCGAGAAGGATGCGTATGCCCCGATAGAAATTCTCCTTGTTGTACGCTGTCTCCCATCGGGTCAGTGCGGCCTTAACTTCCTTGCCTGGCATTCTTTAGCGCGACATGTGCTCGCGGGCGGTTTCGCCGTATGCTCTTAACCGAGCGCAGGGCTTCAACGATCTCCGGCTCCAGCCGCTTCCGCGAGTTCCGCGCATTCTTGATCCACCGGGGTGGGATGTTCGCCCGAAACTTGATGAATCCCCTCACAGCCGAACCAGCGCTGGACGAAAAAAGCTTGGCTTCACGTGGCATGGTAGCTCTTCTCCTCGTTATCTGACCTCGAACTTAGGAAATCAGAATCCTTTCGCCAATCTCCTCATCTAAATACTATCTGCCTTAGTTTGATTCTACGCAGTTGATAGTTGGTTCCGCGTTTCAGCGTCACCCTCTCAGTAGCAGCGATTCTTCTCAGCAGAAATTCAAAACAATAGAACAGGAAACACAATGGAACAAGGAACAGTGAAGTGGTTTAACGATGCCAAAGGCTTCGGCTTTATCAGCCGCCAGTCCGGCGACGATGTTTTCGTCCATTTCTCGGCCATCCGCAGCAACGGCTTCCGTAGCTTGCAGGAAGGTCAGGCGGTACAGTTCGATGTCGTAAAAGGGCCCAAGGGCTTTCAGGCAGAGAGCGTGCAAATTCTCTAACCAGAATTGAGCGTGAAACCGTTCAGGAGGGGTTATTAGCCCCTCCTTTTTTTGCTGATGCGAGATTCCCGAACTGCTGCGGAAAGAGATAACAATCAGATATTCTATTTCCTGCCCTCAATGGGTGCTTTCTTCGCCAGTCATACCATTTCTACAAGAACAGCCGATTCTGCATCTCCGCAATCTCCACGCGCCGCGAACATTCTTCGTCGTCGTTCACCACATGGTTGACGCGGCTGCTGACGGGGTAGCAGCGCATGAGCCGGGCATCATGCGGCTTCAGTAATTCGGAGATCGCGGCGACGTTTTGCATTCCGGGGTCGAGCCACGGATCATAACTGTCCGGGGCGAGGATCACTGGCATCCGGTCGTGGATAGCTGCGGTCACGGTATTGGGAGTTGTGGTTAGGATTGAGCAGGTCTTGATCCATTGTCCGTCAGCATTCTTCCACCCGTCCCAAAGTCCGGCGAACGCGAATAACGCGCCGTCGTTTACTTCAAAGCAGAAGGGTTGTTTGCTGGTTGGTGTGCGCTTGCCGAGTAGGGGACCAACGTTACTGTTGGTCCCCCCTCTAAGAACCGTGCGTGAGAGTTTCCAGCTCACACGGCTCAAGTTTCCGGGAACGCTCAGGTCATGAACGCGCACGATGCGGAGATACGGGGTCCAACTCGGGTCATAAGGATTCAGGCCAGACCGAACCCTCACATGCCTTACGATTCGCACAGAAGCTGCATGAAACAAGCGAACACGAAGAGGCGAACCCCGCGCGTCCACAGTGTCACCGAAGAACCACCAATCGCGTGTTCTCACACGGTCGAAATACTTCTGCTTTATCCAGCGAGCTCCTTTTCGGCGGTGACGGGCGTGCGCCCATCCCCAGAGCATCCTGAATATCGCAGCATCGAGTCGTGCGAAGATGCGCTTGGAGACGACATGGCGGTGGTAGTTGGCCCATCCCTTACAATCGGATTTAATCGGTTAATAAGAAGATGAGCGGTGCTACCCAAGTACTCTCGGACGATCTGCTTCACTTTGGCAAGAACAGACACAACACTTTTCCGAGCGCGCTTGATAAACAGCTTGCCGTGCGGATAGCGCCGAATGTTCTGCCCAAGGAAGTCGAAACCTTTTTCTATGTGCGTGATTAAGGTCTTTTCCGAAGAAAGGACCAAACCACGTTCAGCCAGAAAGGATTCGACCAGCGGCTTGACCGTCATTCTCAGCAACTCTTCCGAGTGTCCGGTGATGATGAAGTCGTCCGCATAACGGATCAAATGTACTTGCGCTGCTCGACCGCGATCGGAGCCTTTTCCGCGTACCGGAAAAACTTCCCGGAGCCGGCGTTCGAGGCCGTCGAGCGTGATGTTTCACAGCACAGGCGATATGATTCCGCCCTGCGGTGTGCCAGAGATCGTATCGTAGAATACTTGTCTTTCTAGGTAGCCCGACTTTAGCCACTTGTGGAGGATCGCTTTGTTCAGGGGAACGATTGTGAAGCTGGCGGAGAGGGAGGGATTCTATTGCTGCCATTTCTGCTATCTGCTTGTGAGCCCTACACTTCCGCGATAATAGGTTGCTTTTCAAGCGATTGCAAGGTATTTGAATCTCAGGCTACAGTTTCTATAGTCTCTCCAATTCGCTACAGTTCCCCGGAAACTGGTATCAGCGGTATCAGTCGGTGATGCTTGTTGTCGCACACATGGCTAACGTCTACGATTGCACTTGGCGGTAGTCATCCCGGCTCGTGTCTTTTGTTGACTAGATAGGGGCTATCAGCCTAGTATCCGCGCATCATGGCCTCGCCGAGTTCGATGATCGGTCGCACGTTGGGCCATTATCGGATTATCGAGTTGATCGGCGCTGGAGGCATGGGTGTGGTCTACCGGGCGCATGACGAGCACTTGGAACGGGATGTGGCGGTGAAGGTGCTGCCGCCGGGAACTCTGGCAGACGATACCGCTCGCAAGCAACTCCGCCGTGAGGCGTTGACGATCTCCAAGCTTAACCACGCCAATATAGCTACTATTTTTGATTTCAATTCGGAACAAGGTGTGGATTACTTGGCGATGGAATACGTCGTCGGAACCACACTCGCAAGCCGATTGGCGGCGGGCCAATTGCCTGAAAAGGAGCTTCTCAGCTTAGCCATTCAGATCGCTTCGGCGCTCGAGGAAGCCCACGACCACGGTATTGTCCATCGCGACCTCAAGCCGGGCAACATCATGGTCAAGCCTAGTGCGTCAGTAAAAGTCCTTGATTTCGGGCTGGCAAAGGTGCTCCACACGGGCGGAAATGTGAATACCACCGCCTCGGCAACGGAGACCTACAAAATCGCCGGTACTCTTCCTTACATGTCTCCGGAACAATTGCTCGGCGAGCCAGTGGATGCCCGAAGTGACATCTATTCTTTCGGAATCATCCTGTACGAAATGGCTACCGGCCAGTGCCCGTTCCGTGACCCGATGGCTAAACTAGTAACGGATGCGATTTTGCATCGTCCACCTGTTTCGCCTGCGTCGCTGAATCCAGCCCTTTCCGCTCGGCTCGAGCACTTGATCGTCAAGGCGCTCGACAAGAGTGCTGCACGGCGCTATCAATCGGTGCGCGAAATGCGCGTCGATCTCGAGCGCCTCATCGGGCCCACCCCAGTCGTGCTACCGAGGCCGCCTCTTCGCCCACGAGCCCGCCGAAAACCAATCGCAGCACTCGCGATTCTGCCATTGGTCAACAGCAATGCAGACCCGGAAACCGAGTATATTAGCGACGGCATAACCGAGAACATCATCAATGGCCTCTCCCATCTTCCCAAACTGCGGGTCATGGCTCGGAGTACGGTATTCCGCTACAAAGGGTGCGACTCCGACCCCATTGCCGTTGGACGCGAGCTGAATGTAGGTGCTGTTCTGACCGGTCGCCTGGTTCAGCGAGGCGATAATCTGAACCTCAGTGCCGAGTTGGTGGATGTTGCTGATGGCGCTCAGATCTGGGGCCTGCAACATAGTTACAAGTTAGCTGACATCCTTTCAGTACAGGAGGAGATTGCCACTGAGATTGCTGCGCAGCTGAGTGTGAGATTGACAGGATGGGAAAAGCAACAGCTTGCTAAGCACCACACCGAGAACCGGGAAGCGTATCAGGCCTATCTTCGCGGACGTTATATGGCCAGCAAGTACACCGAGGAAGGCATGAAAAAGGCGATTGACTATTTTCGCCAGGCCATCGACATCGATCCCGCATTCGCCCTCGCTTACGCCGGGCTAGCAATGGCTTACTGGAATGTCTCCGCAGTTCACTTTGCACCCATGGAGGTCATGCCGAAAGCGCGCGATGTCGCTCGCAAGGCCCTGGAAATTGATTCCGATCTCGCCGAATCGCACGCTGCTGTAGCCCTTGTGAAAATGGCCTATGAATGGGATCGCAAGGAAGCTGAGCGCGAGTTCAAGCTCGCCACTGAACTCAACCCTGGCTATGCGACCGTTTATCAGTGGCACGGCTGGCATCTTGCCATAATGGGACGCCTCGAGGAATCCATCGTCGAACTCAAGCTGGCTCAGAGCCTCGATCCGCTGTCCGAAATCAACACCTATATCGGGCTCTCCTATTACTGGCACCGGCGATATGACGGTGCTATCGAAGAATTCAAGAGGACACTGGAGCTCTATCCGGATTTCTGGCTCCCTCACTTATATCTTGGTTGGACGCACCTCCAACTTGGTAACCTGAGCGTCGCTCAAAAAGAGCTGACAGATGCCCTTCGGCTTGAGGACAACTCATGGACCGTGGCCAGCTTGGCCCATGCAGCCGCGCTTTCTGGTGACCAGGCCCGCGCCCGCCAACTTCTTGCCGAACTTCAGCATCGTGGCGTGCGGCAGTTTGTCGCACCGTACTTCATCGCTCGAATCTATGTCGGACTCGGGGAGGAACAGCAGGCGTTGGCCTGGCTCGAAAAAGCATATGAAAATCGTGACGAATGTCTCACCTGGCTGAAAGTGGATCCGACCATGGATAGCCTGCGCGCGAACTCTGCCTATTCGGACCTGCTATCTCGTATAGGGCTTCATCCCGAGAGCGGCCAATGAATGTGTTGCAAGTCCTGGTATGCGGCACGAATTACGGCAGGATTTACTTAGAAGCCATCCGACTCGGCGGTCCGGCCTACAAACTCGTCGGTGTTCTTGCTCGCGGCAGTCCGGTCTCACAGTTATTGGCTCACGAATATGGGATTCCCCTGTATCGCCACATCGAAGATCTTCCCTTGGGCATCGATTTTGCATGTGCCGCCATGGGCGCCTCCGGATCTGATGTCGTTCTTGGCCTGCTGTCGCGAGGTATACACGTGCTCTGCGAGCATCCGCCGAAGTCGAGTCACCTGCTGGCAGCTCTCGATCTCGCAAACTCCAGCGACCTCTGTTTTCATATAAACGGTCACTTTGCAAACCTCGAGGCCGCAGCGGCATTCGTCGATCTCTGCCGCCGAAAGAGCGGGGTGATGCCCGCATGCTTTTTTCACGTGACCGCGATCGACCGCTCTCTATACGCGGTCGTCGATATCCTTCGTAGGGTCCTAGTGTCATTCACGCCTTGCGAACTCAAACTGACGAGTCGATTGCCTCCTTTCACCACAATCCAGGGCTTACTCGCCGGAATCCCTGTTACATTCGATCTGCAGAGCGGCGATAGTCAGCGGCCGCTCGCTGATGGCAGCCCCGAGTATCTCGTTGACCATCGTATCGTCGTGGGCTTTCCTTTCGGAATTCTTACGCTGTTATCGGTGAACGGCCCCGTGATCTGGAATGCGAACCTGAACCAGGGTACCCCACGTAATGAGGCTATCTTCACTATTGCTCACGAAGACCGCACCCTTACTATAGAACGCCTCCATGAACAACGAGTCTGTGCTAATCTCAGCGCGATCTTGGCATTGGCGCAGAACATTCGCGACCGTGCCACGCCACCCGAGCAAACACGTGATTACTTACTCGATGTGAGTGGCTTGTGGGAAAACCTCGGCGCACTGCTTTTAGACCGGACGCTCACGCCAATGAGCTAGCACTGTGCGCTGCAGGAGGGGAGGACACAACTCGGCAAAATACATTCTCCTCAATCCACAGAGCTACGGTTTACGAAATCTCCATAGCCGATAAGAAAACTGTCCGAGACCCAAGGTGAGTCGAACAACATTGAGCCTGTCTACTGCTTCGTTGACGAACCTACTGTTGGTTTCGTTGGCCATCGCCCGAATTGTTTCACCCAGCCCTTCTTTGCTCCTCAGAGCCTGGAACACTGGTTCGCTGATGTCTTCCTCTGACAATAGGGAAAAAGGGGTCGCATCAAGTGCCCTTTTTCTACTATCCCAGTCCAATTTCAAAAATTGCAGAAACCACAAATCTGCATAACAGAATGAGCCTCCTGGCTTAAGTACGCGGTAGATTTCGGCCAGAAACCGCTCGAAATGCAAGTAGCAGTGCGAAGACTCCAGATTCAGCACCACATCGAATGTCTCACCGGCGAAGGGAAGTTGCTGCGCATCACCTCTCAGGAAGGTAACGTTGGGCAGATGATGCACGGCCCGGCAGAACCGCACGTTGGCTCCGCACAGGTCGATACCATAGATCTGATTCGCCTCCGTGTACCGCGACAGGAAATAGCAGTTGCCGCCTCGTCCCGAACCCACCTCCAGCACTCTGCGACCAGCCAGCGCCACGCCTGAGACCACGTGATGAACAAGATTCAGGTGCAGCTCGTAACAGCGATCGCGTGGCTCGATCCAATCGCTGGCAGTCGCGCTGGAATGCGCATAGCCGTAGTTCAAGAAAATGAACCCAGAGTTGGGCAGCCACTCTGCTACTTCCTCGTAAAAATCCGAATCGGTCACCTCTGGCATCCGTCTCCCCGCCGATCTGTGCTCATGCTCCCGCGGTATTCAGTCCCGCAAAGGACACTCACAGACAGATGTCCACGCTAGTTAGCCCTGTTAGCGGCTCTTCGGACCCTCTCAAAATCCTGGTCGCTCAGAGTACGGAATTCTGCTCCTTGACAGATCCCAGATTTCCTGCAGTGCTTTGGTAAGATCGTCAATGCTGCATTCAAACCCGCGGTCGCTGGCCAACCGTATCAGATCTGATTGAACGGCTGTTAGGTTGCCGGGTTCCTTTAGCAGCTGGGCAAAGAAGTCTCTTGCAGCCTGTAATCCATCATCACCCTTATCTGACATTTCTCCTCCTTCCTCCTGCTACGAAGGGGACCAATATCTGTCAATGCGGGGGAAGTTACGACGCCTACATTGAATCTTGCGGGTAGCGACTTGTCAAGCTAGATAATCAGATGGCAAGGATTGAGCTGCTCTTCTCGCAATGGCACCACCTGCCATCCCATCTCGACCGGGATTTGGTAGAGTCTCCCTGGGGCGAAGCGCGCCCACCACGATCGCATGCCAGGGACGATTACTTTTGCCACCCGCATGCCGGGGTCGGCCCGAGTCTGATCCAAGACCAGGATCTCCAAGCCACGTTTTCGTACGAGTTCCACGCACGTCGTCAAATCCTCACGCAGGTCATGGCTGTCGAGTTGGGAATAATCCTCCCGCATCTTGGGGGTTAACGAGGAGCTCTGCTCGAGGAATGCGTGATCGGGTAGCTCGCCTAGGTAAAACCGCGGCATTCTGCCGGAAGTCGGCTCGACCAATGATTGGTTCATCTCGGTAATCGCCCGTGCTATGCCAATTCGTGGCTCCAAGTGTGCCCCGAAACCGAGAAGCCAATCCTCGCTCCCTTCCTTGCCGCTCGAGGTCGCGGCAAATGTCGGAATCGGATAGTCTGCACTGATGTCGAACACATGTATCTTGCGCCCTAAAAGTCGGTAGAGCTCAACAATGGCCTCGAAGTACGCGTCGCCAAAACTTCCCAGCTGTACCTGCGGCCGCAGAGCTTGGTTGTACCACCACAAAGCTACCGAGTCCCGCTCCACTAGCTCTAAGAAGCCGTGTAGGATTGCTTCTTCCAGGTTGTTGCCGGCGGCGTTTCCGTTCGAATCCGGCCGGCAGAAATCATGTTCTGCCGAGTGCGGATAGCCGAAATAGCAGAACGCCGTCGCCACATATTTGATTCGCTGCTGAGTCAACGACCACACGGGCGTCCATTCTATCTCTCGTTCCTCATCAAATGGCTCAGGGACCCAGTTGTACTCGGCCTCCCTCTGGTTCCACTTGTCCCGATCTCGGTACTGTTTACGGCTGAAGTTCATGCAAGCGTTCGGATGTATGGCGTCGTCCTTTACTTCCCGGTAGCTGGCCCTTATTCGCAACTCGTCACCCCGGAATATCCCCGAACAGCGTTCAACCACTTCGCCAAGTGCGCTGGCACGTGCTTGCGCCTCCGTCATTCCTCTTCCCACGCATGCCGAACGCAAGACCCTTGTCAGGCTGCGCCCTGTTTCCAAAGCACCCTGTAACCGGGCGACCTGGACGTGTACCAAAGAGAAAGGATCCGGGTGGCGTTCGAGTTCCTGAATGATTCCGGAGCACCCGATGAGGTGAGCATATTCCCGGAGAGTTTCCTCCGGACAACGCGACCGGTGCCCCCCGTCTGCAGTGAACGTCTTTTCCCGTCTCTCCAAGACCAGCGGCAAGATAGTTGTGTTTACCTGTTGCACTCGTTTGCGCCATTATAGCGAGTTTGAAAAGGGCCAGCCCCACGCGCCGCAAGCGAGCGGGTGACACCCAATGCTTGTACAAGCCAGTTGCCAAGAGCAGACCGCCGAAGGCACGCTGGACAAAACTCCGGGAAGGTGCAGGCAACTCAGTCGAAAGTTCCCATTCGCAGGAAACGGACGCTCTCGGAAACTGCTGCGGAAGGAGATTGCAGCGGCGCAAGCGAGATGGGCAAGGGGGAAAGCGGGGAAGAAGGTGGGTTAATCTGCGTTTGGAGTTAGGTCGATGGAGAAGCCGGATCATTTTTCCCCCCGCGATCCATCTAATTCACTTCGCCTTCGACTCGCGACAGCTATTAACATTTCACAAGCCGGCTTGCCCGTTAATCCGGCAAAGCAAACGCCACAACTTCGTCCGACGTTTTACCCCGAAAATAGCCTCCCCCTCCTGCGGCAATTACTACAAATTGTTTGCCGCTCTTTTTTCCCATATAGGTGACGGGCGCGGCGTGGGCACTAGCGGCCAACTCTGCCATCCAAAGTTGCTTTCCGGTTCGCGAGTCAAAAGCCCGAAAGCGACTATCTGCGGCCGCCCCGATAAATACGAGCCCGCCCGCGGTTGCGACGGAGCCCCCAAGATTTGGCGAGCCCGTTTCTCGGTTTAGTCCATCGACAACACCGAGGGGCACCTTCCAAATGATCTCGCCTTTATTGACGTCGATCGCATTCAATGTTCCCCATGGAGGCTTCTGGCATGGCCACTGGTTCTGGTCCCAGAAGCGCGCATATTCACCCCCTTTGGAGTTCCGCCGATACGCGAGGGGCGACGCTGCTGCCTGTGGCTCCAATGCGCCCACGGCTCCCAACTCATTGACGTTCACGAATAAATATCCCAACTCGGGATCAAACGATCCGCCCGACCATGTCGCCCCGCCTAATGTGCCCGGCACGACTAAGGTCTGCTTGCGCCCATAAGGTGTGTACATACCTCGATTCTCGAGCGAATGAAACAATTCCTTGCAATAACGATTGGACTCTGGTGTAACCGGAGTGATGTCGGCTTCATGCAACTCTTGACGCACCAAGGCTGGCGGTTTGCTCGGAAATGGCTGCGTCGGCCAGGCTGCCTCGCCCGGCACATTGCTTTTTGGAACCGGGCGCTCCTCCACTGGAAACAGCGGCTTTCCCGTTACCCGGTCGAAAATGAACACGAATCCCATCTTCGTAAGCTGGGCGACCGCGGGAATCGATTCGCCGTTTCGGCGCAGCGTGATTAGTACCGGTTGTGCCGGCATGTCGTAATCCCAAAGGTCGTGGTGCACCATTTGGAAGTACCATACCACTCTGCCTGTCGAGGCTTGCAGCGCCACCAGCGAGTTCGCGAACAAATTCTGGCCCTTGCGGTCACCGCCATAGAAATCATACGAAGGCGACCCAATTGGCAAAAAGACTAAATCACGCTCCTCGTCCACGCTCATAGTCGACCAGACATTTACGCCCGTTCTTCCCTTCCACGCTTCCTCTGTCCAAGTCTCATGTCCTGCCTCTCCAGGTCCGGGGATGGTGTGAAATGTCCATACCAACCTCCCAGTGTGAACATCAAACGCGCGTACCGCCCCGCTTGGTCCTCTGGACGGATATTCCGGGACGGCAGCTCCCGCAATGACCAAGTCTTTGTAAAGCGCGGGCGGAGACGTCACGGCGTACTCCGAGTCGGGGAATTCATCTGCTACTCCCGCACGCAGATTCACCGCACCATTTGTGCCAAAACCCTGACAAGGCTTCCCAGTCTTACCATCCAGGCAGATCATGCGTCCATCGAACGTGCCGTACAGGATCCGCCGATCATCTCCTGTTTCGCTTTGCCAGTACGCAACGCCGCGGTGCTGGAAATATGTTCGCTCGGCTCGACCTGCTTGCGGATCGAATTGCCAAATTTCCCTACCTGTTTCCGCATCCAAAGCGATCACTCGGTTCGATGGCGTTGAGAGATAAAGCATTCCATCCACAACTGCGGGCGTTGTTTCAAACGGCGCAACGTGATGGCGGTCCGTTTCTTTGCCGCGATTCACTTCGCCGGTGTGATACGTCCATACGCGCTTCAGCGAGCCGACATTTTGACGGTTAATTTGCTGCAGAGAGGAGAATCGCGTACCCCCGGCATTGCCTCCGTAGAATCGCCACTCCTGCTGCCATCCGCCGCAGGGCACCAGCATAAGGAGCAACACCGCTGCTAATTTAGCCGCCATTGTGGACGCGTATTCTGCCACAGATTCAGTGACCCCGTAAAGGTGTGGTTCTACGACTGCCCAGGAACGCTCTCGGCATCTGC
>WNGO01001043.1_pt1 | contig 17555 bp, 13 predicted proteins | sample 5400511 | NCBI WGS metagenome assembly WNGO01 (sample SAMN13153380, study PRJNA577476) | soil metagenome | isolation source: 20 cm soil or saprolite under Garry oak tree replicate 2 | place: USA:California | collected 2016-06-15 | reverse complement strand
CCGAGCCCCCCGAACGTTCGCTCTGGTTCGCTTTCCGCGGCGCCGAGATGCTGGTCACGGCCCCTCCCGAGGTCGCTCTTCCCCATTGCAATCACCCCAAGACTTTGGGTATGATGCCCCAGCGAACACAATATCTTGGGGTTCTCGGCGGGCAGCACTGTTTCGCAGCCGAGCTTGCGGCGGGTGTGGCGGCACCGCAAGGGTGGGTGTGGCAGGGGTTGCGCGCGCTGTTCGGCGCTCTGGATGACGCGCAGTTCGCCCTCGCAGGTCGGGCGCTCCAGATCGTCGAGTGGGATCGGACGCATCAGCACTGCGGAGCTTGCGGTGCGGCGACCGCGGCCCGCACGAGCGAGCGCAGCCGCGAGTGTCCGAAGTGCGGGCTGGTAGCGTATCCCCGGCTCGCGCCGGCGGTGATGGGGCTGGTGCGGCGAAAACGAGAGCTACTGCTCGCGCGCTCGCCGCGTTTTGCGAAGGGCGTCTACAGCGCCCTGGCGGGTTTCGTCGAACCGGGGGAAACCCTGGAGCAGTGTCTGGAGAGAGAGGTGTATGAGGAAGTCGGAATCCGCGTGCGCGAGGTGCGCTACTTCGCCAGCCAACCCTGGCCGTTCCCGCATTCGCTCATGATTGCGTTTTTCGCCGACTATGCGAGCGGAGAAATTCAGATCGACGGCGCTGAAATCGAGGACGCGCGCTGGTTCGACATCGAAAATTTTGAAAATTTGCCGCGTTTGCCTGCTAGAATCAGCATCGCTCGCAGGCTGATCGATGCGGCAATTGGGGAGATGCGTGCATCATAGGTCGGCATCTCATTTGTCAACGGTTGTGGGGATTTATGCAAATTGGACGGATTACACATAGTTGCGAATCTGTACCGTTGCGGGGGGGATGCACGGTATTTGACTGACGCAGGCGGGCTGCGTCGTTTTTGTCACGACTCCATCAACAGGGCCGGTCTCACGATACTCGGCGACCTGTTCCACGAGTTCGACGGTGGTGGAGTCACGGGCACGGTGGTGCTGGCGGAGTCGCATCTCGCCATCCATACCTGGCCGGAACTCCAGAGCGTCACCCTCGACGTCTACGTGTGCAACTACACCCAGGACAACAGCGCCAAGGCGCGCCAGGTCGTAACCGATCTGATGGAGCTCTTTCGCCCTGAGGAACACGTGCAGCACGATGTGCCGCGCGACAAGCGCCTCATGTACGAGGCGCTGAACGGGGATTACGGATTCTTCCTGCGCTCCTCCAAGCTGATCGAGTCCTCGAAGACGCGTTTCCAGGACCTCGAAATCCACGAGACGCCGCAATTTGGAAAGCTGTTTCGCCTGGACGGGTGCTTCATGACCTCCGAGCGCGAGGAATTTGTCTACCACGAGACCCTAACCCACCCTGCGCTCACGGCCCATCCTTCGCCCAAGCGGGTCCTGGTGATCGGAGGGGGCGATGGCGGCGCAGCGGAAGAAGCCCTCAAGCACCCTTCGATCGAGCAGCTCGTCATGGTCGAGCTGGACGGGAAAGTGGTCGAGATAGCCAAGGAGCACTTCGGCACGATTCACCGCGGCGTATTCGACAATCCGAAACTGAAGCTGCTGATCGAGGACGGGCTGAAATACCTCGCGGATACCAAGGAAAAGTTCGACTACATCGCCCTTGATTTGCCCGACCCCATCGGTCCCGCCACCGCGCTCTACGAAGAGGCTTTTTTCCGCGACTGCAAGCGGGCGCTTGCCGCAGGCGGTGTGCTCACCTTGCACATGGGCTCCCCCTGGTCGCGTCCCGACCGGGTCAAGATGCTCTATGGGCGTCTAGCCAAGATGTTCAAGATCGCCCGGCCGTACACGATGTTCATTCCCTTGTACGGCTGCCTGTGGTCGATGTGCGCGTGCTCGGATTCCACAGACGTCGCGGCCGTGAGCAGCGCGGAGATCGATATACGAATCGGCAACCGCGGTCTCAGCCACCTGCAGTACTACAACGGCGCCGCCCATCAGGCGCTGTTTGCGTTGCCGAACTTCGTGCGCGAGCTCACGGTCGAAGCCGTACCCAAGCCCAGGCTCGTGGCGACGAAAAAACGCGCCGCGGGCGGCGTTAAGTAGACGCGGGCGTCAGGCAGTCGGGTGCGGGGTGACCGAGAGGGTTGCCCTTTTCGTCTTGGTTTCGAACCCGAGGAAACCGAACTCGGGCTCCGGTTTTCGGCCGCTCACGATGTCGGCAAGAGCTCGACCCGAGCCGCACGCAAGGGTCCACCCGAGCGTGCCGTGCCCGGTGTTGAGAAAAAGGTTTGAGTATTTCGAACGCCCAATGAGGGGAAGATTGCTGGGTGTGGCCGGTCGCAGCCCCGTCCAGAACTGAGCGCGCTCCGGACGCCCCGCGTTCGGAAACCATTCGAAGCAGCGCTTGACGAGCGCCGCGCAGCGGGGCTCGTTCATCTCGGTGTCGTAGCCGTTCAATTCCGCGGTGCCTGCCACGCGCAGGCGATCGCCCAGTCGCGAGATCACGATCTTTCGCGCGTGATCGGTCAGGCTCGTGTACGGGGCTTCGTCACCAGGCTCTAGGGGCAAAGTAACCGAATAGCCCTTCACCGGGTACACCGGTACCGAGACGCCGACCGGCGCGAGCAGGAGCGGGCTGTAGCTTCCCAGCGCAACAACATAAGCTTCGGCGCGCAAAGACTCCTCGATTCCTTTTTCGTCGTCTATGACCACGCGCTCGATCGCTCCCCGCGCGGCTTCGAGGCGCTTCACACTTACGTTGAACCGGAAGCTCACGCCTTGCGCCGCACAAAGATCGGACAAGGCTCGAGTGAAAACCTGCGCATCGCCGCATTCGTCGGAAGCGGCGTAGGCTCCCCCCACGACCCGGGCTATCGAATGCTTGAGCGCCGGCTCGATCACGAGGCACCCGTCCGGCGTCTTGATCTCGATGTCTAGGCCGCGAGCTCTGAGCAGCTCGGCCTGTTTCCTCGCGTGCTCGAATTCGTCACCGTCCTCGTACAGGTGCAGGATGCCCCGGGTATCAAAATCGTAGCGGATACCGGTATCGCGGCGCAGTTGACGCAGTTGCTCGCGGCTGTACAGCGCGAGTGTGAAAGCGGAGTCTGTGTTGCGGCGGGTCCGGCCCGGCAAGCATTCAAAGAGGAAGCGCAGGCCCCAAAGCCATTGGGCGAGCTCGGCGCGCGGCCGAAACAGCAGCGGGGCATCCTCACGCCCGAACCACTTCAGAATCGTCAAAGGAGCGGTCGGGTTGGCCCAGGGTTCGGAGTGGCTGACCGAAATCTGCCCGCCATTTGCAAAACTCGTCTCAAGGGCAGGTTCGGCCTGACGGTCCACCACCATGACCTCGTGGCCGCTCTGCGCGAGATACCACGCGCTCGTCGTGCCTATGACACCGGCGCCGAGAACGATCACTCTCATGCCCGCCTCCGATAGAAAACAAAAGGGGGAAAGCTCGCGCTGTATCCCCCTTGGAAACGAATCTACACTCTTGACTTTCGCCCGGCAAGCAAGCCCTTCGGCAGCGTCCGTGCACCGCGAAACGAGAAGGCTTGCTTATTTTCCCGTGTAAGGAATCACTTTTTGCCGCTGTTCACCGAGCCCCTTGATGCCGAGAGTGACGACATCACCAGGCTTCAGCCACGCTTGGGTCGGCTTCATCCCCAGCGCCACACCGGCGGGTGTTCCGGTGGTAATGATGTCCCCCGGGAGCAGCGTCATGTAGTTGCTGACGTACGAGACCAGCTTCGCACAGGAGAAAATCATGTTCCTGGTATTGGAGGATTGCCGGCGTTCGCCGTTGACATCGAGCCATACGTCGAGCACCTGGGGATTGGTGATCTCGTCGGTCGTGACGAGCCATGGTCCAATCGGCCCGAAGGTGTCACATCCCTTGCCTTTGTCCCACTGGGAGGACTGCAGCTGGAAAGCGCGCTCGGATACGTCATTCACGATCGTATAGCCGGCGACGTGGTCCAGGGCTTCTTCCTCCGGTACATATTCGGCGCGTGTCCCGATGACGATCGCGATCTCGACCTCGTAATCTAGCTTGGTGGAATTGCGCGGCTGCTGGATGTCGTCGTTCGGTCCGTTGATGCACGTGGTCGCCTTCATGAAAACTACCGGCTCTGCCGGTATTTGCAGACCCGCTTCGTGCGCGTGATCGACGTAATTCAGGCCGATGGCGACGAACTTGGAGATGCCCGTATACGGCACGCCGAAGCGCGGGTTGCCGCGCACCAAGGGCAGCGATTCCGGTCGAATCTTGCGCAGCTTCGTCAGGCCTTTGGAGGAAATCGTTTCCTGGTCGATGTTGGAGAGGGCCCCCGACAAATCGCGCAACTGCCCTTGCGCGTCGATGACGCCCGGTTTTTCGAACCCGTTCCTGCCGTAACGACAAAGCTTCATTTTTGGCTTCCTTTCCAGATCATCGTGCGGCCGCTTGAACAAATCGCAACAACTTGGAGCAAGTGCAAACTGGGTGCAAGAAAGGTAGCTCGATATCGTCGCAGTCTTGAGCCGCCCATTCCCTGCTTGGGCGGCAGCGCAACGAGAGCAATTGGTGCGGCCGGTCTCCTACGTAAGCCGTTCTCCCCCGAAACTATTCTTATTGCCCGGATTATAACAGCGCCACGCCGAAAAAAGCCGTAGTTTCCTTGGAATCAGTGGGTTACAGGAGAGGTCAAGGCCAGGGTCCGCCTTAGATAAAATCGCGGCATGAAAGGCTTTCCTTCTTCCGTGCCGCGGTTTTTTGCACCGGTTCAGCTTTCCCTCGGTGCCGAGATCGATTTGCCGGAGCGGGTGGCGCGCCATTGTGCCGTCCTGCGCCTGCGCCGCGGCGACGCGATCGTCTTGTTCAACGGCGAGGGCGGGGAATTCTCCGCCGAGCTGACGCGGGTTTCCCGTGGCGATGCGCGTGCCCGTGTGACATCGAGGCAGACGCCGGAACGCGAGTCGCCTCTTGTCATCGCGCTCGCCCAGTGCGTGTCGAGCGGAGACCGAATGGACGCTACCTTGCAGAAATCCACCGAGCTTGGCGTCTCCAGGATCGTGCCGATCGCGAGCGGGCGTTCTATAGTGAGACTCTCGAGCGATCGTGCCGACAGGCGCGTCGCACATTGGCGCAACGTGGTGATTGCCGCTTGCGAACAATGCGGACGCAACCGCGTACCCGAGATCGGGGCGATCATCGGCTTCGACGGGTTTCTTGGCCAGGCAGCCACGGACGGGCTGCGGCTGCTTCTGGCGCCGGATGCCGATCGAGACTTGAAACAGCTTGAACCGCCTAGCAAGGTGACCTTGCTGGTCGGACCGGAGGGAGGGCTCGCGCCCGAGGAGCGGCAGCGCGCGGAAAGGAGCGGGTTCATTCCGGTTCGCTTCGGGCCGCGGGTGCTTCGCACGGAGACCGCGCCGCTCGCAGCGATCGCCGCGATGCAGGCGCTATGGGGCGATTGTTAGCACTCTGCACGCCCGGTGCGCTGTATCTGCGAAGGGCAACTGGCTAGAATCGGGGTTCCTTCAGAACAATACCACTATGCCGTCCCATCCTACCCAGTTCGTCAGCTGGGTTCGCTCTGTTGCCCCGTATTTCCACGCGTTCCGCGGGAAGACCTTCGTACTTGCATTTGGTGGAGAAATATTCGCCGAGCGCAGGTTCGTCGACCTCGCACACGACATCAGCCTGCTTCATAGCACCGGCATGCGCGTGGTACTGGTGCACGGTTCACGCCCGCAAATCGAGGCACAACTCAAGCGCCGCAAGCTTCGCTCGCGCTACGCGAAGGGCCTGCGCATCACCGATCCCGTTGCGCTCGAATGCGTGAAGGAGGCTGTCGGCTTGTTGCGCGTGGAGATCGACGCGTTGCTGTCCCTCGGTCTTCCCAACTCACCCATGGCGGGCGCCGCGATCAACAGCGTCTCGGGAAATTTCATCACGGCGCAGCCCATGGGCGTGCACGACGGCATCGACTTCCAGTATACCGGCTCGGTGCGCAAGGTCGATGCACAGGCGATCGCAGGGTGTCTGGACGCCGGCAACATCGCAATCGTATCGCCCGTCGGTTATTCGCCCACGGGCGAAGTCTTTAACCTGGCCATGGAAGACGTAGCGGTGGCAACGGCTACGGCCATCCACGCCGAAAAATTGATCTTCTTCTCTGATTCGCCGGTGCAGGACAAGGAGGGCGAGTTGCTGCCGGAGCTCACGGCGGAAGAGGCGGCCGGGCTGCTCGCGCGCAGCAACCGCCTGTCGGACGATACGCGGCTCTATCTCGCACATGCCGTGGAGGCCGTGCGCGGAGGGATGCAACGCGCCCATATCATCAGCCGGACAGTCCCCGGCGCCCTGTTGATCGAATTGTTCACCCACGAAGGTTCGGGCACCATGATCACCGCCGACAAGGTGGTGAAGCTACGGCCGGCCAAGATCGACGACGCGGGGGGCATTCTCAAGCTGATCGAGCCGCTCGAGGAAGACGGGACGCTCGTGCGCCGCGGCCGCGAACTGCTCGAGCGCGAGATCGGGCGCTTTTCGTTGATTGAGCACGACGGGGTGATCGTGGGCTGCGCGGCCCTTTACCCTTTCCCCGGCGCCCGCGCCGGCGAGCTTGCCTGCCTCGCGGTACGGCCCGATTACAGGGACGCAGGCTACGGCGAGCGCTTGCTGCACCAGGTCGAAACACAGGCGCGAGCGAGCAAGCTCAAAAAGCTGTTCGTGCTCACGACGCGCGCGACTCATTGGTTCATAGAGCGCGGGTTCGCCGAGGCGGATATCGCCGTGTTGCCGACGGAACGGAAAGCCCTGTACAACTATCAGCGGCGCTCGAAAATCCTAGTAAAGCGGACTTGAAATCGACTTGATACCAGAATCGAGGTTGCGAAAATGGAAAGGATCGTGAAATGCATCAAGCTCGGCCGCGACGCGGAAGGGCTGGACTTCCCCCCTTACCCGGGCGAACTCGGCAAGCGCATCTACGAGAACGTCTCCAAGGAAGCCTGGCAGGCCTGGATCAAGCACCAGACCATGCTCATCAACGAGAACAAGCTGAACCTCGCCGACCCGCGCGCGCGGAAATACCTCGCCGAGCAGATGGAGAAGCATTTTTTCGGATCCGGAGCCGACGTGGCTTCCGGCTACGTGCCACCGGACAAGTAGAGCGCTACTTCCGGGCGATCGTTCTCACGCCCGTCTTGGTTCCGAGCAGGAGCACATCCGCTCCGCGCCGGGCGAACAATCCGTTGGTAACGACACCGGCAATATTGTTGACAGCCGTTTCCAGCTCGACCGGATTGAGGATCGAGAGCCCCCACACGTCGAGGACGATGTTGCCGTTGTCAGTGGCAAAGCCTTCGCGCAGCTTGGGCTGGCCGCCGAGCTTCACCATCTGGCGCGCCACATAGGCGCGCGCCATCGCAATCACTTCGATCGGGAGGGGAAATTTTCCGAGCACCGGAACGAGCTTCGACTCGTCCGCGATGCAAACGAACTTCTTTGCCGCCGCGGCGACGATTTTCTCTCGCGTGAGCGCGCCGCCCCCGCCCTTTATCATGGCGAGATGCTCGGTGATCTCGTCCGCACCGTCGATGTAGACCGGCAGCTCGTTCACGCTGTTGAGATCCAAGACGCGAATGCCGCGCAGCTTCAGCCGCTCGGCGGAGCGTTCCGAGCTCGCGACCGCCCCGGCAATGCGATTCTTCATCCGGGCAAGCTCGTCGATGAAGAGATCAGCCGTGGACCCGGTGCCCACGCCGATCACCGCGTCCTCCACCACGTACTTGATCGCCTCGCGGGCGACTGCCTGCTTGAGCTCGTCCTGTGTCATCGCCGTTTCGACGGTGGCAGATCAGTGCACACGCCCTCATACAGCTCTGCTGCCATTCCGACCGATTCGCTCGTCGTCGGATGCGGATGGATGGTCTTGCCGATATCGACCGCGTCCGCGCCCATTTCGATCGCGAGCGCCATCTCGCTGATGAGATCGCCCGCTCCGGCTCCGACGATGGCGCCGCCGATCACGCGATGCGTCTCCTCGGAAAAGATCAGCTTGGTGAAGCCCTCGTCGCGGCCGTTGGCGATGGCGCGTCCCGAGGCAGCCCAGGGAAATTTCGCAACCCCGAACTTGACGCCCTGTTCCTTCGCTTCCTCCTCGGTTAGTCCCGCCCAGGCGATCTCCGGATCGGTATACGCCACCGAGGGGATCACGCGCGCGTCGAAGTAGGATTTCTGCCCCGCAGCAGCTTCCGCTGCGACGTGACCTTCGTGCACCGCCTTGTGCGCCAGCATGGGCGGCTTAGCGATATCGCCGATCGCGTAGATGTGTGGGATGTTGGTGCGCATTTGCGCGTCCACGGGGATAAAGCCACGCTCGTTCACCGCTACGCCGGCGGCGTCGGCGCCGATCTTCCTGCCGTTGGGAGTCCGACCCACGGAAACCAGGATCATGTCGTAGAGCTGCGGCTTGGCCGGGGCATTCTCACCTTCGAAAGACACCCTCAGTCCTTCCTTCACGGCTTCGACCTTGGTGGTCCTAGTTTTCAGCATCACGTTGTCGAAGCGGCGCGCGTTGAACGTCTGCCATACTTTGACCAGGTCCCGGTCTACCCCGGACATCAGGCCATCGAGCACCTCGACCACATCCAGCCGGGCGCCGAAGGTGGAATACACGGTGCCCATTTCCAGCCCGATGATGCCGCCCCCGATCACGAGCATGCGCTTGGGCCGTTGCCGCAGCTCAAGCGCCGCTGTCGAGTCGACGATTCGCGGGTCCTCCGGAATAAAGGGGAGCTTCGCCGACTGCGAGCCGGCTGCGATGATCGCGTTCCTGAATGCGACGAGCTTGCGTCCGTCTTTCGTTTCCACCGCGAGATGGTTCGGTCCGGCGAAGGCGCCGGTGCCCTGCAACACCGTCACCTTGCGCATGCGCGCCATCCCGGTAAGCCCGCCGGTGAGCTTGCCAACCACCTTGCTCTTCCAGGCGCGTAGCGCATCGAGATCCACCTTCGGCTCGCCGAAGGCGATGCCGTGCTCGGACAGATGTCTTGCCTCGTCCATGACCGCAGCGATGTGCAGTAGCGCTTTCGACGGGATGCAGCCCACATTCAGGCAGACGCCGCCGAGCGTCGGATAACGCTCGACGAGAATGCTGTTCAAGCCGAGGTCGGCGGCGCGAAAGGCGGCCGAATATCCGCCGGGACCGGAGCCCAGCACGAGCACGTCGCAGGTCATATCGGCCGCGCCGCCGTAGGCTTTGGCCGCGGCAGGTACGGAAATCTTCGAGGCCGCGGGCGCCGGCGCAGGGGCGGCCGGACGCGGCGCGGACGGAGCCGCGGCACTCTCGGCCTCGAGCAAGGCGATGACCGACCCCTGGGAGACCTTGTCCCCGACCTTGACCCGCAGCTCCTTGACGACGCCGGCGTCCGAGGAAGGGATTTCCATCGTCGCCTTGTCGGACTCCAGCGTGATGAGGGAGGCTTCCTTGGCCACCCGGTCACCGGGTTTCACCAGAACTTCAATGACGTCGATGTCCTTGAAATCGCCGATGTCCGGTACTTTTACTTCGATCATCTGCGCCATGCCGTCCTCATAGAAGGGTGCGGCGGATGTCGGAGAGGACTGAGGCCAGATAGGTCGTGAAGCGCGCGCCGGCAGCGCCGTCGACGACGCGATGGTCGTACGCCAGCGAAAACGGCAAAATGAGCCGCGGGATGAAGGCGCCGTCCTTGTAGACCGGCCGCATCTGCGACCTCGCCACGCCGAGAATCGCCACCTCCGGCGCGTTGATGATGGGTGTGAACGATGTGCCCCCGATACCGCCGAGGCTGGAGATGCTGAAGGTACCGCCGCGCATGCTGTCGGGCTTGAGTTTTTTCTCGCGCGCGGCTTTGGAAATCTCCGCCAGCTCCTTAGCCAGATCGAAGACGCCCTTGCGGTCCGCGTCGCGGATCACGGGCACCACCAAGCCATCGGGCGTGTCGACCGCGACGCCGATGTGATAGTACTTCTTGATAATCAGGTTCTCACCGGTCTTGTCGAGCGAAGCGTTGAAGTCCGGAAACTCCTTCAGCGCGTTCACCGAAGCCTTCACCAGAAACGCGAGCATGGTGAGCTTGAACCCTCCTTTTTCCGCGACCTGCGCGTTCTCCTTGCGAAAAGCCTCGAGCTCGGTGATGTCGGCTTCGTCGTGCTGGGTGACGTGCGGGATGGAAACCCAGTTGCGATGCAGGAACCCGCCCGACAGCTTCCTGATGCGCGACAGCGGTTTCGCCTCGACCGGGCCGAACTTCGCGAAATCCACTTGCGGCCACTCCGGCAGATCCAGAACGAGCCCGCCGCGGGCGCTCACCGCGGCGACCGCGGGCGCGCCCCTCATGACACCCTTCACGAACTCCTGGACATCCGCCTGCGTGATGCGTCCTTTCGGGCCGGAGCCCTTGACTCGAACGAGGTCGACGCCCAGCTCGCGCGCGAACTTGCGCACCGAGGGGCTTGCGTGCGGGATCGTTCCAGGGAGTTGCGCGGATGCGGAGACCGGTTCGGTCCGGCCGACCGCCGGCGCTGCGGGAACCGGTGCCGGGACGGCGGCTAGCACCGGGCCAGGCTTTGCCGTAGGCGCCTCCTGGGACTTCGGGGCCGATCTTGCGGGCGCCGCAGGGGCGGTTTCTGTTTCTTCAAGGACGAGGATCGGACTGCCTTGTGAGACCTTGTCGCCGGTCTTGACCCGCATTTCCTTTACCACGCCCGCGGCCGGCGAGGGAATTTCCATCGTCGCCTTGTCCGATTCCACGCTGATGAGCGACTGCTCCGGCTTTACCGTATCGCCCGGCTTGACCAAGACTTCCACGACGTCGACGTTCTTGAAGTCGCCGATGTCGGGTACGAAGACTTCCCTAGGAGTTCCCATGCTTGCTCGGTTCGCGATTGGATGCCGGGGCTGGCCGCCGCCGAAGGGGCGAGCCCACGCTTGATCAGACGGTCACTGGATCGGGTTTTTCCGGATCGATCCCGTATTTCTTGATTGCATCGGAGACGACCTTGGGTTTGACTTCGCCCTGATCGGCCAGCGCCTTGAGCGCGGCGACCGTCACGAAGTAACGATTCACCTCGAAGAAGTGACGAAGCTTGGCGCGGGAATCCGAGCGGCCGTATCCATCGGTGCCGAGGGCTCGGTAGACGCGTTCTCCCGGGAGGAACGATCGAATCTGGTCGGCAAAAGTCTTGATGTAGTCGGTGGCCGCGATCACGGGACCCTCGTGCTTCTCGAGGCACTGGGTCACGTACGGAATCTCGGGCTTCGCCTCCGGATGCAGCATGTTCCGGCGCTCGACCGCAAGCCCGTCGCGGCGCAGCTCCGTAAAGCTGGGAGTGCTCCACACATCCGCAGCCACGCCCCAGTCGGCGTCGAGCAGCTCGCCCGCAGCAATGACTTCGCGCAAGATCGTTCCAGAGCCCAGCAGCTGCACGCGCGTTTTTTTCTTCTTCGAGCCTTCCCGAAAGAGGTACATGCCCTTCAAAATCGCTTGCTCCGCGCCCGCCGGCATCGCGGGATGCTCGTAGTTTTCGTTCATCACCGTGACGTAATAGAACACGTCCTCCTGCTGCGTGACCATCCGATGCAGGCCGTCCTGGATGATGACCGCGAGCTCATAGGCGAAGGTCGGATCATACGAGATGCAATTGGGGATGACCGAAGAGAGCACATGGCTGTGTCCGTCCTCGTGCTGCAGCCCCTCGCCGTTCAGAGTCGTGCGGCCCGCCGTGGCACCCAGGAGAAAACCCCGCGCCCGCTGGTCGCCCGCCGCCCACGCGAGATCGCCGACGCGTTGGAAGCCGAACATCGAATAGAAAATGTAGAACGGCACCATCACGAGGTTCGAATGGCTGTATGAAGTCGCCGCCGCGATCCAGGATGAGAATGCGCCGGGCTCGTTGATGCCTTCTTCGAGAATCTGCCCCGCCTTGTCTTCGCGGTAGTACATGACCTGCTCGCGATCGACCGGCTCGTACTTCTGTCCTTCCGAGGAGTAGATCGCGAGCTGCCGGAACATCCCTTCCATGCCGAATGTGCGCGCTTCGTCCGGAACGATCGGTACGATGTGCCTGCCGATGCTCTTGTCACGCACGAGCGCGGTCAGCATGCGCACGAACGCCATGGTGGTCGAGATCTCGCGCCCTTCCGAGCCTTTCAGCTGTTGATCGAACGCCGAAAGGGCCGGCACCGCGGGAACGTCGTCCGCCTTGCGGCGGCGCTGCGGGAGGTAGCCGCCAAGCGCCTTTCTGCGCTCCTGCAGGTACACCATGATCGGATCATCGTCCTTGGGTTTGTAGAGCGGCAATTCCTCGAGTTTGTCGTCGGGAATCGGCACGTTGAAGCGGTCGCGCATCTCGCGGATGGTTGCGAGGTCCATCTTCTTCAGCTGGTGGGTCGGATTCTTTGCCTGACCCTGCTTGCCCAGGCCGTACCCCTTGATGGTCTTGGCGAGGACCACCGTGGGCTGGTCCTTGTGCCTCACCGCCGCTGCATAGGCCGCGTAGATCTTATGAGGGTCGTGCCCGCCCCGGTTCAGGCGCCAGATGTCCTCGTCGGTCATGCGCGACACCATCTCGAGCAGCTTCGGGTCCTTGCCGAAGAAGTGCTTGCGAACGAAGGCACCGTCGTTGGCCTTGTAGTTCTGATACTCACCGTCGACCGTCTCCTCCATGACACGAAGCAGTCGGCCTTCGGCATCGCGAGCGAACAGAGGATCCCAATACGAGCCCCAGATGAGCTTGATGACATTCCAACCCGCCCCGCGAAAATCGGCTTCGAGCTCCTGGATGATCTTGCCGTTGCCACGCACCGGACCGTCGAGGCGCTGCAGATTGCAGTTCACGATGAAAACCAAGTTGTCGAGCTTTTCACGCGCCGCCAGGCCGATCGCGCCGAGCGATTCCGGCTCATCCATCTCGCCGTCGCCGCAGAACACCCACACCTTCCGGTTCTCCGTGTTTGCCAGCCCGCGCGCCTGCAGATATTTCAGGAACCTCGCCATGTAGATGCCCTGAATAGGCCCGAGCCCCATCGAGACCGTCGGGAATTGCCAGAAATCGGGCATGAGCCACGGGTGGGGATAGGAAGAGATGCCTTGGCCATCCACCTCGCGACGAAAATTCAGGAGCTGCGTTTCGGTGAGCCGGCCCTCCAAAAATGCGCGCGCGTAGATACCGGGCGACGAGTGTCCCTGGAAGTAGACGAGATCCCCCCCGTGCCCTTCGTGCGGCGCGTGCCAGAAGTGATTGAAACCGATGCCGAACAGAGTTCCGACCGAGGCGAAGCTCGCGATGTGACCGCCCAGCTCGTCGTCCGACTTGTTGGTCTTTGCCACCATCACCATCGCATTCCACCGGCAGAACGAGCGGATGCGCTCCTCCAGGGCATGGTCCCCCGGCGAGCGCTCCTCCATGTGCACCGGGATGGTGTTGAGGTAGGCCGTATTGAGCGAGAAGGGAATGTAGGCTCCCGAACGGCGTGCCTTGTCGACGAGCTTCTCCAGCAGGTAGTGGGCGCGCTCAGGACCCTCGCGTTCGAGAACGGACTCGAGCGCATCGAGCCACTCCTGCGTTTCCAGGGCGTCGGGATCGTTGGCGGCGGGGAATTCAGGCAGCGCGGACATGACATTTCCCTCTCTGCGCGAAGGTATGGGCGGGAATGCGGGACTTGCGGAGAGTCGCTTGCAGCTTACCCTGCCAGCCTTACAGGATCAAAGAGCATTTCGCATTATACGAAAACGCGCCACGCGCAATCAAAGAGATCGCTTTAGCTGGCTGAACCCAAGGCGGGAAACTGCGGGTGCTAGAATGCGCGCCTCCCGTGCTCGCCGCGCCGATTCTCGCCCGTGCAGACCCGCATCATTGACGGCAACGCCATTGCGCGCGATTTACGCGCCGGGCTGATTCGACGTGTCGCCGCGCTTGCGGCCATGGGCGTGCGCCCTGGTCTCGCGGTGGTGCAAGTCGGGAACCACCCGGCTTCGAAGATCTATGTGCGGAACAAGATGAAGGCCTGCGACGAAGTGGGCCTGTACTCGGAGCACATCGAGTTGCCGGCCGACGTGGATGAATCAACCCTCCTCGAGCGCATCCGGGCCCTGAACCGTGACAGTCGTATCCATGGCATCCTCGTGCAGCTCCCGTTGCCTGGGGGACTTTCGGTGGAGCGGGTGGTCGACGGCCTGGCCCCCACGAAGGACGTGGACGGATTTCATCCGACCAACTTGGGCCTGCTCGCAGCCGGCAGTCCGCGCTTCGTCCCCTGCACGCCCCTCGGGGTCATGAAGCTGATCGAGCACGAGGAAATCGGCGTGCAGGGCCGGCACGCCGTCGTGGTCGGCCGCAGCAACATCGTGGGCAAGCCGATGGCGCTGCTACTCTTGCAAAAGGGCGCCACGGTCACAATTTGCAACTCCAGAACCCCCGATCTGGGAGCGATGACCGGGCAGGCGGACGTTCTCGTAGTGGCGGCGGGCAGACCCAAGCTCGTCACAGCTGGCATGGTGAAGCCCGGAGCCGTCGTCATCGACGTCGGCATCACGCGGCTTGCGGACGGCAAACTCACCGGGGACGTGGATTTCCAGAGCGTGCTCGGAACCGCTTCGTGCATCACGCCGGTGCCCGGCGGGGTGGGCCCCATGACGATCGCGATGCTGCTCGAGAACACGGTAATGTCCGCCGAGCGGGCTTCCGCCAGCGGCGGCAGTTCCTGAGACGGTGGCGCTAAGTCCGTAACCTCGATTGGAGAAATCAGGAGTTGAACCTCAAAAACACCGTCAATCCGCTGCTCGATATCTCGGGCTTGCCGCGCTATGGCTTGGTCCGGCCGGAGCACGTCGCCTCCGCCGTCGATCAGTTGCTCGCCGAAAACCGCGCCCTGATTACCCGGCTCACAGCGGAGGGCGCTGCAGGGTCCTGGAACGGGTTTGCCGAACCGCTGGAAGACGCCAACGAACGGCTATGGCGCGCCTGGGGCGTGGTCGCTCACCTGCACGCAGTGGACGACAGCGCCGCGATCCGCGATGCCTACAACGCGAATCTGCCGAAAATCACCCGGTACCGTACCGAACTCGCGCAAAACCTTGACCTCTATGAAAAGTTCAAGGCATTGCGCGCTTCACCGGGATTTGACGAGCTGTCTCAGGCTCAGCGCAAGATCGTCGAGAACGACTTGCGCGACTATCGTCTGGGAGGAGCCGAACTGGGACCTCAGGACAAGCAACGCTTTGGCGAAATCCAGGAAGAACTTGCTGCGCTCGAAGCCAAGTTTTCCGAGAACCTGCTCGACGCAACCAATGCCTTTTCGGCTCTGATCGCCGACCGTGGAGAGCTGCTCGGCGTCCCCGACGATACGCTCGAGGCCGCCAGGGAAGCTGCGCGTCGGGATGGGCAGGAGGGGTGGAAGTTCACGTTGCAAGCGCCGTCGTACGGACCTCTGATGCAATACGCCGAGAATCGCGAGCTACGGGAAAATCTGTACCGCGCGCACGTCACACGGGCGAGCGAACTCGGGAATCCGGAACTCGACAACACCTCGACCATCGTTCGTGAGCTTCGCCTGCGACAAGAGAAGGCGCGACTGCTTGGTTATGGGAGTTTCGCGGAACTTTCGCTTGTCCCGAAAATGGCCGAGTCACCCGAGACAGCGCTCGACTTCCTCAATGACCTCGCGTCGAGGGCGCTGCCTCACGCACGCAGGGATTATGCCGAGCTGGAGGAGTTCGCACGCGCAGAGCTCGGAATCCCGGAGCCGCAAGCCTGGGATATCGCATTCGCATCGGAAAAACTGCGCGCGGAACGCTACGCGTTTTCCGATCAGGAAGTGAAGCGTTATTTCCCGGAACCGCAGGTCCTGGAAGGCATGTTCCGGCTTGTCGAAACTCTCTATGGCATTCGCATTCTCCCGGACGTGGCGGAAACCTGGCATCCGGACGTGCGTTTTTTCAAGGTCACGGACTCGGACGAAAAACTCATCGGTCAGTTTTATCTGGATCTGTACTCGCGTGAGACCAAGCGCGGCGGAGCATGGATGGACGAGGCGATCACGCGGCAGCGGATCCCCGGCGGATTCCGGACTCCGGTTGCCCATCTCATCTGCAACTTTCCCGCACCGGTCGGGAACAAGCCCGCGCTATTCACCCACGACGAAGTGATGACCTTGTTTCACGAATTCGGTCATGGATTGCACCATCTGCTCTCGCGAGTCGACGATCTGGGGGTGTCGGGAATACGCGGTGTAGAGTGGGATGCGGTCGAGCTGCCTTCGCAGTTCATGGAGAACTTCTGCTGGGAATGGAGCGTTCTCGCCCGCATGACCGCTCATGTCGAAAGCCGAGAGGCCTTACCGCGCAGTTTGTTCGACAAGATGCTGGCAGCCAAGAATTTTCAAAGTGGCATGCAGACCGTGCGGCAGATCGAGTTCGCATTGATCGATATGCATCTGCACCATGATTACGACCCCGATGGAGCAAAGACGCCACTGCAGCTGCTGCGCCAAATCAGGGCGAAAGTCGCTGTGGCGATGCCGCCGGAGTACAACCGCTTCCTCAACAACTTCTCCCATGTCTTCTCGGGAGCTTATGCAGCCGGTTACTACAGCTACAAGTGGGCCGAGGTGCTTTCGGCCGACGCGTACAGCCTTTTCGAGGAGAACGGCGTGCTCGACTCCCGCACCGGGACGCGATTCCGCGAGGAGATCCTCGCCGTCGGCGGCAGCCGATCGGCGCTCGAATCGTTCCCGGCTTTTCGGGGCCGCGAGCCGAGAATCGATGCCCTGCTGCGTCACAATGGTATGATCGCTCCCTGAGGAGCCTTACCGCATGCGCATACTGCTCGTTGCTGCAGCGATCCTCTCGACTCTCTGCGCCAACGCCTTCGGGCAGGCATATCGCTGGGTGGATCAAGACGGTAGGGTCCACTACACGCAAACGCCCCCACCACCGAACGCACGAAACGTACAACGGAAGAGTTTTCGTGGGGGCGGAGTGGATGTCTCCAATCTGCCGTACGCCACGCAGGTGGCGGCGAAGAACTTTCCCGTAACTCTATATACCCTCCCTGATTGTGGCGCCCCCTGCGACCAAGCGCGCGCCCTGCTTGTCAAGCGCGCGGTCCCCTTCAGAGAAGTCAGCGTTGTCACTCAAAAGGACTCCGATGAGGTGAAGAGGCTCTCCGGCAAGACCGATCTGCCGTTGCTGATGGTGGGCAATCAGTCGCAAACCGGGTTTCAGGAAAGCCTACTGAACGGTTTGCTCGACTCGGCCGGCTATCCGACTTCTGTGCCTCCCGCATCGATCGAGGCGCTGCGGAAGATGAATCCCGCGTCATCGGCGCAGCCACAGCAGAGCGCCGGCACGCAGCCAGCGGCCGATGCCGCCGCCAGATAGATCGGGGGCATGTCTCTTCCCGCGGAGCGGGTCAAATTCGCTCAATTAGCGGCATCCGAGTCAGGAGGAAATGAACCATGGCTTTCAACAAGTCGCTGCGTCAAATCGTCGGTTCGGTTGCAATGGCTTGCCTCGCGACCGGCGTGCTGGCGC
>WNGO01001042.1_pt1 | contig 17557 bp, 12 predicted proteins | sample 5400511 | NCBI WGS metagenome assembly WNGO01 (sample SAMN13153380, study PRJNA577476) | soil metagenome | isolation source: 20 cm soil or saprolite under Garry oak tree replicate 2 | place: USA:California | collected 2016-06-15 | reverse complement strand
GCGCTGGTCGGAACACTCCTCATTCCGAGCTTCGGGTGGCGCGCCATGTTTATGCTCGGCGGGCTCGGTGCACTCGTGGTCTGGTATTTGCGGAAAGCGCTGCCGGAATCGCCTCGCTGGCTGGAATCCGTTGGACGCACGGAAGACTCGGATGCTTTGCTGAGGGCGATCGAGCGCGAAGTCGCGCTTCAACATGCGCCGCTACCGGCGCCGAAGCTCTTGCCGCTTGTGAAACATTCGAGGAATCTTGCTTCCCTCGTCAGCCCCACGATTCTTCCGCGAATGATTGTGGGAGCGGTCACGCTGATCGTCATCAATTCCTTGCTCTACGGTTTCGTAACCTGGTTGCCGACATTCTTTGTACAGCAGGGAATGAGCATCGCGAGATCGTTCCGCTATTCACTCGTCATGGCGCTCGGCGCGCCGATCGGATCGGCGATCGGCGCTTTCACCGCCGACTTTTGGGGACGCAAACCGACGATCGTCGGGGCCTCCTTGCTCACCATCCTGATCGGGAGCTTTTATCCATTTATCAAGGATCCCGCCATCTTGATGATTGTGGGGTTTTCACTGATCGTCCCGATCTACGTCCTCGTTGCGCTCCTGTTCGCGATTTATATCCCGGAACTGTTCCCGACTGAAGTACGCCTGCGGGCCTCGGGAATCTGCAACACGTTCGGGCGCGGCGCGATCATATTCATGCCCTTCGTCGTCGTCGCTTTATTCCGGTCGCACGGAGTGGGCGGGGTGCTCGTTTTCATGATCGGACTTCTCATCGTGCAGATCTTCGTCGTCCTGACTCTCGGGGTCGAACCGAAAAAGCGCCGACTCGAGGAGATTGAGGCTGAGGGGGCTGCTTCTACCTACCCCGCCGAGGTGCGAAATCCATGACTGTTTTGCCGATGACGTACGACGCACAGCTCTTTATTGGCGGTGAGTTCGCCGATGCCGCCAGCGGCAAGAGATTGGACATCATCAACCCGGCGACTGGCGGCGTGATCGGGCAACTGGCCGATGCCGGAAACGACGACGTGGACCGAGCCGTGATGGCCGCTCAACGCGCCTTCGAGGAGGGCAAATGGAGCGGGGCGTCGATCCAGGAACGCGCCCGCGTGCTCAACCGCTTCGCCGACTTGTTCGAGGCGGATCTGGAAAATTTCTTCCAGCTTGAGACGCTCAACAATGGGCGCCCGATCGTGGAGACGCGGGCGCAAATCTCGCGCCTTCCGCAGTTCTATCGATACTTCGCTGCGCTCGCTCTTACACGCCGCAGCGACGTGATCCCGGTCGAAGGGCCATACTTGTGCTATACGCAGCGGGTGCCGCTCGGCGTGGTGGCGTTGATGACTTCGTTCAATCACTCGTTGATGATCCTTTCGAAGAGTCTTGCTCCTGCGCTGGCAACCGGCAACAGCGTCGTCATCAAGCCCTCCGAACAGACGCCGCTCACGACCGTTCGGCTGGTTGAGCTGCTGGATCGCGCCGGGATACCCAAGGGCGTCGTCAATCTCGTCAATGGTGTAGGTGCTGTGGCGGGTGCGGCGCTTGCCGCGCATCCTAAAATCCGAAAAGTTGTCTTCACCGGCAGCACCGATGTCGGCCGCTCGATCGGTGAGGCGGCTGCTCGCAATTTCGCGGCGGCTACGCTCGAACTCGGCGGCAAAGGCGCCGTCATTATCTTTGACGACATGGATATGGACCGTGCGGTCAACGGCGCAGCCTTTGCAGCCTTTATCGCCGCGGGCCAAACCTGCGTGTGCGGATCGCGCATCCTCGTCCAGCGCTCGATTTTTCCTACGTTCCTTGAAAAATTTGGAGCGAAAGCCGCGTCGATTCGTGTGGGCGACCCTGCCGATCCACGGACACAGCTTGGACCGGTGATTTCCGAAAAATCCCGGCGGCGCATCCTGGCAATGATCGACCGCGCTACAACGGCCGGCGCCAAAATACTGATTGGAGGTAAGGTGCCCCCTGATGGTCCGTCATCGGGGTATTTCATCGAGCCAACCGTGCTCTATAACGTCGACCCCCGCTCCGAGATCGCTCAAGAGGAGGTGTTCGGGCCGGTGAGCGTTGTCATGCCGTTTGATGACGAGGCCGACGCGATACGCGCCGCCAACGATACGAGGTTCGGTCTGGCCGCGTCGGTCTGGACCGGCGATGTTGCTCGCGCTCACCGAATAGCGAGCCAACTGCTGTTCGGCATGGTTTGGGTAAACGACCATCACAGGCTCGATCCCGCTTCGCCGTGGGGCGGCTTCAAGGACAGCGGCATTGGCCGCGAGACAGGCATCGAGTCGTTCGATCACTTTACCGAAGTGCGCACCGTGACCGTGAACACGACCGGGGAGACCGTGGATTGGTACGGAGACGAAGGCGCGCCGAGACGGCTCAATTAAAGAAGTCTTGAGGCGTCGGCGCAGGTCGCTGTTATATTGCAACGCGGTTTCTCGCACGACGGGTCAAGTGCGTGCGACGCGTGAGCGCGTCATAGCTGAACGACGTTGTGCAGTTTTTATTCAGAAGATAATCAAAAGTCCAATCTGTTGCGCCGCGCGACAGATGGGGCACCCTCTCGTATGTCAAAGCTTGGCGCACCCGGTTATTGGATCGTACGGACCTCCGATGAACCAGGGGGCCTTCTTTCGAGGCTAACCCTACTTAAGGGCTCTCCAAAAATGCCCTCAAAAGTCTTGGAGAAATCGGTAACTTTTCTGATTTCTTTGAACAGCGGCCATTCGCGGTAACCCATCTTGCTTATGTCGCCGTTGGTACCGATCTTAATCATGATTCCTAATGCTCGATTGAACTCGTCCAAAATAACCGCTTGCGCGAGTTGAAATTTGAGTCAAGTAGCACTCCAGTTTACATCGTCAATGATCTTTCGGGCCATGGCGTCATCGCCAGACCACTTGTAAGCTTGCGCTCTATTTATGATCATCGACAGTCGGTGCTCTTCTTTTCCATGTTTCTTTAAAGTTTCAGTTGAGAAGTCCAGTAGACAGCGTGCAAGCCGATAGCGTCCCTCTTCGAGTAGCTCATAACCAACGCTGAGCAAATTACCGTCGGCAATTTCAAGGTCGTCAGGTTTCAGTTTTCGCCACAGAACTTGGGCAAGCTTAACCCCGATTTCGTAGAGACACTCGTGCGCTGTCTCGAAGTACTGGCGCGACACCGAAAGCATCTTGCCTGGAGTAAGATCCGGATCTAGCGTAGAACCATGGCGCCTGCAAACCTCCAGATATTGACTTGATACCATCCCATTCGCATGAACGAGTAAATTACGCCGTTCCGTAACCTCGATAAAAACTGGCCACACTTTTAGGTCAACTCTTAGCTTCAGCCCAAACTTGTTCTCAAGCCAATCAAATTGCTCGGCGTGACTCTTCCTAAGCACCGATTCAATTTCCTTCTCGATTATGTATTCTCTAGCGGCTTCAACAGAACCGAATGCTGTGAGCTGCGAGAAGGTTAGTGTACTGGCCGTGGAATCTAGTGCCTCCGGCTTGATAGTGAAAAGTTGTCGGATTAAACGGCCCAGAAAAGCATCAAATTGGCTCACAAGCGACGCTAAGAAAGTACGAGGTACAAGTTCGAGTGCGAGGTCTGCCTTTTGAAATCTACCCTCAAGGCGTCGGAACTGGAAATACCTACCGCTCTCGACAGTATATGTCTTGGTCTGACCGTCGTCGTGGGTGATTTTGCATTCCTGCTCTAAGAAACGCTCGTATGCTTGTCGAGATGACTGGTTCACTGACTGGACTACGAGCATCGCTATAGGCAATGTGTCGGCAAGGCTATCGATTTGTCTCACGAAAAGATCAATCTCTTGACCTATCGTCCCAGGCTTCGAGTCACCAGCGCCATTAGTTACCTCCTTCGATTTATCTGACAATCTGCGGCCGCTCCTACGGCGTTTACGATCGGTGAGCAAACAGACCTAGGATCGTGCGCTACTGACGGATGACCGAGCCCGTCTTTAATTCCAGCTTATCAAGAAGACACCTTTCCGCAGTTTATCAGAGGCTTCAATTTCGATCCACATGCCGGCGCCTGGCCCATTCTTTCGCGACGTTGCGAAAAGGCGGGTTTCAAGTCGCACTACCTTTATAATTTTCCCGTAAACGATGCTCCCGTGAATGCCCCGTCACAGAACGGCTATCGGTTCAGGTGGAAACAATCGAGAGTGCGCCATGCTCCTTGCGAGTGGGCCAGACGGTGATTTCAACGTCTTGGCGCAGAGCTGTGAGGAACTCCATGAGGCGTCCAACCAAGAAGTTGCCCGCGCGATTCCGCATCAGGAAGGAGACCTGAAGCCGGCGCACCCGGCACCGCCCATCCGATCGACGGGACACTTCACACGGTAATGAAATACAGAAAAGACCTGATTGCGAGATCCCTCGGGTCCTGCTATAGGGCAGTCCACAAATCGACAGGTGAGCGCAGAAAACAATTCGTTTGGCCCTCGGCATAGAAAAAAAATTGAAGTTCCAAGGGCCTGTGGGGAATCGCAGTTTTTATCGGCCACTGGAATACCTCGCGCAATCCCTCTCCCACCGAGGAGGTTCGATGAAAAGCAAGCTTGGCAGTCTCGCCCTAAGCGTTCTTCCCTTAATTTTCGTTGCATTGGTGTCAGCGGTCCCGGCGCGGGCCCAGGGGGCACCAGCCCAAAGTGCACCATCCAACCTGACAGTTACGTACCCGACCGGTTTCGCTGTCTCAATACCCGTGTCGCAGATCAGTCAGCCCGCCTTACCCACTGTACAGACCATCATCCCACTGCGGCCGCGGCCGCTGGCGAGTGGAGGCGCGCTCGCGCCCAGCGTGCAGGACCAGGCGCTGCAAACCGCACCCGGCGGGGCGCTTGAGCTTGAGGACGAGGGGGGGAATCCTCGCTTTCCAGGCGTGAGCGCCAATGGTTACGCGCCTCCCGACCCGAATCTCGCGGTCGGGCCGAACCATATCGTGCAGATGGTTAACGTGCAGATTGCGGTATACAGTAAGAGCGGGACCATTTTCGCCGGGTATCCGAAGCCCATCGGCTCTATCTTCAGCGCTCTTGGCGGAGGTTGCACAGGCAACTTCGGCGACCCCATCGTACAGTACGACAAGGCGGCCGACCGCTGGCTGATTAGCCAGTTGGGAAGCTTCAGCGCCCCCTTCTCCGAGTGCATCGCAGTTTCCCGGACCAACGATCCAACCGGCGCTTACAACCTTTACGCGTACAGCTTCGGCACCAATCTGAACGATTACCCGAAATTCGGGGTCTGGCCCACCGCCACCAACAGCGCCTATCTGGCCACGTACAACCTATTCGCGGGTGGCGGGCCTTTTGTCGGTTCGGCGCTTTGCGCGTATGACCGCGCGGCGATGCTGAGCGGCGCTGCGAGTCCGGCTTCGACCTGCCACACCATCGCCAACGACGCAAGCTACCTGCCCTCCGACCTGGATGGCTCGACGCTGCCGCCCGCCGGCTTGCCCGGCGTCTTCCTGACCCTCGAGACCCTGAGCAGCATGAGATACTACCAACTGTCGCCGAACTTCTCCAACCCGGCCAGTTCTACCTTGAGCGGGCCGATCGACATCGCCGTGGCCTCTTTCAACGAGGCCTGCGGCGGCGGAACCTGTATCCCGCAATCCGGAACCTCCCAGCAACTCGATTCCTTAGGCGACCGCCTGATGTACCGCCTGGGCTACCGCAATTTCGGCGATCACGAAGCCCTGGTGGTCAACCACTCCGTCGCCGCCGGTTCGAGCGTGGGCGTGCGCTGGTACGAGTTGCGCAGACCGCTCACCGGCGCATTCACGCTGTATCAGCAAGGCACATTCGCTCCGGATTCCACCTACCGCTGGATGGGCAGCGCCGCCATGGATCACGCGGGTGACATCGCGATAGGTTACAGCGCCTCGAGTAACAGCCTCTTTCCGGCGATCCGCTACACCGGCCGCATCCCGACCGACGCGCAGGGTACGATGAGGGCGGAAATCAGCCTACTCGAAGGAACTGGCTCGCAGACGGGGAACAACTTGTCTCGGTGGGGCGATTACACCGCCCTGCGCATCGACCCGAGCGATGACTGTACCTTCTGGTATACAAACGAGTACATACCGAGCAACGGCTCGTACAATTGGGCCACTTTCATCGGCTCCTTCAAGTTCGCGAACTGCGACGCGCCGCCGACGCCGGACTTCTCGGTCTCCGCGTCGCCTGCTTCGCAGCCTGTGGTTCAGGGCAGTCAGACTAGTTACACGGTGACGGTGGCTGCATCAGGAGGTTTTACCGGCAGTGTGAGTTTGGGCGCGAGCCAGCTCCCGTCGGGTGCCACTGCCACGTTCAGTCCGACTTCGATCACCGGCGGCTCGGGGACTAGCACCATGAGTGTTGCCACGAGCGCGAACACGCCGCCCGGAAGCTATACGCTCATGATTACTGGAAGCAGCGGGAGCCTCAACCACTCCACGACAGTCACTTTGGTTGTGAACTCGGCGGCAACGCCGAATTTCTCGATTTCGGCCTCTCCGTCTTCTCAGACCGTCACGCAGGGCACTGGGACTAGTTACATCGCGACGGTGACTCCATCAGGAGGTTTTACCGGCAGTGTGAGTTTGAACGCGAGTCAGCTTCCGTCGGGCGCCACTGCCACGTTCAGTCCGACTTCGATCACCGGCGGCTCGGGGAGCAGCACCATGAGCGTTACGACGAGCACGGGCACGCCGACCGGAAGCTATATGCTCATGATTACCGGAACCAGCGGGAACCTCATCCACTCCACGACAGTCACTTTGATCGTGACCTCGCCGAGTTCGGGGAATTTCTCCCTCTCGGCCTCTCCGACTTCGCGAACGATCACGGCGGGTAATTCGACTAATTACACCGCGACGGTGACTCCAACAGGAGGCTTTACCGGCAGCGTGACCTTGAGCGTGAGCGGGCTCCCCTCGGGCGCCAACCCCACGTTCAGTACGAATCCGATCACCGGCGGCACGGGGAACAGCACCATGAGCGTCACGACGAGTACGGGCACGCCGACCGGAACCTATACACTCACGATCACCGGAAACAGCACCAGCCCGAGCATTACGCACTCCACAATAGTCACCTTGGTCGTGAACTCTTTCTCTATCTCAGCCTCTCCGCCCTCGCAAACCGTCACGCGCGGCAACAGCACGAACTACACGGTGACTGTGGCTTCGATCAACGGCTTCAACGGACCGGTGGCCTTGAGGGTTCGCGGGTTGCCGCTTAATTCGAGCGCCAGTTTCAACCCTAGCTCGGTGACAGGCCAGGGAACATCCACAATGACGGTAAGCACCAACACATCGACATCAACCGGAACCTTCTCATTGAGAATCAGGGGAACTAGCGGCAGCGCGACTCATAGCACCACGGTGCAGCTAGTCGTTCAGTAGATGGGCTCTGTCCCCGCCGAGATCCGTATCGGTGGCCCACCAAGATTTTTGTGGGCGTATTTCAGGGTGCAACACTTCGATGAGATGAATCCTGGATTTCAGGGAGGTTCACATGCGTTGGCTGCGTGGATTGGCGCTCTTTGTTGCGGGAACCGGCTTTGGGGTTTTCATGACGCCGCCCAGTGCCGCGCCGCAAGAAAAGGTAGCGGGTCTTCGGCTGAATCATGTCGGAATGTATGTCAAGGATATCGATGAGTCCATGAATTTCTACACGAAGACCATGGGCTTTCGCGAAGCATTTTCGTTCAAAGACAAGGAAGGCAAACCAACTCTCGTCTATCTTCAGATCAATCGGGACACGTTCCTGGAACTGGCGCCGGCCAGCGCGGATCATCCGCTAGGGTTTTCGCACGCTGGCATCTGGGCCGACGATCTGAAAACAACTGTCGCCGCGATACGGCAGCAAGGCGTAAAGCTGGATGACCCTCGGACCGGCATGACCAACGCGCCCCTGACGAATGTGACCGATCCCAACAACTTGAGGCTGGAGTTGCTTGACTATCCCCCCGGGTCGCTCCAGAGGAAGGCGATCGATGGTTGGAAGTAAGTTGCGTTCAGCTTCGCAATTTTCGGAAAAACTGGCGCAGATCCCCCACCAAAAGTTCCGGTTGTTCCCAACAAGCGAAATGTCCTCCTCGCGACAATTTCGTGTACTGCACCAAATTGAAGTTTCGTGTGAGCACACTTTGGGGAGTATTCAAGGTCGGCAGCTCATGAGGGAAAGAAGCGAAGCCTGTCGGTACGGCGACCTTCGCGGCGAGATTGGAACTCTCGTCAACTCTGCCCCGGTAGTACCAGGCGGAGGTGCCTATGGTGTCCGAAACGAGGTATAGCATCACATTCGTGAGTACCTGGTCTTTCGTGAAGACAGGCTCAATCGCGTCGCTCGAATCGCTCCAGCCCTTCAGTTTTTCGACAATCCAAGCCGCCACGCCGAGCGGGTTGTCCGTGAGAGCAAACGCAACGGTCTGGGGCTTATGCGTTTGTTCGTTGTAATAGTCCCTTTCAACCGCAATGAAAGCGTTGACGTTGCGCACCCAGTCGCGCTCCTGCTCGGTCTGTTCCGCTTCAGGAGGCGGAGGGACTCCAACCCCATTGAAGTGGATGCCCAGTAGTGAGTCTGGATATTGGTGGGCCAGTTGATTCGTAACTCCACTTCCCACGTCTCCTCCCTGTGACCCGTACTTCGCGTACCCAAGCACCTCAGTCATGAGCCGATTCCAGAGCAGCGCGGTGGTTGGCAGACCGATAGGTTTGCCCTTGGGCTTGGACGAAAAACCAAATCCTGGCACTGAGGGGACAACGACGTCGAAGGCGTCCTCGGGCGAGCCGCCAAAACGGGCGGGATCAGTCAGTGGTCCGATCGCTTCCAGGAACTCGAAGACAGAGCCAGGCCAGCCGTGGGTAAGGATCAATGGAACGGGCTTTGGGCCGCGTCCCTTCACATGATAGAAATGAATGTCATACTCGCCAACTCGGGCGAGGAACTGCGGGTAGCGGTTCAGGTTCATTTCCGCTTTGCGCCAGTCAAACTGCGTGGTCCAGTACTGGGCCAAAGCCTTCATGTAATCCCAGTTGGCGCCGTAGCGCCAATCATTCGCCTCAAGGCGGTCAGGCCAGTGCGCCTCACGCACGCGGTTGAGGATTCTGTCGATGGTTGCCTGCGGAATATCGACGCGGAAGGGTCGTGGCATGGCACCGGGAGCCTCAGCATACGGTCGGCTTGCTGCCAGCAAGGGAATGCTGCCCGCTGCAAGAAACGTTTCCAGCAACACACGTCGCGACATGTGTCGAAAGATATTGGATTCCATGTTTCGCTCCTCGTGATCCCGGTGTGACTGGTGAATTTGCACGACCGAACCCGGGTCGTCATGCCGTTCTGAAACCAGAGTCTAGAGAGAATCAGGCGCTGGCCGGGAACGCATGTGAATGCTCGCTCACTCGCCCGCACATTTTTCTGTGCGACAACTCAGGCACGAAACGCGTTTGTAGAGTCCGCCTTTAGTCGGACGCTGTACATTCAAGCACATGCCCGCCTGATGGTTCACTTTCGCTCACCACAAGAGGCGGACGCCACATGGACCAAAACCAAGTTCCCACACAGACCCGCGCAGAGCAGACGTTCATTGGTCCTTTCCGCCCATCTGCACCTCAAAGCCGTCCGGATCTTTGATGTGGAAACTTCCCGGGGTTTCCCGGACCTCCAACCCCCGACGCTTCAGCTCAGCTCCGACCGCGTCCCTTACCTTCTTGTCCGTGTCCCAGTTGGCGATCGTGTAGGCGATGTGATCGACCCGCGCCGTGTCGGAAGGCCGGCTACTTGCGTTACGAGCGATGATGAGCGAATCGCCGACCGAGAGACGGCATTGTTTTCCGTCGTCCCTCGAAACCTTCATCCCGAACAGATCCGCGTAGAAATCGCGGGTCTTTGCGTAATCGGCCACCTGATAAGAAACATGGTTGATGTAAACGGCTTGGGCTACTTTGGTATCGGCCGCGGCTGCCGGCGCAGCGCTCGCGACTGCCGCTGTTGCCGCCAGGGCCAGGCTTTGAATTAGCTGCCGCCGGTTCATCTTTCCCTGCTCGAAATCCTGAAGCAGTTTCGCCATGATGTGTTCCATCGCTTGTCCTCCTCCTTGAAGTTCGAATCTTGATTGGTACAGCCGGATAAACCCAATTTGCCGATAATTGAGCAGAATCTAGCATAGAAGGGGGTCCTAGTTACACTGACTATATTTTTCCGCAAGCGCTCGATCACTGAATGCATCGGTGGATTCAGAAATAATGGGATGGCAGGACCAGATCGGGTCGCTCGAGAAGGGCAAATACGCCGATATCGTGGCCGTTTCCGGGGACCCGCTGCAGGACATCACCGAGATGCAACGAGTCAAATTCGTGATGAAGGGCGGAAAGGTCATCAAGAACGAGTTAATGGTTCAATAATGTTCCATGTTTGACCGCGTGCCTCGAGGTGGTACGGAGTTTTTCGCATTTCCGGTTACGCCTGGATCGCGGCGCAACTGGGACCGCGCCTTTACAGCAGCGAGGTGTTTTTCAAAGTGTGTTCGGCAGGATTTCTTTCGCCAACCCGTGGGAAGTTATCGCGCTGAGAAGCGATGGGGTACCGGAAAACTTGGTGGACGTGACAGGGGTCGAACCTGCGACCTCATCCATGCCATGGATGCGCTCTCCCAGCTGAGCTACACGCCCGAAACTTCAGTTTAGCACAATTTTACATCGCGCGAATATCAGGCTTCATTCGTCGCTTCGCGCCCCCCGGGTTCAGGAGAATGGCGTTGCCGTTTTCTCCGGCTCCCTGGCTCCTTGTTTCCGTGCATCCTTGCCTCTAGAATGGCTGCCCTATGCCTAAACTCACTTTTCTCGGCGCGGCTGGAACGGTAACGGGCTCCAAGTATCTTGTCGAAGCGGAAGGCAAACGGCTGCTGGTGGACTGCGGCCTGTTCCAGGGTCTGAAGGAGCTTCGTCTTCGAAATTGGAACCCACTCCCTGAAAAGCCGGCATCATTCGACTGGTGCGTCCTTACGCACGCGCACCTGGACCACACCGGTTATCTGCCACGGCTCGTGCGCGACGGCTTTCATGGCCCGATCTACGCGGACGCCGCGACGATCGAATTGTGCAACTTATTGCTTCCGGACTCAGCGCACATCATGGAAGAGGATGCCCAAAACGCGCAGCGTGGTGGGTACACCAAACACGATCCCCCGCTGCCACTCTATACTCCGGCGGAAGTCCAACCGGTGCTGAACGCGTTTCGCGAAATTCCCCGCTCTGACCCGTTCACAATTTCGCCGCAATTCACCGTGCGTCCGCACGATGCGGGACACATTCTCGGTTCATCCAGCCTGGAGCTGACGATCACGGAAAACGGAAAGAAAACCGTCGTGCTGTTTTCCGGGGATATCGGGCGCTACGACCAGCCGATCCTGAAAAATCCGGAAGCGCCGCCGCGCTGCGACATCTTGCTCTGCGAATCCACTTACGGAGACCGGGAGCACCCGTCCGGCTCGTCCGAAGATGCGATGGCGGACGTCGTCAATCGCGTGGCCAAGCGCGGCGGAGTGATCGTGATCCCGGCGTTCGCGGTTGGCCGTACGCAAACAATTATGTATATTATGCGTGAACTTGAAAATGCGAACCGCATTCCGCGCCTTCCGGTCTATGTGGATAGCCCGATGGCCATCAGCGTCACCGACCTGTATATGCGCCACCATGAGGACCACGATCAGATCTTCACGAAGGAAGAAAGCAACGGGAACCCGCTCGACGCGCACACCGTGCACTATATGCGCACCGTCGAAGACTCGAAGAAGATCAACAACGTAAAGACGCCAGCCATCATTATTTCCGCCAGCGGCATGGCCACCGGCGGACGCGTGCTGCATCACATCGCACAGCGCGCGCCGGATTCACGAAACGCAATCTTGCTGGCCGGCTTCCAGGCCGAAGGCACGCGCGGCCGCGCTCTCGAGGAAGGCGCGAAGACGCTTCGAATGTATGGCGAGGATGTGCCGGTCGCGGCGGAAGTTGTCAATCTGCGGCAATTTTCCGCGCACGCGGGAAAAAGCGAGTTGATGCGCTGGCTCACGGGTCTGCCCGCGCCGCCGCGGCAAACGTACCTGGTGCATGGCGAGCCGGCAGCCTCGGCTGCGCTCAAGTCCGCCATCGAATCAAGTTTTCGATGGCGCGTGTCGCTGCCCGCGTACCTGCAGTCCGTCGATCTGGACGGTTAACACTACGCCATGGTCGTTTGCACCGCTCGGCGCGAGAAGTGCTAAAATCAATACACCCTCCCTGCACTGGAGGTATCATGCATCTTCACCACGCGACGGGCATTCTCCTGATATTTATAGGCAGCGCTCTGCCAGGAATGGGGCAAGGCCGTCCTGCTCCCAGCAGGCACACGTACGGCATTGCCGGCACAGTCCGCGATGACAATGACCAACACACGATGGAAAACATTCGCGTGGACCTAAAGGAGGGGACCGGCACCCCCATCAACAGCACCTTCACGCGCGGGGGTGGCGAGTTCGAGTTCTCCGGGATTCCCAACGGAGAATACACCATCGAAATCATTGCGCAGGATTACGAACCCTTCCATGAGAGCGTAACGGTCGAGCACTCGGAGCGTCGAGGCCTCGCTTTGTTTCTACGCAGGCCGATGATCCTGGGGAGTCTAAAATCCAGCGCGACTATTTCCGCCCACGAACTGAGTATTCCTCACAAGGCACACGATGAATATGAGAAAGGCCTCAGTCTGATCTACTCCAAATCAGATTATAAGGGAGGGGTCATCCAGTTTCAGCGCGCCATCAAGGATTTCCCCAATTTCTATGAGGCTTATGCGCAAGAAGGGAGCGCGTACACCTTCCTGGGACAGATGGGTCCGGCGGAAGAGGCAATGCGGAAATCCATCGCGCTCAGTTCGGGCCAATATTCCGAAGCCTTGTTCCTGTTAGCCGGCCTGCTCAACAACTCTAAACGGTTTCCCGAAGCCGAGGTTCTTTCCCGCGAGGGTGTGGCGCTCGATGCCGCCTCGTGGCACGGCCACTTCGAGATGGCGCGCGCGCTTTCGGCGCTCAAGCGGCCGGAAGAGGCCGAGAAGAGCGCCATCCAGGCTCGGGACTTGATGCCGGACAATTCCGCCGTGTATCTGGTCCTGGCAAACATCCATATCCAATTGCGGAACCACCCCGCACTGCTCAAAGATCTCGATAGCTACTTGAAACTCTCGCCGACTGGCCCGGAGGCCGATCAAGCCCGCAAAACTCGAGACAATTTGCAGGCAGCGATGCGGAGTGAACAAGAACAGGCTCGGTCCAATGAACAAAGTCATTCTAGCGCCAAGCCACAAGACCAGGCGAGGTCCGACACGTCGGGCCAAACCAGATCCAACGACCCGGACCAGTCCAAGTCCGATAAAAGTGATGATTCGCAATCCAAGGAACAAGCCCCGCCATTGCTCCCGCCTTTGCCACCCCCTCAGCCGGAACCATAGTTTCAAATTACGAGGATTTCCGTCTCCTACGCGTCAACCGTCGTGGCGTTCAGAACGAGTATTTTGGTCAAAACAACCTCCAACGATTGTGCAGATGCCGTCGTCGTGGTCTATTTCCGAGACTGATGACTGACAACCTCTCCCATTAAATAAAGATTCAATGGTAAAGAGGTCCTGCCGTCATACCACTTCCGGCGTGTTGGAAGCCCCAACTCAAAATTTTTCGTTGGAAATCAGAATCGTAAGAATTTGGTGAATTTCTCTACGAATGTTGAAACCCTGCAAGAAGGCGCCACGTCTTCATGATCAAGACCACTCGAGGGGTAGGGAGCGACTACCACAAGGCAACCGACTGTCGGCTTCCTACCCCATAATTCCCGAGTGGCACGCAGTGAGCGTCCCGAAAAAAATCTAACCCGCCGAGCTAACCTGCACCCGCGGAATCCGCGCCGGCATTGCGGGAATTTCCATCAGATGCAATCCCAGCACAAACATCGGTAGCGGCGCGACACGTCCCCAGCGGTTCAACTCCCAACCTGCGCGAATGAAATTAACTTCCGGAACAAGCGAAAGATCCAACACAGCGCGAGTCTCGCCGCGATAGAATTGCTGAGGCAATTTCAGTATGGGGTGCGTGCCCCAGTTTTCACCATCCGCGGAGCCCCAGATCGACACATCCACCGACTCCTGCTCGATCTGGTCAGAAATATACAGGACGCAATAAAACGTGCGAGTCTGGCTCGCGCGAACGTCCACCGGCGCGCCGTACCCGTTTTCCTTGACCAGCGAATCCTTCGGAATTAGATCGAACTCCATGGCCATGCGGTTTTCTCCCGAACTTTCGCGGCGAATTCTAACACAGCGGCCGCGAGACAGCCATGAAGCTGAAGCGCACGCGCTAGCTGGCGCGGAGCTTTGACAGTTTCTCCGCGCAAGCGGCCAGTGTCGACTCTTTCTTGCAAAACGTGAAGCGAACCTGGTTCGCTCCTTGCGAGGGATCGTCATAGAAACTCGATCCCGGCACCACCGCGATGCCGATTTTTTCCACGAGGTAGCGCGAAAAGGAAAGATCGTCGGCGAATCCAAAATCCGAAATATCCGTCATGACGTAATATGCGCCCGCGGGCTTGTAGCAGCGGAAGCCGCTGTCGTTCAAGATGCCGAGCATGCGGTCGCGCTTCACAAGGTAGGTTTCCGCGAGTTTCTGATAATAGCTTTGCGGCAGTTCGAGAGCGATCGCACCCGCCTGTTGGAGCGGCGCGGCGGCGCCAACTGTGAGGAAATCGTGCACTTTGCGTATGGACGTGGAAGCATCCGGCGGGGCGATGGCCCATCCTACACGCCATCCAGTCACGCTGTAAGTCTTCGACATGCCGTTGATGGTGATTGTGCGGTCGCGCATGCCGTCAAGCGAAGCCATGGAAATGTGCCGCGTGCCGTCATAAATGATGTGCTCGTAGATTTCATCAGTGGCCGCGAACGCATTCCAGCGCACGCAGAGGTCGCGGATGAATTCCAGCTCTTCGCGCGAGAATACCTTGCCCGTAGGGTTGTTCGGCGTATTTACGATGATCGCCTTGGTGCGGGGACCGAAGGCGCGCACCAGTTCATCGCGGTCAAAGCTCCAGTCCGGGGGGCGAAGCTGCACGAAACGCGGCGTGGCGCCGGAAAGAATCGTGTCGGGACCGTAGTTCTCATAGTGCGGCTCGAAGATGACGACCTCATCGCCAGGATTAATGATCCCCATCATGGACGCCATCATGGCTTCGGTCGAACCGCAGCACACGGTGATCTCGCGTTCGGGATCCACGCGCACGCCCTGCGTGCGTTCGAATTTCCTGGCGATGGCGTCGCGCAATTCTTTCGCGCCCCAGGTAATGGCGTACTGATTGATGTCGTCGGAGATGGCCTGCCGCGCGGCTTCCTTCACTTCGTTCGACGCGGGGAAATCGGGAAATCCCTGGGCCATATTCACGGCGTCGTACTGCAGCGCAAGCCGCGTCATCTCGCGAATTACGGATTCGGTAAAGCTTTCCGTCTTCGCGGACAGCATGCGGCGCGCCGCGATTGCGACTTGGCCCGGCCCAGTCGTCGAGGTCTTTCCCGCGCTCATCGGCTGACCTTCGCCCCTTCCCGGCGGGTGGCCACTGCACTCACAGGACGATTCCCTTCCGGCACGGTCTGGTGCGTCTGGTCGGCCTTTATCGGGTCATACACCTGGCGATAGACCTCCGCGTTGCGAATCACGATTTGCACGTACTCCCTTGTCTCGGTGAATGGAATCGATTCCACGAACTCCGCTGTCTCGAGGTAATTCTGGCCTGTCGTCCACTGCACCACGCGGTCCTCTCCGGCATTGTATGCCGCGAGAGCCGCCTCGTGCGTCCCGAAGACCTGGATCAGATCGGCGAGATAGCGAGCGCCAAGTTTCAAATTGTAACCCGGATCGGTCAGACTCGCGCGCGCATATCGAACCTTGAGCTGCCGCGCGAGTTTCGATGCGGTGCTCGGCATCACTTGCATCAGGCCCATGGCACCCTGGTGCGAGACCGCGTTCGACTCGAAGGCCGACTCCTGGCGAACCAAGCCGGCAATGAACATGGGATCGACATGATTGCCCGCCGCGGCCATTCGCAGGCTCGATTCATAAGGCAACGGGAACGCCGTCCGCCAGAAATCATTCGGAATTTCCGGTACGCGCCGCGCCTCGAGTTGCGGAAATACCTGCCGCATCGTCGTAATTCCAACCCCGTAATGCCCCGCCGCGATCGCGCTCCCGGCCGCATCCATCAGCAATCTTGGGACGCGATTCGCCGCATAAGCGGCGCGATATTCAAGCTCAGCCGACGAGTCGAAAGCGATATCACTTAGGGCGCGGGCACGCATCTGACGTTCTTGCGCCTTTGGCGTCAGGGGCTGGTCCACCAGCGGCAATGGGGGCGCGGGGGGAATCACCGAAAGTATCTCGGCGGGATTCACCGGCGTGCCAACGATTCCTTCCGGCTCCGGGAGCAAGCGCGCGGCCGATTTTTCGCCAAAATAAGTCAGCGGAAATCGGGTCGCACCGGCCTGGTAGAAACTGCGGGCATGCGCCGTGTTTCCGGAGCGCTCGTACGCGCGTCCGAGCCAGTAAAGCGCGTCCTGTACGTAGCTCGATGTTGGGAATCGGCGCACATACGCCTCCAACATGTCCGCCGCTTCCGGCTTTCGCTCCAGATAGGCGGTCCAGGCCACACGCCACGCGGCTGCCTGGGAATTCTTGCCGTCAGGAAATAGATCGAGTGTGCGGCGGTAGAATTCCGCCGCCCGATCGCGATCCAGGTTCACCCAATAGTAGTTGGCCGTGGCAAACAGTCCGTCCTCGACCCATGGGCTCTGCGGGTGAATCTTCACCAATTGATCGATCTCGTCGAGCATCTGCGGCTCGAGATTCTGCGAGCGGTACGCCTGAGAAATTGTGAAGATGCGTTCCGCGTCAAGCTCCGGGTCGGTCAGTGAAACGGTGCTGAGCAGTTCCTGTCTTCCGCCCGATTGCACATCGCACTCTGCAACCCGCAGGTCCGCGCGTTCACGATAGGTCCCGGAAAGCTTTGGGAGCAGTCCGGCGTATTCAGAGCGCGCGTCATGCCATCGCTTGGCCAGGTAAAATGTTTCCGCGCGCGCCATCTGCGTCTGCAAAGGGGTGCCGGGGAATTGTTCGCCCAACACCGATTGCAGTGAAGCAATCCGTTGTCCCGCAGATTTTGCTTCGTCGCTCAGAGGAAAGTGGAAATAAAGATCGAGATAATCCGCGGCGGCAATCGAGGGTTTTTCCCCTTTCGCCACAGCCAATTTTTCCCGCGCTTGCGCGCGCAACAGCAGCAGCGCGGGCTTCACATTCGAGTTCGGATAAGCGTCGAGCGCTGCCAGAGCATTCTCGGACTTGCCCATCGCCAGTGCCGTCTGGACGAGGGTAGTGACCGCCTCCTCGGTCATCACACTGTCTGGAAAATCGCGCCGGAAACCTTGCAGTTGCTCGAGACCCTCTTCACTTTGTCCCAGGGCCAGAGACGCTTGCGCTTGCCAATA
>WNGO01007989.1_pt1 | contig 17558 bp, 15 predicted proteins | sample 5400511 | NCBI WGS metagenome assembly WNGO01 (sample SAMN13153380, study PRJNA577476) | soil metagenome | isolation source: 20 cm soil or saprolite under Garry oak tree replicate 2 | place: USA:California | collected 2016-06-15 | reverse complement strand
GAAAATGCTGCATACTCGGTTCAAGGCGGAATCTCCTGTCCTGAGAGTTGGTTCTTGTCACGGAACCCAACCTAAAGTAACAGGTCTTTCCGCCCTTCCTCGAAAAGCTAATTTGGACAAGCCTGCGGCATGCCGTGCCCCTACAACGCGAGGCGCAGGACGCACCTGTCATGCCGGAGTGGATGGTGGCGGCAGCAGGCGACCCGAAGCATGGGGCGGAGGCGCAGCGGCTTTGGCAGGAGCATCAGGCGTTTCGCGCCTCGTTCTCATCTCCTGACGAGGCGCGGGCGATGAAGGAGTTGTTTCCTGGCGGCGCGCAGGAAGCGCAGACACTGCGTCAGGCGTCGCAAGCGGTGGACCAGCTCGACGCGGCGATTTATTCCGGCGATGCGCGGGCGCAGTCGGAAGTGGTCGCGGAGTTGGCGCGCGCGAATCCTGCCGCGTTTCGACAATTATTTGCCGAGGCGGAGAAGGTGCTGGCGGGAATGGGGCGCGCTCAGCCTGTGAGCGATCAAACCCCCACCCTTCGCGAAACCCGCGAAGGATGGGGCACCCAACCAAACCCCAGTGCGAGTCAAGATCCATCGATGGTGCGTCGCACGTCGCCTGTCGCGGATAACCCTTCGGCCCGCCCTGCGGGACTCTGGGCAAGCGAATCACCCGTCGCCGATCACCAGTCACCCTTCGGCTCCGCTCAGGGCAAGCCAGTCACCGATCACCCTTCGGCTTCGCTCAGGGCAAGCCAGTCACCGCAGTTCGATCCTGCGGCGTACGCGGCGTTTGAGCGTTCGACGAATGACACGGTGGCGCGGGACGTTCGCGTGGCCGTCGGCGATACGCTGGCTCGCGTATTGCCGGAAGGCATCGCCGAGGGAGCCGCGCGGCGCATTGGCGAAGACATTTTTAATGAAATTCATCGCACCTTGGCCGCCGACCGGACGCTCTCGGAACAAGTTGGCGAAATCTTGCGTGGCTCTTCGCGAGAGTTCACGGCGAGCGGCTGGCGATTCGGAACGGCTGAGCAGCAGCGCGTTGCTGCTCTGCTGGCGGGGCGCGCGAAGCAGCTTGTCCCCGGGGTGTCGCGGCGCGTGATCGGCGAATGGACCAGCTCGGTGCTCGGCGCGTCGCGCTCGAAAGCCGCGCGCCAGGCCTCCGCCGCGTCCCGCGTGGACATTGCCGCGCCCGGCGGATCGCTGGACTCGATGCCGCTGCGGGCCATGTCCAGTCGCGAAATCGATTACGCGTCGATGAGCGATGATGAGATCTTGGGGATGTGACTGGTGACTGGTGATCGGTGACTGGTGAAAACCTTTTGCCAGACATCACGTTTGCGAATCACGGGTCACAAGTTACATGTCAAAACTCACAGCGCGCGTTTCTCCACGGATCTCAAGACGCTGTCAGCAGGGCAGTTCCACCAGTCACTAGTCACCAGTCACTGGTCACTGGTCACACGCTACCGCTTTTCATCTGCACTCATAACTCATAGAAAGAAGGAGAACTCATAATGGCTGGACAAAACAACGCGCAGACCATCGCGTTGCAACTGGAGAAGGTGCGCGACAAAGTGCCCCTGCTCTACGAGCGCGACGATGTTCTGCTCAGCATGATTCAACAACGCGGCGACGTGGAAAAAGTCAGCTCGCGAAATATGCGCTTGCCGTTGCAACTGATTCCTGGCGGCAAGGCCGGGAGCTACAGCGCCGATGGCGGCGATCTTGGACGCGGGACAGGCAGTACGTACGACGTCGCGCAAGTCTCGCCGATCTTTTTCCGGTTCGCGGTGGAAATCACCAAGCTCGTCGAGTACGCCGCGAACGCGCGGGAAAAGGCCATCGAAAATGCCGTCAAGCGGGAAATCGCCAGCGGCATGAAGCAATTCCGAGCGTTCCTCGACAAGGTGATCCAGACCGCGGGAAACGGCGTTCTCGGGACGATCAGCGCGATCAATGGCTCGACGTTCACGGTGGCCATCCCGGCCGGCGCGGCACTTGTGTATGTGGGGCAGACGATCCAGATTTACGATCCGACGCTGACGACAAACCGCAACGTCGCGGCCAGCGTGGTCTCAAACGTCACCGCGGCCGATCCGATTTCCGCGACGCAAACGATCACCGTGGACAATGTGCCCGCCAGCACCGCCGTCAACGACGTGATCGTGCATGACGGGCTCACCGGCTCGCAGCCGGTTTCGCTCTTCGGGATCAAGTATCATCAAAATAATGCGACCACCGGAACCTGGCTCAACCTCAACCGGGCCACGTATCCACAACAGTTGCAAACGCCGCGTGTGAATGCGGCTAACGCGGCGCTGGTTCCCGGCCACGTGCGCCTGGCGATCAACAAGGTGAGGAAAGCGCTGGGCATCAACCAGCTCGGCAAACTCATCGCCTACACCAGCGTCGAGCAGGAACACGCGTGGGAAAACCTGGGCATTACGATCAGCCAGGTGATCAAGGAAGGCGGAAGCAATCGTTCCAATGATCTCGATCTGCTGTTCAGCGGGAAGAAAACCATGAGCGGCATACCGATCAAGTCGTCGGTGAACGCCGATCAAACGCGCGTGGATTTTCTCGATCTCTCGCATTGGGGACGCGCCGTGATGAAAGACATCGACTATTTCGAGGTCGGCGGACAGACCGTGTTCCCGATCTACGGAGCCAGCGGAGGCATCGCCGCGTCGTTCATCTTCTATTTCGACACCGGCTTCCAGGTGTGGAATGAATCCCCGCGCAGCGGGAGCTTCATCGATTCGCTCGCGCGGCCCAGCGGGTACTAAGGCAAAGTGACTGGTGACTGGTGGTCGGTGACTGGTGAACCCCTGCCGTCGAAGGTTTTCTCCGGCCACCAGTCACCGGTCACCAGTCACCAATCACACCCTCGCTACCACGATTCGCAATAAGGAAGACAAAACGCAGCTCTGCACCCAAACAATGTTAGGAGAACATCATGGCTGTCATACTCACGCTTACAGATGTCGATCCCGGCACTACCCAACTTTACGCGTTCGGAACGGTCACGCTCTCGGGAACCTACCCAACCGGTGGTGACACCCTCGACTGGACGCAGCTCGCCAAGCAGATTGCCGGGCGCGGGCAGACCGTCGATTCCAGCATGACCGATCCCGCGTACGGACCGATCCAAGCCAGCTTCACTGTGCAGGGCGGAACGCCCAACCAATACCAAATGCAACAGGGAACAGCGGCGAGTAACTGGAAAATGCGCGGGTACTCGACCGGGTCAGCCGGCGCGGAATTCACCGGTGGCTCGGCTTACCCGAGCTCAGCAACGACCGATGTCATCACGTTTTCTGCGCAATTTCGCAGACTCACCTAGTCGTCAATGGGAAGTATCATTCGGAGATCCGTTGTTGGTGAAAGGGGTGAAGTCTTGCCCCTATCACGCTACTCTCACTATCTATCCGCGTGTTATACTTTGCTTATGAGCCCTGAAACACGCCGCGCAATGATTGCCCTTGAGCGCAACATCAAGGCAAACACCCCCAAGGTGCTGAAAAAGCTCCGCCAGGCTGGTGTCAAGAAGCCTAACCCGGCATTGGTGTATACCGCGGCAAAGTATTACGAGTGTCTCGACAGACTTGCCAAAGAAGAAAACTAATAGAGGTCAACTCTGTGTGTTGGGTGCTCGGTACATCGAGTACATCCATGACGATCTCCTTGATGTTTTTTGGCCATCCTCGGAGAAAGTAGCAGGAAAAGGTCTGCGAGACAGAGCACTATTGGAGTCAGCAGCTGCGCGCTCATTCCAATCAGCATTTGGAAAAGATATTTTCCCGGCGATCCTTGATAAGGCAGCTGCACTGTTCCACTCTTTGATAGCAAATCATGCGTTTGTAGACGGAAACAAGCGAACTGCCGTAACGGCGTTCGATCATTCTCTTCTGGCCAACGGCCTCGTGCTGGGGATTCCAAATTCGACGATGTACGATCTCGCGACCCAAACAGCATCCTACCGTGAGCGTCAGCTCTCTCATGCCGACGCAATGGCAGCTGTCATCAGCGCGACAACGGATTTCGTTGTACCCATTGCAAGTTTCAAGAGCGACCTCTCGGGAATCCCCTCGTTGGCAGGTTCATTCCAAGCCAAAATAAAGTTGAGGTCCTGGATCAGAAAGCATCGTGATAATCGCTTGATTGATCCCCAGTAGCACAGGCTTCAGCCTGTGGGGTTCCCACCTTGACAACACTCCAAAGCTGCACAGGCTGAAGCCTGTGCTACTCACCCCATGATCCGAGTTGTTCGAGAAACCTACGAAACGCCGGCCGATGTCGCGCGAGAACTTGCGCTGGTGGGCGGAGGCAATCGCTTCGGCGAGCCGAATTACCGCGCTGTGTGGGGATGGTCGCGGCTGGACTGGATTGGCGGGAAATGGGAAGACCGCGATGAGGGCGGCAAGTTGCTGCGCGAAGTCGTCGAAGTGCGTCTCGAACCAAAGTACGTGCCCCACAATCGCTGGCACATCGAGCGGTGGGTTCCTCCGGAGAGCTATGGATCGCCGGAGCAGTGGCGCGCGGAAACAATTGAAATTCAAAATGGGAGAAACATTCCCGCGCTGGGGCCGTATCCGTCGCGCGGAGAGTACGAGCACTGCTTCACGCTCGAAGGGCCGCGCGGCGAGTTTGTGCAATTGACGCCTGCCGTCGCGCGCCAGGTCGCCCGGGCCATCGAAGCCAGCCGCAGCATGCCTCGCGCCAAGCGAAGGGAAGCGCTCGAGGATCGCACGCGACGCGAGGAACGGGAGTACGAGGCCTACGCGGATGAAGTGTTGCAGTGACCGGCTTGCCCTGAGCGAAGCCGAATGGTGAAAACCGATGGAACCACGGATGCACACAGATAAACACGGATGAGAGAAAGAAACGAAAGATCCAATTCCCGTCTTTTTTCAAATTTTTGGCGATCTATTCCAGCAGGCTCAAGTAGTGCCCGTACCCAGCTAGTTTGCAGCTTTCGCTTTTCACCAGTCACCATTCACTCGTCAGCAGTCACATTCAGACCAGGAGAAAATTTAGATGAACACTGAAACCGCGGTTCACACGGACCGTTCACCGCAAGCAGTTCATACGGACCGTTTGCCGCAAGCAGTTCACGCGGACCGATCACTGCACGCAGTGATCGCGAATATTACCCAGCAGAGTTACATGGCGCATCGGACGTATGGCACGTTTCAAATTCCAGGGCGTGCGTCCGGGGAAGAATATGCAACGACGCGCGTGACGCCGCGGACCGCTGTGATGGACTATGGCGACAAGCGAACTATACCGTTGGCAATCACGGCGCGCGAAATCGCCGAAGATCTTTGCCGCGAAATTAATTCCGATGCGGGAGAGAACAGCTTCCTGGGCGTCTTCGTATGCGCGGGGAACGCTCCCACGGAGGACGAACTCCGTGGCGCACGCGCGCGGCTAGAGGACTTCTATCGCGCGATGGTCGCCTCAGCGGACCGCGAGTGGGAGCGTTCGCACTCGTTTCTGTTCATCCACGACCTGCAGCGGCGCGCGGCGGGGCACCTGGGCCTCAACAAGGAATGGTATTACCAGGTGCGAGAGACGGCGGAGTGTCCCGGTTGCGGTGAGCGCGTGAAGCCCACCGTGGCCGTATGCAAATCCTGCGGGGCCGTCCTGGACCGCGAGAAAGCTCTGGCGCTGGGATTGCTTCCGCCACCGGCGGACCCGCCCGCCAAGACGCCACTCGACCTCGCTCAGGCCAGGCCTGCCGCTCGCAAGTAATAAGCCTTGATTTGAGGTACGGAGATTACTGTGGCGCGTTGTCCGTGTAAAGAGTCAAGCGCGGAGGGATCGCATCGGGCTCGACGAACCAGACGCGGCGTCCTCGGAAATAATTGAGCAGAGGATGAATGTCGATTCCGGGAATGTCGCGTGCCCAAACAATTTTCGCGTGGTCGATGTCCGCCGAGTTGTAGACCCACTCACCGCTGTCGTTCGATACCGGAGCATACCGCACAAGAATGAGGTGTTCGCCGGGAATCGCATTCAGCTCGGAGGCGAACTTGGCGCGGTACACGATTGTAGGCGGCTGGGAAGTTACAGCCGGCAATGTTCCGCCGCGCTTATGGAAGGGCGCCAGAATGAGGGCAAACAAAACGATGGCGCGCGTGAGACCGATTCCCACTGGTCGCCCTCCCACTTTCCATCGCCTAAGGTGCCGGATTGCCTGGACCAACAGAGCGAAAGTGATTGCCGTCGCGGGCGCAGCGTAGTGGGGCAGAAACCAGATGATTGAGTACCCACCAACGAAACATAAGCAGAATTGGATTACCAGGTACCGGACTCTGCGATCGCGCAGGATCCACGGCATGGCAACCAGCGGCACGCACAACTCCGGCCACAAGAAGAAGTATACAAATTTCAACACGATCATCGCGGCATGTTTCGCGGCGCGTCCCATGCTATCGATCCGGTTTTCCGACCAGTATTCACGGACCCACCCATTGTAGAAGGATTGAAATTGCTCGTTTTGATAGTGGATGGGGGGATGCGGATGCTGCCAAATGAAGTCCGGTGACGTGGAATAGGTCCGTTCATTCAACATTTCCGGAAAAAGAAGAGGATTCCCAGTGACACGCCAGTTGTAATAGCCGATAAACATCCCACACAGAAGCATCACCGAGCAAAAAGGAAGAATCAGCCGCGGCAGTGTCACGCGCCAGGACGGGCTTTTCTTGCTGCAAAGCCACACCAATAAGGCCGCTATCGCCGGCAGGCAGATCACGAGACCCTCGACGGGGCGGCTGTTTGCCAGAATTGCAGCTCCCAGGCCCAAGAGGACGGCGTCGCGCGAATGCCGAAAACGTACAAGGCGAGGCACGGCTCCAACAACCAGCGCCCCGCCGATCGCGGGCAGCGCGCCACCCCAGTAGCTGTTGATCCAATAGCTGGAAAATCCCAACCGCAGCATGACGAGCACTCCGCCAAGAAGGGCCCACCTCGCCGGCAGCCAGCCTTGCAGCATCCACAGTACCGCCGCGCACATGACTGCGACGCTAAGAAGTACTCCAAACCAGGGGGCGCCGAGCAGTTGGCCGAGCGCCAAGGTAGCGCCCTGCGCGGGCGGGTACTTGGACATATACGTCGGGAACTGATTGACGTGAGTGGTGTCGAAAAATACCCACATGGGATGGGATAGGTTGGTGAGATGGCCGTGCGCGAATGTGTCAGCAGCGAGCAAATGAGCGAATTCATCATGAATCTGAGGCACAGGAATGGGGAGCAGCCCTAGCAGGGAGACCCTGAGCAAAATCTCCGCAGCTGCGATCGAAATAATCGCCAGGCGCTTACGTTCCGCCAGGTGAATGCCGAATCGTTCGACAGGTTCCAGAAACCGGTTTCCCAACAGAGGCACCTGCCAAGCAACGGCCAGGAAAACCAGAACTATCAGGTCTGAAATGATTTCTCGATAGCCGAGCCGGGTGGTGAGGAAGGCGACGACCTGGTGGAAGGTGATCGTGATTCGCTCCTCTGCGCGCGCTTTCTTGTAACATATCTCGCGCGCAGTGAAAAGACCGGCACTCGACTGCGTTTGTGCTGAATCCTAAGATGCTTTTTGCTTATTAGGGTAGCGCGCCAAGTCCGGAGACGGCCCCCTTCCAATCCCGCCCTAAACTAACGTCCCTCCACCATGGCAACTGGTTGGACGAATCTTTCTCCAACGGGTTCACCCTGAACCGGTTCATCGTGAAGGGATTCATCGAAATGATTCGAGAGATTAAATACCTTATTGCTTCCTCGTCGTTCGTCACAATTTTGATCGCGGCCGGCGCGGGAACCGCATTCGCGCAGGGATCACGCAAGGATGACATTGTATTCAACGCGCAAGGACGTCCGATGCCCGGGGCGGCCGTACGCGTTTGCACTTCCGCGGCCACGGGACAACCCTGTATGCCGCTGGCGCAGGTTTACTCCGACCCCGCGTTGACGCAGACGCTCGCGAATCCGCTCTCCGCGGACGGCATGGGGAACTACAGTTTCTACGCCGCGCCCGGGCGGTACATGATCGAGCTCAACGGGCCGGGAATCATCACCAAGCAGATCCCCAACGTCATCCTTCCGAGCGATCCGAATTCTCCAACGTTCGCCAATCTGAATAACATCCTCTATGTGGGGGCAGCAACTGGGCAGTACGTTGGGCTGCAAGCCGCGCACGACGCTTTGCCGTCTGGTGGCGGCACGATTGTAATTACTCCTCTCTACGTGGACACGGAAACCTCTACAGTGAACATCACCAAGAACAATGTGACTATACTGTGCCAGAATCAGGCACATTTTTTTGACACCAACGACACTGAACTCGTGTTCAATCACACAGCGGTGGGGATCAACGTCACTGGGCAGAATTTCGGGATGGACGGCTGCCATCTGAAAATCGGGACGAACTCTACCCGCGTCGGCGTGCCGATAATCGACTCCAACGCCACGTCAGGCGGGCGACTCAGCAATCTTGTTGTGACAGGACAAAGCGCTTCTCCGAATAACGGAATCTTCTTCCGTTCAACAGACACGAGCGTGCGGCAGGGATTTGGCTGGCAACTTGACAACATCATGAACCGGGATGGGTACACCTGGACCTCCATCATCACCGTATCCATCGCCAGTGCCTCGCTCACCGGGGCGTACTACAAATTTACCGACATCGTCAATTCCTATAGCGAGAAGTACTCGGACGCGGCAATTGTCCTGGACGGCACCATCGACACGGTGGAAATGGACCGGATCAGCACGGGCGATGCTCTTGCCGTGAATCCGAAAACCATGTGGATTCGCAATACGGTTTCTACGTCCGGCACCGGCTTCCCGCGATGGGTGCATTGTTCCAATTGTTATCTCGAAGCGGGCGGAGGCAATGGAGTCACAACCGGGACCGGGGTGCAGATCGACTCCGGCAGAGATATTGATTACTGGGGCTATATGGCGGGGGCGCAAAATGGTTTCAACATAACCCACGCACTTGTGGGCGTGAACATTCACAATGTGGCCTTCACCACGATGTTCGGCACGGCCATCGTCATCACTGGCGGTCAGGGAATCACGATTCACCACAATAACTTTGCAAACATTCAGCAAGCGGCAATTTCGTATACAGGTGGTGGCGGCGTCATCATCGACGGAAACACGTTCTACGACAGCGGCGTCCAGACGACCAACACGTACGACACGATTTCTGTTGCGGCGGGCACCGGAACCCTGCAGATCACGAATAACTTGTGGCTGAACCAGACTACAAACAAACCTCGCTACGGGATTAATTTCCTCGGGGCTGCAACAAGTGTCGCAGTCAGTGACAACAATTACGCTGGTTCAACATTCGGAACCGCGTTTCTGAATCCTCCCTCCGGTGGAAGTAATTGGCAGATCATCGGACAAGATACTTCTGTAACGAATAAATTTTCCGGAATTATCACTGCGCCATCCTTCATTGGCGCAGGGATAGGCTGCACCAATAGTGAATTGGCGCTTAGTGCTGGGTGGGGGTCTACAGCAGCAGCCTCAGCAGTCGCGGGCACAGGTCAAACGTGTGAATGGACAATTACAGCCAGCGGGACAGGACAAGCAGCCAACCCAACGATTACAGATACCTTGACGAATACGCTGCCATCTGCCTTGATTGTTTGCGAAATTCGCATGGTCGGTGGAACTGGAACCGCGACGCTCATCAATCAAACGACCTTAAGCGCCACAGCGCCGATATTTACGTTTGGGGGGACGCCGGGCGCAGGCTCTACCTACGTTGTGGTTAGAAGGTGTGGACCGTGAGCTCTGCAACTAGTCCGCATTTCTCACATAAACTCTGCGGAAGTTTCCAGCCGGGTTTACCTCGACCAGGGACAGCGCAGGTTCGGCGCAATCCCGTAGCACAGGCTTCAGCCTGTGTGGTTTGAGTGGCGGCTCATCGACGCTTCACAGGCTGAAGCCTGTGCTACTCAAGGCGTCCACACACCGCAACGTGAATCGACGCAGCAACCTGACACCGCAGACGAGATTTGTCACGCACTTGTGATTGGAGTCCTTTTCTCCTTTGGCGGGATGGGTTACAGTTCCTGACTGACGGGGTTCATCGAAACGATGAAATCGATCACGGAAGCACTAGAGGCTCCATCGGGACCGCAAGCGGGAGAGGACATCGAACTCTCGGTTGTGATGCCGTGCTTGAACGAGCGCGCGACGGTGGGCACGTGCGTCCAGAAAGCGCTCGGGGCGATGGGGCGGCACGGAATTCGCGGGGAGGTGATTGTCGCGGATAACGGCAGCACGGACGGATCGCAGCAAATTGCCAGGGAGCAAGGAGCTCGAGTCGTCCCGATCGAGACGCCCGGCTACGGGAGCGCGCTGCGCGGAGGCATCGCCGCCGCTCGCGGACGCTTCATCCTGATGGGCGATGCCGACGACAGCTACGATTTCACGCAGGCCCACTTGTTCGTCAACAAGCTGCGGGAAGGATACGACCTGGTAATGGGGAATCGGTTTCGGGGCGGAATTCTGCCGGGCGCCATGCCGCCGCTGCACCGTTATCTGGGCAATCCTGTTCTCACCGGGATTGGACGATTGTTCTTCAAGAGCCCGGTGGGTGATTTCCACTGCGGCCTTCGTGCGTTTCGCAGAGATGCGATTGAACGGCTCGATTTGCGCACCCATGGAATGGAATTCGCCAGTGAAATGGTGGTCAAGGCGACGGCATTCGGCTTGCGCGTCACGGAAATCCCCACGACACTTTCTCCCGACGGGCGCGACCGCGCGCCGCATTTGCGCACCTGGAGGGATGGCTGGCGGCATCTGCGCTTTCTCCTGCTCTACAGTCCGCGCTGGCTTTTTCTCTACCCAGGGATAGTGCTATTTGTTTTGGGAACCGCAGTCAGCGCACTGCTGATACCGGGCCCGAGGATAATTGGAAACGTCCAGTTCGATATCAATACGCTGCTGTTCGCAGCGATGGCCATCCTGATCGGTTTCCAGTCGGTTGTTTTTGCCGCATTCACGAAAATTTTTGCGATTTCCGAAGGGCTGCTGCCGGAGGACCCGCGCCTCTCTCGAATGTTCCAATACATCACGCTGGAAGTCGGCCTTGTGGTGGGCGTTCTGCTTGTGCTTGCGGGAACGGGCGCGTGGGGCCTGGGACTCGAGTACTGGCGAAGCAATCACTTTGGTCCTCTTGATCCGGAAAAAACGCTGCGGATCGTGATTCCCGGGGCCGTGTCTTTCACGCTGGGATTTCAAGTGATGCTTTCAAGTTTCTTTCTGAGTGTTCTGGGGATGGCGCGGCGATGAGCGATGCTGGCGGCTCGTAGGTCGCAAAGAATCCTGGCCCGGGAATCTCACGAGTGAGTGAGAAATCTGCTTTGTGATTTCAGCTTGCCGCATCGAATCGCGGTGCGGTGTAGGGTGGGCTTGAGTAGCACAGGCTTCAGCCTGTGTACTGCCGCTGGGCTACAATTAAACCACACAGGCTGATGGTTCGCCAGCACTCACCACAAGAGCCTGTGCCACTAGAACGCGCCGAACTTGCACTGTCACTGTTCGCAGTAAAATAGGCCGGGAACTTCCACGGCGCTCTTGTGAGAAATGCCGACTAGATGGGAAATGACTCGCGGGGCTCCTTAGCCCTCTCGCTTCTGAAGCGCGCGCACGGACGCGCCGTGTTCAGCAGGCGTGTTCACATTCTTTCGGAGTCTCTCGCCACAATGATTTCATCAGGAGCATCCGTACTGGACATTGGATGCGGCGACGGAACGATCGCCAGCTTGATCACTCGTCAGAATCCAGCGGTAAGTATTCGCGGGATTGAATTCGCCCCCCGGCCAACTTGCCGGATTGAATGCGCTCCTTTCGACGGAGCTACAATTCCGCATCCGTCCGCTTCGTTCGACGTGTGTATGTTTGTGGATGTGCTGCACCACGCGCCGAATTCGCAGGGGATTGCGAGGCTGCTTGCGGAAGCCTGCCGCGTCAGCCGGCGCTCCGTCTTGATCAAGGACCATCTGTCCGAAAGCCGCCTTGACTTTAATACTTTGCAATTCATGGACTGGGTGGGCAATCGGCCGCACGGAGTCGTTTTGCCCTATAACTACCAGAGCCGGGCGCAGTGGAACCGATATTTCTCGCTGGCCGGTTTGAACGTGCGCGACTGGAATGACCGCATCCCCATCTATCCGTTCCCGTTCAGTGCCTTGTTCGGACGACGGCTGCACTTCATCGCGCTGTTGGAGAAAATTCAGTGACTGGTGACCGGTGACTGGTGGACCGCCCGCTTCATCTTGCAGGCAGTTGAGAGGATGGATTTGCGCATTTGAGTGGCACAGGCTCTTGTGGTGAGCGCTGGCGAACCATCAGCCTGTGTGGTTTTGATTTGCTGCGGAGGCCGCGAAAGGCGCACAGACCTGCCCGTCGGGCAGGCGGGCTGAAGTCTGTGCTACTGGGACCCGCTTCGGTTGCTCCGCATCGACGACTAGTTTTTCACGGGCCACCAGTTACCAATCACCCTTCGATTCTACTCCGGGAAAGCCAGTCACGGTTTATTCCTCACGTCCTCACGGAACCCCATGTATAACTTGGAAATTTGGCTGAAGGGAATTGCCGCCGCGGGAATCGCCGGCGGAGCCAACGGCGTGATTACCGGCTTCGCGGCCGTCGGCATCGACCCGGGCCATTTCAATCTGCAGGCCGGACTGCACGCGACGTTAACGATCGCGGGCGTGAGCGCCCTCATGTCCAGCATCATCGGAATTGCCGCGTATTTGAAACAGTCGCCGCTGCCGAAAGAGCAGTGACTGGTGACCGGTGACTGGTGTAAATACCAGAGCACTCTTTCGCCAAGTGTACCGGTCTGTTTTTCCACCAGTCACCGGTCACTAGTCACCAGTCACGCGACAAAAGGAGCTCCCATGCCTGTCGTCGGAACTACCGCGTACAATACCGCGGGACAAATCACATCGCTGGTACGCTCGCTGCTCAATGACGCCGCGGGAAATCTTTTTACCGACGCGGTGCTGTTGCCGTATGTGAACTCCGGGTATCGCAAGGTGCAGCGCGCGCTGGCGAACATCCAGTCGGGCAGCTTCCTGACAGATAACGTCCTGCTGGTGGTGCTCGCGGTCACGCAGGTGGACGCATCGGCGCAAGTTTCCATTACGGACGCCACTCCTCCGCCCAATCAGTTGCCTCCCGATTTGCTCGTGCCCGTAAAATTGTGGGAGCGCGCCAACGGCAGCTCTGACGATTTCACGGAGATGACCGACCTGACCGATCGCAGCGGACTGCCTTCGGAGCCCCAGGGTCAGACGCTGCGATTCTGGGAGTGGCGCGCCGACGGATTGTATTTCCTGGGCGCGACGCAGAGCACGCAAGTTCGCTTGCGTTATCAGAAGTCGTATCCGGACCTGACAGACTTGACAAGTCCTGTCCTGATCCGCCAAGCGCAAGAGTCCCTTGCCTACACTGCCGCCGCGATGGCGGGAGCTGCTCGCGGCGCGCCTCAGGCCGAACGCTGGGACGCCGCTGCGACCGACGCCATCGAAGATTTGATTGTCCGCGCCACGCAACGCGAGCAGCAAACCGGCCGCCGGCGCCGGCCGTTCTCTTCGCGTGCAGGATTTGCGCCTCTGATTTAGGAAAAGTGACTGGTGATCAGTGACCGGTGACTGGTGTAAAATCCAGAAACGTCCTTGCATCATTGATCCGATCTGATCTTTCACCAGTCACCGGTCACTAGTCACCAGTCACGTCTGAAATTTCAACTCTCAACTCAAAACTTCCTCTATGAGCATCGCAGGCACAATTGACGCGCCGCTGGAATTGTTTGGCGGGCTGGTGACCGACATGGCCGCGGCGGATTTGCCGCAGGGTGTGTCACCCGATTGCCAGGACGTTTCGTTCTTGCAGGGCGCGGTGAAGACGCGGCCGGGCATTCTTTCGGTGTTTTCTCCGATCGCCAGCAATCCAACTGTCAATTACCTGAAGACCTACACACAGCGGAATCTCGCTCGGACGCTGCTGGCGCTGGATTCGGCGGGCACGTTGTGGGGAGAAAACACGCCGGGCGTGTTGTCGCAAATTGCCACGGGGATGGCGCGAAATTCGGCGGCGAGTTCGACATCGCTCTTCGGCCGCGAATATCTCACCTTGCACGATGGCCAGTTTGGAATCGGCATTCCGCGCCAATACGACGGCACAAATTTCGACCGCGTGAGTCAGACGGGACCCGGAGCGGGAGTAGCGGCAATCACCGACATCGTCGCGAATATTTCGGCGATTTCTCGGGCGTCCGGCACGGTCACTGTGACCACGTCGACGCCGCATGGCCTGGTAGCGGGCGACCAGGTCACGATTGCGGGCGTCACTGACACGAGCTACAACGGAGTATTTCCCGTCGCGACGCTGCCCGATTCGCTGCACTTCACGTACGCGCAGGCGCTTTCCAATTCGACGTCTAGCGGAGGCACGGCGGCGCCCGTCGGCTCGATTGCCGCCGGCGTGCATCAGTGCGCCGTGATTTTCGTCACGCGCCAGGGTTATCTGACGCGGCCATCGCCACCCGTGTCCTGGACGGCGAACGGCGGGCGGCGGGCAAACGTGACGGGGATTCCGTCACCGGCCAGCTTGTCAAATATTGTGGCGCGCATCCTGGCGTTCACTGGCGCGGGCGGCGCTTCGTTTTTTTACACGACTGGATTCGAGGGCGCGCCGCAGATGCAGGTATTCGACAATTCGGCGTCGTCCTTCGTGGTGGATTTTTCCGATACCGCCCTGCTGGCGGGGATCTCCGCCGATTCCTTGTTCCAACTGGTGGAGCTCGGCGAATGCGCCGGCGTAATTGGCTACGCGGAGCGAGTGTTCTGGTGGGGAGAGCGAAACAAGCAGAACAACTGGGTCAATCTCACGTTTGACGGCGGATTCGGCGGGAGCCTGAGCGCTGTTCCCCTGGGATGGACCAACGATCCTACCTATTTTGCCGGCGGCGGGCAGGACACAACGGGTCATGCGATTTGGGGCGGCGCGTACGCGATCCTGGGTGATGGTGCGACGCCAACACGAGGGCTGATCACGCAGTCGGCCGTGACCGATTACCTGGGCGTGCCTCGGCTGCAATCGAACACCTCGTACTCGGCACGAGCGCGGGTGCGCACGACGGGAGCGCTCACGCAAGGCGCTTTGCACGTCCAGTTGTACAGCGTGATACAAGGAATTTCGACCACTGGCATTTCCGTTCCGGCTGCTCAGGTCTCTTCCTCGGCGTACACCGAATTTATCGCGCCCATCACGCCCGTCGGAGGCTTCCTGACGATTCCGTCGGACTTGCTTCTGCGCGTTTATGCCGACGGCACGCCGACGAGCGGCGCGGGCTTCATCATCGAGAATATCGAGATCTTTCCTACGGCCGAGCCGTACAACGCTTCGCTGGTGCGCGCTTCTTTTGCCGAGGATCCCGAAAGCTACGACGGCGTAAGCGGTTTCCTGAGCGTCTCCGAAAACGACGGGCAGACGGTGCGCGCGGCGTTCCTGCTGCGCGAGCGGCTCTACTTTGTGAAGGAGCGCTCGCTTTACGTCACCGAAGATGATGGCGTGAACGAACCGGCATCGTGGACGATCAACGAAGTGTCGCGCACGGTTGGCACACCCTCGGTTGCGGGCGTGGACACAGGCGAAGACTGGGCCGTGATTGCCGGGCGCGCGGGGATGTATATCTTCGATGGCGGCGAGCCGGTGAAAATTTCACAGGAGATTCAGCCGCTGTGGGACCAGATTAATTGGGCGGCCGGGCAAACGCTCTGGGTGCGCGTCGACACTCGAAATAAGCGCATTCTGTGCGGCGTGCCGCTCGGTTCCGCCACTTCGCCCAATCGCATCCTGGTGCTCGACTATCGCAGCCTTTCCAACGCGAATGAAATCGAGTCGCTGGGCTCCGTGCTGTTCTCTACGTTGTCCGGCAAACTGTATGCGGTGGGCCGGTCGCGCAAATGGTGTCCGTGGAAAATCACGGCAAACTCCTGCACGCTCGCCGAGCGCTCCGACGGCACCTCGCAAATATTTCTGGGGAACGGACTCGTAAGCGGCGCGGGCAACGGCAAAATCTATCAGCTCTCCGACACGCAGTTTTCCGACGACGGCGCGGCCATCAATTCCTACTACACGACATACTTTTTCTTGAGCCACGATCTCGAGCAGTCCTACCAGGTGCGCTCGCACCGCAAATTGTTTGCCTATTTGAGCGTTTACGCCGAAGGGGCAGGGAACTTGAACCTATCCGCATTCGTCGACAACGAAGCCTACCCGACAGCGCTCACGCCTCTGCCGCTCTCTTCGCCCGCGCCAAAGGACCTCGAACTCCCGATCAATTTGCTCGGCGAACGCGTAGCTTTCCAGGTAGGCACGAACACCCAAGGCGCATGGTTCCGCCTAGAGCGATTCATCCCGTCGCTGCTGCCCGATCCGTGGGCCCCAGTCCGGGGAGGGAATTAGCCACGGAGGCACACAGATAAACACTGATTAAGAACAAAAAGAGAATTCGACGCGCAAAAGAATCGAATGTTGCATGTATGTTTCCTTAGCTCGAAATCTTTCCTCAGGTTTTATCAGTGTTAATCTGTGTGCATCCGTGGTTCCAAAGGCTTTTCTGCCCTCATGCTGAAAATCGGCCAACTCGCGAAGATTAAAAGCGATTGGCCCTACGTGTACGAAGCGCTGACGCAAATCGTGAACGCGGTGAATTCCGTTGGCCGCGCGGCTGGAGTGGATCCCTCCGGCACGATCGATCCACCGGCGCCAATCGGCAGCTTGCGCGTGACTTCCGCCGACGGCATCTTCGACCTCGCGATCACGGACAACTCCTCGGTACATCGCGGCATTTTCTATTTTGCCGAGTCCGACGTGACCCCCGCGTTCAGCCAGCCCCGAGTGCATTTTCTGGGCAGCTCGCGCAATCTGCGTGTAGCACTCGGCAATCAGACGCTGTATTGGCGCGCGTATTCGCAGTATCTCGGCTCCGATCCATCCGAGCCAGTCACGTTTGGCACACCGGCAACGGCAGTCACTGGCGGGGGCACGGCCACCGGGCCTCAGTTGCAGCCTTCGACAGGAAGCGGCACTGCTCCGGGCACCGCCGGCGGATCCGGCTTCGGCCGGCTCACGGAGAGCGTCTCAGGTCCCGTCATCTTGCGGTAGAAATAGACTCAACACAGAGGACACAAAGCACCACAGAGAACCACAGAGAATAAATCTCTCCGGTCCTCAACGGTCTAGTCTCATGGTTTTCTCTGTGTTCTCTGTGCCCTCTGTGTTGAAATCCGTTCCCGTGCGCATACGCGAATACGAAATGACCGATCTCGCAGCGCTGCGTCGAATGCACACCGCACAAGGCTTCGGCTACCCATTGCCCGACCTAGAAAGCCCGCTCTTCCTATCAAAACTCGTCCTCGAAGACGACGGCGAAGACCTCGAGCCGGGAAGGGAAGTAGCGGACCGAAATTCCCCGCCAGAAAATGCTTCTCGCGTGACCATGGCGATTCTTCAGCGCCTCACGGCGGAAACCTATTT
>WNGO01002742.1_pt1 | contig 17571 bp, 18 predicted proteins | sample 5400511 | NCBI WGS metagenome assembly WNGO01 (sample SAMN13153380, study PRJNA577476) | soil metagenome | isolation source: 20 cm soil or saprolite under Garry oak tree replicate 2 | place: USA:California | collected 2016-06-15 | reverse complement strand
TGAGCCGTGCCGCCCAGCATCAGCAGGCCCAACCGGTCTTCCGATGCGTCTGCGGGCTCGATGCTGACGATGCGGCCCTCGTACATGACCGCGATGCGGTCCGACAGCGAGCGCACCTCATCCAGCTCGGCCGACACGAGCAGAACCGCGGCTCCGCCGTCGCGCTCGGCCACGATCCGGCGGTGGATGAACTCGATCGCGCCGATGTCGACGCCGCGCGTCGGCTGCGACGCGAGCAGCACTCGCGGCTGGCTCGCCATCTCGCGCGCCACGATGATCTTCTGCTGGTTGCCGCCGGACAGCGCACGCGCGGGCACGTCGATGCTCGGCGTGCGAATGTCGAACTCCTTGACCAGCCGTTGCGCCCATTTGCGGATCGCGTCGAGCAGCAGCAGGATGTGGTGCCATGCGAACGAGTTGGCGCGCTGGCGGCCGAGGATGAGGTTCTCAGCGATCGAATAGTTCAGAACCAGGCCGGCGCCGCGCCTGTCCTCGGGGATGTGGGCGATGCCCGCCTCGCGCTCGTCGCGGGCGTTGTAAGTCGTGACGTCCTTGTCGCCGAGCCATACCTTTCCGCCCGATACCTTGCGCGTGCCGGCGAGAACCTCGACCAGCTCGCTCTGTCCGTTCCCCTCGACGCCGGCGATGCCGAGGATCTCGCCCTGGCGCAGCTCGAACGACACGCCCTTGAGCGCCTGCACGCCGCGGTCGGAGAGCGCGGTCAGGTTCTCGACGCGAAACGACACCGCCCCAGGCTTGGCCGGCTTCTTTTCGACGCGCAGCAGCACAGCGCGGCCGACCATCGCCGTCGCGATCTCCGCCTGGTTCGTGTCCTTGGTTATCAGGTGCCCCACCACCTTGCCGCGCCTCATCACCGTGATGCGGTCGGAAATCTCGAGCACCTCGCGCAGCTTGTGGCTGATGAAGATGATCGTCTTGCCGGCCTTGACCAGGTCGCGCAGCACGACAAAGAGCTCGTTGGTCTCCTGCGGCGTGAGCACGCCCGTGGGCTCGTCCAGGATGAGGATGCCGGCGCCTCGATACAGCACCTTCACGATCTCGACGCGCTGCTGCAGGCCGACGGGCAGGTCGCCTGTCCGCGCATCGGGGTCGAGCGCCAGGCCGTACTTGCGCGTCATCTCCTGGATGTCGCGTCGCGCCTTCGCGGTGTCGTAGATGCCGCCCGCCACCACCGGCTCGCGGCCCAGCATGATGTTCTCGCCGACCGTGAAAACCGGGATGAGCATGAAGTGCTGGTGCACCATGCCGATGCCGGTGGCGATCGCGTCCCTCGGCCCGCCGATCTTCACGGGCGCGCCGTTGATCAGGATCTCGCCCGAGTCAGGATGGATCAGTCCATAGAGGATGTGACCACCCCGGGAAAAGCCTTGGTGATGCCGCGCATCGCAACGGCGATGTCAGTGGCGGTGGTCGTGCTCATTCCGAACCCGCCGCGTACGGAATGCCGTCGGCGGCCGGAGGCGTGCTCCGCCCGACCAGGCCCGCCAGCACGACCAGCGTGATGAGGTACGGCAGCATGCTCAGCAGGTACTGCGAGACGTGGATGGTCGAGTTGTTGGCATAGATCGCCTCGCCGACCCCGAAGATGATGCACGCGAGAAACGCGCCTCGCGGCGTCCACTTGCCGAAGATCATCGCCGCCAGCGCGATGTATCCTCGGCCGTCGGTCATGTTGGGCACGAACGTGTTCGACACGCCGATCGCGAGGAAGGCGCCCGCGAGCCCTGACAGCAGGCCGCTGGTGATCACCGCGCCGTACCTGATGAGGTAGACGTTCAGGCCAGCGGTGTCGGCCGCCTGCGGGTGCTCGCCCACCGCGCGGATTCGCAAGCCCAGCCGCGTGCGAAACAGCACTATCTCCACCACCACCAGCAAGATCAGCGCGATATAGACGACGACGTTCTGCTGGAAGACGACCTGACCAATGAACGGGATCGCCGAAAGAACAGGGACATCCCAGTTGGGGAGCGCCTCGGCCGGGACCACGTGCCCGACGTCCTGCAGGCCGTAGATCGCTCGCACTAGGAAGACCGTGAGGCCCGCTGCGAAGATGTTGATGGCGATCCCGCTGACGATCTGATCGGCGCGGAAACGAATCGAAACGACAGCGTGGATGAGGGCCATAAGCCCGCCGGCGACCATCGCCACCAGCACCGCGATCCACGGGCTGTGCCAGATGAGGTCCGCCCAGACGGCGAAGAACGCGCCGGTGAGCATCATGCCCTCCATCGCGATGTTCACGACCCCGCTGCGCTCCGAGATGACGCCGCCCAGCGCCGGCAGCAGCAGCAGAACCGCCGACACCAGCGCCACCTGCCAGAGGTTGGCGGTGAGCAGAAGCTGCAGGATGTCGGTGATCACGCTCATGTGGAAGTCGTGCCTTCCTGGGGCGGCGCGACGGCAGCCTCCGTCATCAGTGCGGCGCCGACCGCGGCGGGCGCGGGCGCCGAGGGCGCCTGACCCAATCCCGGGATCCGCAGCCTGATCGCGTTAAGGAAGTTGGCCGCGATGCTGAACAGGATCAGCGCCTGCAGCACCAGCACAAGCGAGCTGGAGATGCCGGCGTCCGCCTGCATCACTGACCCGCCCGCGTGCAGGGCGCCGAACAGAATCGCGGCGAGCACGATCCCCACGGCACTGCCGAGGCCGAGGAGGGCGACAGCGATCGCGTCGAAGCCGGTCGTGTCGCTGAAGTACTTGTCGGTGAGGTTGTGGTCGACACCGGCGATCTGAATCGCACCGGCCAGGCCCGAGAAGGCGCCGGCGATCAGCATCGTGACGATGATGGTCCGCCGCACGCTCACGCCCGCGTAGCGGGCCGCTTTCTGGCTCTGGCCGGCGGCGCGGATCTCATACCCGAGGGAAGTCCGCCACAGGAGAATCGCGAACACCGCCACCGCGACCACAGCGATGACGAGTCCGACGTGCACGCGGTAGACGCTTGCCGGCAGCCCGAGGATCTGGATCGTGTCGCTATTGGGCAGGAAGGTGGCGAGACGTGCACCCTCGCCGATGGGCAGCGACTTCGAAGTCCCCGCACGCAGCTCGAGGGGACCGCCGATGATTAGGAATCGCAGGAGCCACTGGGCGACGTAGTTGAGCATGATCGTGGTCACGACCTCGTGAGCGCCGACCGTGGCCTTGAGCACTCCGGCGATTCCGGCCCAGGCCGCGCCGGCCAGCATGCCGCCGACCAGCACGGTAGGCAGCAGGATTACCGCCGGCCAGTCATGAAGCTTGATGCCAAGCGCGGTGCACGCCATCGCACCCGCCAGCAACTGGCCCTCGGCGCCGATGTTGAAGAGCCCGGCCCGGAACGGTAGCGCGACCGCTACGCCGGCGGTGATGAGCGGGATGGCGAAAATGATGGTGTTGGCGATCTGGAGGGCTGGATTCTCGCCCTGGGTGCACGCGACGCCGAGGCCACCGCACAGCAAGCCCTGGTAGGCGTCGATCGGGTTGCCGCCGGTGACCGTGACGACGACCGCGCCCACCACGAACGCGAAGAGGACAGACGCGAATGGCATGGCAAAGCCACGGGTGAGGCGAGCGGCGGTTGCTGACAGACGAGGTCGGGGACGAGCAGCCACGCCGCCCGCCCCCGATGCCTTCGCTATGCGGGAATGTCCGCCGGCGGGGTCATGGAGCCCGCCTTGATGGCCGCCTGGACCCGGTCCAGCTCAGCCTGGATGTCGGCGGGCAGCTGAATGTTGTCGAGGGAATATCCGGCCCCGTCGTTGGAGATGCTGAAGGTCAGGGCCCCACTCTTGAACTGGTTGTTGACCACGTTCTTGATCGCGGTGTACGTGGCCTGGTCGACCTTCTTGAGGGCGCTGGCGATGACTGATGCGTCGGCGTCCTTCTGGTCCGCGTCGACGCCGATGCTGTAGACCTTGGCCGAGCCTGCCGCCTGCAGCACGCCGAGACCGCAGCCGCCTGCGACCTGGAACAGGATCTCGGACTTCGCGCCGATCTGGCTCTGCGCAATGGACTTGCACTTGGCCGGGTCGGTGAAGTCGTTGGAGTATCCGACGAGCACCTTGATACCCGGGTCCTCCATCGTCGCCGCCCACTTGTAGCCCGCGATGTAGTGGTTGACGGGCGGGATGCTCACGCCGCCGACCGCGCTGATCACGTTGGTGTTGCCGGGCGCCTTCTTGTCCTTCTCGAGCATGCCCGCGATGACGCCCACCATGGCGCCAGCGTCCTGCTCCTTGAAGAACAGCGACTCGACGTTCGAGTGCTGCAGGTCCTTGCCGCTGGCGTCAGTGCCGGCGCCGTCGATGATCGCGAAGTGGACGTTCGGGAAACTACCCGACACCTTGCCGACCGCTTCCTGCATGAGGAAGCCGACGCCGATGACCAGGTCGTAATTCTTCGACGCGTAGCTGGTCAGGTTGGGCACGTAGTCGTCGCCCGTCTTCGACTCGGTGACGTCGCCCTTCACGTGGAAGTCGGCGATTGCCTTCTGCAGGCCCACGTAAGCGAGGTGGTTGAAGCTCTTGTCGTTCAGGCCACCTACGTCGGTGACAAGACCGACCTTTACCTGTTTTGCCGCGGGCCCTGAGGACGTGCTGCCGCAGGCAGCCACCACCATCAGGACTGCGCCCACCAGGGCGAGAAACCGAAGCTGCGAACGGCCCATATTCCGTGCCCCCTTCAAAGAGCTAACCCAATGAGACTGGGCCGGCCACGGGGGTTCAATCCCTCTTCGTTTTCCGGTCCGGCCGAGATTGTAGCTTGTGGCGGACAGACCGGCTTGGCCGCCCATCCAGCGAGCCCAGCAGGGGGCCCAGCTCGGTGATCTTGTCGAGCCTGAACCAGCCTTCGCCAGGCACCGAATCCTCGTCGACCTGCTCGTGCTGCCAGGTCACGTGGTACGGGATGTGGACCGCGCGGGCGCCAAGTTCGACCACCGGCACCACGTCCGAGCGCAGCGAGTTTCCGACCATGACGAACTCGCCGGCGTCGATGCCGCGGCGGCTGAGCACCCGCCGGTAGGAGTCGACATTCTTGTCGCTGAGGATTTGGCTCATGCCCAGCAGCGTCTCGCGCACGCCTTCCAGGAGCTCGGTCGGCTCGCGAAGCATGCGCTTGCCCCAGTCGAGGATCACCTTCAGGTCGGAGGCCGGAATCGTGCCGTCCGTGATCTCGAGCGCTGTCTCGATCATCGACAGGGTGAAGCTCTTGATGCCGTAGCCGTACAGGCTGAGGTTCGCCATCTCGGTCTCGAATAGGCGGGCGTCGACGTCGGCGTTCGGGGCGTGACCCCGCAGGAGGTCGCGCAGCGCGGCCTGCGTGAAGTTGAAGTGCGTCTCGTTGTGCCACAGCGTGTCGTCCCCGTCGAACGCCACGACCCTGATCGGCATCGCGGTGTTCAGCCTACGAGGTCAGGCGATCGATCTCCGCAAGCTCGCCCTGGCTGAAATCGAGCCTGTCGAGCGCTGCGAGGTTCTCATCGAGCTGCTTGACTGAGCTCACGCCGTTGACGGCGGAGGTCATGCGCGGATCGCGCAGCACCCAAGCGAGCGCCATTTGCGCCAGCGACTGGCCGCGACGGCGCGCGATGTCGCGCAGCGGCACCACCTTCTTGATGTTCCGCTGCACGGTCTCTTCGTCGAGCGAGTAGTGCTGCGTTGCTCGCGAGCCCGCCGGCACGCCGTCTGCGTAGCGGTCGGTGAGCTGACCCTGCGCGAGCGGCGAGAACGCGATGCAGCCCACGCCCTCCTCATACAGCGCATCGAGCAAGGCGGGCTCGATCCAGCGGTTGAGCATCGAGTAAACCGGCTGGTGGATCAGCAGGTGGACGCCCATCCCACTGAGGATCTTTGCGGCATCGTGGCTCTCCCTCGGCTGGTACTGAGAGATCCCGACGTACAGCGCCTTGCCCTGGTGCACAGCGGTCGCCAGCGCACCCATGGTCTCCTCGAGCGGGGTCTCGGGGTCGGGCCGGTGGTGATAGAAGATGTCGACGTAGTCGAGGCCCATGCGCGCCAGGCTCTGGTCGAGGCTCGCCAGCAGGTACTTGCGCGATCCCCAATCGCCGTAGGGCCCGGGCCACATGTCCCAGCCGGCCTTGGTCGAGATGACGAGCTCGTCGCGATGGCCGGCGAGGTCGGTGCGCAGCATCCGGCCGAAGTTCGTCTCGGCCGAGCCGTAGGGCGGGCCGTAGTTGTTGGCCAGGTCGAAATGGGTCACGCCCTGCTCGAATGCGCGCCGGATGATGGCGCGGTTCTCGTCAGTCGGTTGGTCCCCGCCGAATCTCTGCCACAGCCCCACAGAGAGCGCCGGCAGGAGCAGCCCGCTGCGACCGCAGCGGCGATAGATCACGCACTCACCCTGCCCTCACCCTACCCTCTACCGCAAAGCGGGAGGGGGGAGCTAGGCGGGTTGCTGCGGTTGTTCCAGTAGCTCGACGATCGAACCTTCGAACTTCGCCAGGCGCTTGTGGACCTCGATCACCTCGTCCGAGCTGACGGGCTGGAGGGGGTCGACGTCGTTCTGATGGACTGTCCATTCCATCCCGCACTCGCACCTGTGGAACAGGTAGCGGTCACCGTGCGAGCGGTAGATGTAGACGGACGCGTCTCTCAGCCTACGGCCACAGGCGCACTTGGTCCTCTTCTCTGGTTCTGGCTTCGACGGTTGCAATGACGTATTCCTCGACTCGTATAACGAACCAGAAGCGAATTTCGCTGCATGGTACACCCGTTGTCCTTAATTTGTGACTACCAATGTATGTAAAAGGGTCGGGTCTATTGTGCGGTGTTTAGTGCAGTGAGCAGCCCTGGGAGGTCTCGCAGCCTCTCGGTCCGGGCGGCGTGCTCGAGCGTCTGGTACTGAGACAGGACGTCGACGAAGCCCACGCCGGTGTCGTAACCGTGGCGCTTGAGAGCGTCCCGCCCGCGGTCGCCAAGCATGACGACGACATCGCGGACCTTGCTTTCCGGGGTGAAGCTAGGCATGCGCCGGGGCCGGCGGTGGTGGCGGCGGTTCGGCGGCCTTGGCTGCCACGCGATGGCCGCGCCAGCGCTCAGGGACGCCGGCGGGTGCGTCGCCCTGGTAGGTCAGCTCGAGGCACCAGGCGCCGCCGATGAGCACCGGCGCTACCGTCAGCCGGCTCTTGACGCCTTTGGACTGCAGGTATTGAACAAGCGCCACGCCGTATATGACGAGCGCGCCTGGCAGGCTGATCGTGTTGATGCGGCCGCCCTCGCTGGAGCCGTCGACGCCTGACGTGCGAGAGCCGAGCGACCTGGTCATTGGCCGTCTAACTTAGCGGGTCCGGCCTTTCAAAGCGGCGAGGATCGCATCCACTGTGGCGTCGTAACCGAGACGACCGGTGTCGACGACCAGGTCGTAGTGGCTCGGGAGGTCCCAGGTGTGGCCGTAGACCTGGCGGATGTAGGCGCGCCGGTTCTCGTCGGTCTGCTTTACGCGGCGCCGAGCATCCTCCTGGCCGATGTGCTCGCGCTCCATCACGGCCTTCACCCTCGTGCTCTCGTCCGCCCGAAGGAAGACGTGCAGCACGCCCGGCAGGTCGTGCAAGACATAGGCGCCGCCACGGCCCACGATCACGACGTTGCCGGACCGCGCGGCCTCGGTGATCACCTGCTGCGTGTACTCGAGCACGGCGCGGCGGGGGTCGCTCTGGGGGGCGATGTAGGGCGGCGTCCAGGTCGGCGACTCGGCGGTAACCGCGTGCTCCGGGCTGGCCGCGGCCAGGGCGATCAGCAGGCGCTGGAGAAAAGATCCCGGCTGCTCATCGGCGGCCTCGACCTCTTCCTTGGGCAGCTCGAGCCGGTGCGCGACCTCGTCGATCAGCTGGGGGCCGAGGAAGTCGGCGTGCAGGCGGTCGGCGACCATCTTGCCCACACTGTCGCCCCCAGCCCCGAAGTGGCGCGCGATCGTGACGACCGGCACGCCCTCAATTGTTCACCATGGCCGGAGATCACGCCCTTTTCAGGTGTGCTCGCGATGGGAGGAGGTGGTGGTGGCGGCGGGCACGGGCGCGGGCCGGTGGACGGGATCTGCCCAGCGCCCCACCCACAGCAGCAAAAGCGTCACCACCGCCAGCACGAGTGCAAGCACGCCCAGCGACGGCAGCTGCGAGATCACATCGATGCCGGCGCGGGGTGGCTCGAAGCCGGCCAGGCCTGCTTTGCCGGATCGGATGTCGGGCGTGTAAACGAGGTGGTTGGCCTCGTCGTACGCGGCCGAGTTTCCTCCCGCACCCGTGGTCACCGACGTCAGGTAGGCGATCGGGTTGCCACCGAATATGCCGACCGCGCTGGCGGCAGCCGGCGAAGGGGCGGCCACCAGGAATCGATCGGCGACGGCGTCATAGCTGACCACGTCACCTCTGGACACCTGGCCGAACGCCTCCACGTCGGCCGTGTTGCGCAAGTTCTGCCTCATGACGAAGTTTCTGCACGCGATGAGAGCCTGGTCGAGCTTGGGATTGATAGCCAGCCCGTAGGGGACGCACTTGTCGAGCTTGATCGTGGACTTGATCACGCCCTTGCCTGGATCCACCATGAACACAGCGTCAGCATCGGGGCTCGTGACATAGAGCATTCCGTCCGCAGGGTTGAAGCGAGGTTGTTCGAGAGGGTGACCGATGGCGAAGTGCGACTTGACCACCCCGGTCGTGGCGTCGATGGTCGCGATCGAGCCGCCGTCGCCATTGCTGGCGAAGACCATGTGCAGAGCGGGCGAGTAATCGATCAAGTCGGCGGACTTGCCGCCGGTGGGCACCACCTTGACTACCTTGTCGGCCGTGGCTGACGCGGGATCGGTGTCCACCACAGCCACCGACCCGTTGCTGGTCCCGGCGAAGACCCGCTGCAGGTCGGGGGCGACCGCGAGGCCGCTGGGGCTGGCGCTCAGCGCGATCGTCTTCAGGTATCGGGCCGGCGCGACGGACGTGTCGAAGATATCGATGCCTTGATCCGTTCGGTCGGCTGCGTAGAGGCGTTGGGCCGCCTGGTCGATCTCGACGACGTCGAAAGACGCGGCCTTACCGGCCATCGCCGGAACACCGCTGTTGGCGATCGTGACGCCTGGGTGAGCTCCGGCGCCGCACGCGGCTACGAAGACCGCTATGGCGACGATGAAAAACCGAAGCCGATCTCTCAAGCCCGCCTCCAGTCGAGTCAACGCCCCGACTGAGCCGCCTACCCGGCGAGCGGTTTCAGGAGTGCGTGTGCCGGCACTCGAACGGCGGTGGGCGGTTTCAGGGGCGCGAGTGCCGGCACTCGGCCGAAGCGACTACTCCAGGTAGTCGCGCAGCTTCTTCGAGCGGGATGGATGGCGCAGCTTGCGGAGCGCCTTGGCCTCGATCTGGCGGATGCGCTCACGCGTGACGCCGAACCGCTTGCCGACCTCTTCCAGCGTGCGCTGGTGGCCGTCGATCAGCCCGAATCGCAGCTGCAGTACGCGCCGCTCGCGGGGCGTGAGCGTGTCGAGCACGTCCTCCACCTCCGAGTGCAGCATCGTCAGCGAAGCCGCATCGGACGGGGAGACCGCCTCGCGGTCCTCGACAAAGTCGCCGAGGTGGGAATCCTCCTCCTCGCCGATCGGAGTCTCGAGCGAGACCGGGTCCTGCGAAACCTTGACGATCTCGCGCACCTTCTCGGGCGTGATGCCCATCTCTTCGCCGATCTCCTCGTCAGCAGGCTCGCGGCCGAGCTCCTGCAGGAGGCGTCGCGAAACGCGCACGAGCTTGTTGATGGTCTCGACCATGTGCACCGGGATGCGGATGGTCCGCGCCTGGTCGGCGATGGCGCGCGTTATAGCCTGCCGGATCCACCACGTCGCGTAGGTCGAGAACTTGTAGCCCTTGTGGTAGTCGAACTTCTCGACCGCGCGGATCAAGCCCATGTTGCCTTCCTGGATCAGGTCGAGGAACGACATGCCGCGCCCGATGTACTTCTTCGCGATCGACACGACGAGCCGGAGGTTGGCCTCGGTCAGGCGCTGCTTGGCCTCATAGGCACGTTCGTAGCGCTCGGTCAGCCGGTAGCGCGCGATGCGGTACTGCTCGACGGCCTCGGCGCGCACGCGTGGGCGGGCAGCGCCGTTGGTGGCCCGCCGGCGGCGCTCGGCTGCGGCGGCGTCGAGAAGCGACTGCAGCCTGGACAGGTCGGTCAGGCCGAGCAGCTCCTGCGCGATGTGCGCCTGCTGGCCCTTGCGCTTCACTGTCGCAAGCCGCTCGATGATGTCGGGCAGCATCTCGTCCAGCCCGCGCTGGCGGCCCTCCGCCTCCTCCGCCACGCTCAGCGCCTTGAGCGCGTCGTGCAGCGGCTTGGCCTCGATGGCCTGCGCAAGCTCAACCTCGTCATTGGCGGTCAGCAGCGAGACGCGGCCGATCTCCTTCAGGTACATGCGCACCGGGTCGTCGAGGGAGACCGAGTCCATCATCTCGATGTCGAGCAGCATCTCGTCGTCGATCTGCTCGACCTCCTCGAAATCCTTCTCGCCGTCGGTGACCTCGATCCCGATCTCCTTGAACGCGGCGAAGATGCGGAAGATCTGGTCGGGCTCGGCGTCGATCTCGGGGAATCCCTGCAGGATGTCGTCAGGGGTCAGGTAGCCCTGCTCCTTGCCCTTGACGATCAGCTGCTCGGCGACCGCCATCAGCTCGTCTTCGAGCTTGTGCTCCGGCTTGTCCTGCGCCTTGCTACCTGCTTTGGTCGCGACCTTGGCTACACGTGCGATGACTAGCTGCTCCTCTCCATGTCATTGATGGCGCGCGCGAGCTCCCTGGCTTCTGCCTCGAGCCTCGCCACCCTTTCCGCTTCCCTCCCACGTTCCGCTTCGGAAAGCTCACGGATTATTCCAGAGTGACGGCCCTTCATGCGGTCAAGACGCAGACGCGCGACCAATTCCTCGGCCACCTGGCCGTCCACATTTGGCGGCGGCGCCGCCCAAGCCCTTCTGATCAGGTCCTGAACCTCCGCCGGGTAGCCGCCCAGCTCGTTCTCGAGCCCTGACGCCCCGGCTCGATCGTAGGTTTCCAGCATTCGCAAGTAAATTCCGCGATCCTCATCGTCCAACTCTTCGGGCGTTAGCTTTGTTCGTATCCGCTCAAAGGCGGCCGGATTGACCGCGAGCAACTGCAGCAGATATCTGCTGACTGTCGTTTTCTTCCCAGCAATCTGCCGGCTCAAACCGTTGGGAGCCTGCTTCAACTCGCGTTTCGGCTCCGGCGCTCTCAGCAGGAGATGCCGCGAGATGCCGGTTCGGCGCTCCGCAACCTCCACATAACCATCACGAAGGCCTTCGGGAAACAGACCGATCCACTCCCGCAACCGCCCGGCCACGATCTCCATCTGGTTGGCATTGCTGGGGTTGAAGCCGGCGATGTCCTGAGCCACACCCGCCTCGAAGCTCGATGGCGCGGAGTCGACCACCGCCTGCCAGCGCTCGGCCGCCTGCGCACCCGACGAGCGCAGAAACTCGTCAGGGTCCATGCCGTCGGGCAGCGTCGCCGCCCGCGTTCGCATCCCGTGCTGAGAGGCAAGCACCGCCGCCTTGCGCATCGCCTGCTGGCCCGCCCGGTCAGCGTCGAACACCAGCAGCAGCTCGTCGGTGAAGCGCTTCAGCAGGCGAACCTGGTCCTCGGTGAGCGCGGTGCCAGAGCTGGCCACGGAGTTGCCAACGCCGAACTGATGCGCGGTGATGACGTCGAACTGACCCTCCATCAGCACCGCGTGGCCGCGCCGCGCGATCTCATCCTTGGCCAGGTCGAGCGCGAAGATCACGCGTCCTTTTACGTATGAAGGCGTCTCCGGCGAGTTGATGTACTTGCGCTGCTCGTCCTGGCGAACGGTCCGCGCCGTGAATGCCAGCGGCTGGCCGCGTTCGTCGCGAATCGGTATCACCAGCCGCTCGGCGAAGAAGTCGCTGCCGTCGCGGCGCATGAGGCCGGCCGCCTGCGCATCGGCGAGCGAGCGCTTCTTGGCGCGCAGATACTCGGCGAATCCTCGGCCGGCCGGCGCGTAGCCGAGCTGAAATCGCCGCGCCGTCTCCTCGCCCACCTGCCGCTGCACCAGCAGCCTCCGGCCCGGCTCGCCGGCGGGGCTCGACCACAGCACGTACTCGTAGTACTGCGCCGCCAGCTTGAGCATCGCCAGCAGACGCTTTCGATCATCCGAGCGCTCCCTCTGCTCTGGCGAGAGCTTGCGCAGCTCGACGCCCGCGCGCTCCGCGAGCGTCTGAAGCGCTCCGCGCTTGTCGGTCTTCTCGATGAGCTCGACAAACGTGAACACGTCGCCATGGCGCTGGCAGCCGAAGCAGTACCAGGACTGCATCTGCGGATTCACCTTGAAGCTCGGGCTGTCCTCCTGGTGGAACGGGCACAGCCCCCACAGCTCCCGGTTCCGCTTGGTCAGCCGAACATGCTCCTGGACGACCTTGACGAGGTCGACCTTGGCCTTGACCTCGGCGAAAGCGTCGTCGGAGTTAGCGGATGAGGACACCGGCACTATTGTGGGACGCGATGGCAAGGCGCTCCATCGCATGGGTCAAGGACGATCAGCAGGGCGCGGAGTTCGCCGACGTGATGATCATCCGCGGCCGGCTCACCGCGGTGGGCACGGCCATCGGCTTCGACCCGGTCCCCTACCGCCTCGACTACAAGCTCGAGACGCGCGGCCGTTTTGTGACCTCAGGCCTGCTCGTCAATGCGCGAGGCGAGGGCTGGAGCCGGAGGCTGGACCTCCGCCGGCTATGGTCCGGGCGCTGGACTGCGCGGACCAAAGTGCGCGGCGAAGTCGACCTGCCCGCGCCGGGCGGCGACATGTCCGCCTTCAAGACCGCGCTGGACTGCGACCTTGCCCTCTCTCCACTGACGAACACCATGCCGGTGCTACGCCACGGCCTGCTGTCAGGCGGCGGGCCTGTCGACCTGGTGATGGCCTGGGTGTCGGTGCCGGATCTGGCCGTGCACGTGAGCCCGCAGCGATACACCTTCATCAGGCGCGAGGGCGACCGCTCAATCGTCCGCTATGAGTCCGGGTCGCGCGACTTCGTCGCCGAGCTGGTCTTCGACTCCGACGGATTCGTGATCGCCTACCCCGGAATTGGCCACCGCATCGGCGACAGCTCATAGAGCGCGCGATAATCGCCGCGCCCGCCATGGCCACGCCAAACAATCTCCCCGCCGAGGTCAGCAGCTTCGTCGGCCGCGAGCATCAGCTGGCCGAGCTGCGGCGCCTGCTCCACCGCTCGCGACTGGTCACCCTGACAGGGCCCGGCGGCGCGGGCAAAACCCGGCTGGCGCTGCGCCTCGCCGGAGACCTCATCCAGCGACATCGCGACGGCGTCTTCCTCATCGAGCTCGCGCCCGTCCTGGATGCACGCCTTCTCGAGCTGACGGTCGCCACCGCCTGCGGCGTGCGCGAGCAGCGAAAGCGGCCGATCCTTGAAGTCCTCCTGAAGACGCTTGCGACCAGCCGGATGCTGCTGGTGCTTGACGGCTGCGAGCACCTGGTGGAGCCGTGCGCAGCGCTGGTCGGCCGAATCCAGCGTTCGTGCCCGAAGGTAACTGTGCTCATCACCAGCCGCGAGCCGCTCGGTCTCCCAGGCGAGGTCATCTGGCGCACGCCCTCGCTGAGCATTCCCGACACGGCCGGCGGCACGCGCCCCGAGATGCTGCTGCAGAGCGAGGCTGTGCGGCTGTTCGTCGAGCGAGCGCGGCTCAGCCGGCCGGGACTCGAGCTCGACGCAATCTCGTCGCCTGCTGTCGCGCAGATCTGCGCTCGCCTGGAAGGCATCCCGCTGGCGATCGAGCTTGCGGCCGGCCTCGCGCGCGTCCTGACCTTCGATGACATCCTGCTGCGACTTCACGACCGCTTCCGGCTGCTGACAGGAGGCAGCCGCACGGCATTGCCCCGCCACCAGACGCTGCGCGCCGCTGTCGACTGGAGCTATGGGCTGCTCAGTCCCGAAGAGAAGGACCTCTTCATCCAGCTCTCTGTGTTCGCCGGCGGGTTCGAGCTGGCGGCCGCCGAGGGTGTCGCGGACGGCACCTCCGGCGACGTACTTTCGACGCTGACCAGGCTCGTCGACAAATCGCTGGTGGTCGCCGAGCTCGGCGCGGCACGGCAGACGCGCTATCGAATGCTCGACACCATCCGCGAGTACGCGTTCGAGAAGCTGCATGACGGGGATGAGGCCGAGATTCGGCGCCGCCACGGCCAGCACTTTCTCGAATTCACCCGTCGCGGACACACTGAGCTGCGCGGGCGGAATCAGCTCGACTGGCTGAACCGTCTCGACGAGGAGCAGGGCAACATCCGCCTCGCGCTCGAATGGTGTCTCGGGGAAGACCTCGAGTCGGCGCTGAAGCTCGTGGCCAACATGGACCGGTACTGGATCATGCGGGGCCGCCTCGAGGAGGCAATCGGTTGGATCGACCGAGCCCTGGAAACGCCAGCCGGCGAGACCGAGGCTCGGACTGACGCGCTGCTCACTCGGGCCCGGCTGCGCTGGCTGCAGGGTGACTATCCCGGTGCCTCGCGCGACGCGGATGTCGGCGCGGAGATGGCGGAGAGGATCGGGCCCAGCGTTTCGCTCTTCTCTGCGAAGTCGCTACGCGGCGTTCTCAGCAGCGGCACCGGCGACTGGGCCACCGCCGCGCGCCTTCACGACGAGGCCTTCCAGATCGCGTGGCAGCTCCGCGACCCGTGGTGGGTGGCGTCGAGCTTGAACAACCTCGGGCTGATCGCGCTGGAGCGCGGCGACTACGAGGTTGCGCGCGGCCGCCTCGAGCAGGCGCTGGAAGGGTTCCGCCAGGCGGGTGACGAATTCGTGACCGCGCTCAGTCGCGACAGTCTGGCCCGCATATACATGAAGCTCAAGAACACCGAGGCCGCTCGCCACAACTGGCTGGAGGCGGTGGCCCTTTCAACGCACTTTTCGGACGCGGTGACCTCCTCGACAGTCCTCGAAGGGCTGGCCGAGGTCGAGCATGCCGAGGGGCGCGATGAGAGAGCGATCACGCTGATCGCCGCGGCGAAGGTGGTGCGTGCTCCGACCGGCGCTGAGCCGCAGCGCGAGTGGCAGAAGAGCACCGACGAAACACTTACAGGCTCCAGGGCAAAGCTGCCTCGAACCGTCGCGGATGCCGCGTCGCGGCGCGGCTCGAGCATGACCACTGCCGAGGCGATCAGCTACGCGACCGGCTCGCCGGCGCCGCCTGCAGCCCCGACCGACTCCAATGGCAACGGGCCACTCACCTCTCGTGAGAAGCAGGTGGCGCTGCTCATCGCGGACGGGCTGACCAACCCCGAGATCGCAGGCCGGCTGCGGATGGCGGAACGGACCGCAGACGCGCACGTCGAGCACATACGCAACAAGCTTGGGTTGCGATCGCGATCGCAGATCGCGGTGTGGGCGCACGAGCGACTAGGTACCGCCTAGGAGGTATCTAGGCCCGGGCTGGAAACAAAGTCGGTCGTTCTGCCGATGGCCGAAACGCGAAACGGCGATAGCTTGCATGCGCGATGGGCGTTCCGAACCAGACGCGAACGATCCTCAACATGGAGCCCGCCCCAGCGGCGTATGAGGTCGCCATGGCGATCGCGGTCGCGAGGCGCCTGCGCCCGCCCATGAAGGTGTTCGCTCACGAGGTCCGGCGAGAGCTTGGACGGCGATCACTCAGCGCGCGCGCCATTTACGCGTGGGAGCGAGGCGAGGCGCGCGTGCCGGCCGAAGCCCTGCTGGCGGCGGCTCGGGTGAGCTCGACCACGGTCGACCAGCTGCTGGCCAGGGCGCGTCACCTCCGCCGCCTCGGCCTCCTGCCAGGCGAGTGATGCGTCTTGTGAAGCGGGGCTTCAGAAAAGCTTGACCGCCTTTTCGAGTGCGGCGAACGTCGCGGTGGGTCCTCAGGGCCACATGCGCCGGCCAGCTTCTATGGGGAGGAGAGATATGTCACGTCGTATCCCGGGCAAGGTCGCCGCAGTGATCGTCGCGCTCGCAATGACCGCTGTGTTCGGAACCTCGGCACTTGCCTGGACGGGAACCGGCCGGGCACCGGGGTCCGGCTATCTGCCGCATTCGTGCGACTACATCCGGACCAACGTCTGGCTGAGCACGATGTCCTGGAACTACTACTTCAACACGCAGTCGTCCACCTGGGTCATCGGCAACTGCCCGTACTACCCGTACATCACGAGCAGCTCTTACTTCGACTGCGAGGAGATCTACACCGGGTACTGCGGCAACGTCGTCTACAACATCCACGTCACCGGCGGGATCTGGTGGAACAACTACGAGCATGACTCCAGCCGCACCATCCTCTGGTACAACACCCAGCCCTATTACGGCGGGGCTGACACCACTGGTTGGTGGTGATCGTTCGCAATCCTCCGTGGCCCGGGCCGCAGGCAGAGCGCCAAAGCCCGGGCCCACGGGTTAAATTGGGCAGCCTGATCCCGACCATGGCTCCCGGTCATCCTTACGTTCGCATCGCAGACCTGACAGTTGTCTACAGGTCGGGGGCCGGTCACGAGGTGGAGGCCGTGCAGTCGGTCACGATGGATCTGCCTCGTGGCAGGTTCGTCGCGTTGGCTGGGCCGTCGGGTTCGGGCAAATCGTCGATGCTCTACGTCCTCGCCGGGCTTCTTCGGCCGACACGGGGCACCGTGTCGGTCGACAGCAACGACCTGACCTCGATGAGCGCGGATCAGCTAGCGCGTTATCGCTGCGCCAACGTTGGCTTCATTTTCCAGTCCTTCCAACTTCTGCCGCACCTCAGCGCGTGGGAGAACGTCGCGCTGCCGATGATCCCGCTCGGCGTTACCGCCTCCCAGCGCCGCACGCGGGCGTGCAAGCAGCTGTCGAGCATCGGGCTGGGCGCGCGCATCACACACAAGCCCGGCGAGCTTTCGGCGGGCGAGCAGCAGCGCGTCGCCATCGCGCGCGCGGTGATCAACTCGCCAACATTGGTGCTGGCGGATGAGCCGACCGGCAACCTCGACGCCGCCAACGCGGCGCTCGTAGCCGACGAGATGGAGCGGCTGGTTCGCGATCTCGGAGCGACCGTCGTCTGCGCCACCCACGACGAGCGAGTTGCCTCGCGCGCTCAGGTGGTGGCCCGTATGGACCACGGCCGGCTGGTCGAACAGTCCTGATGCAGGACCTGATCGGGTTCAGCTGGACTGAGCTGCAGAGGCAGTGGCGGCGCGTGCTCCCCGGCGTGATCGGAGTGGCCGCCGGCGTGGCGATCCTGCTGACGGTCCTCGCCGGATCGACATGGCTCGGCGCCGTCACCGGGCAGGGCATCCTCTCTCAGCGCGCGCTTTCCCAGATGACGGTCACGCCAGGTTCCGAGCCGACCTTCACCAATGCGCAGGTGCAGTGGATGCTGTCGCTGCCCAAGGTCGACGGCGGATACCCGATCGTGATGGGCGCATTTCCGGCTGCCATCGGCGACGACGGCTCGGTCTTCCAGATGCTCAACCTGCCGGCGGCCGTCGACCGCCCGGCGCTCGCTGCAGGATCATGGCCAGGCGAGAACCAGGTGGTGCTCCCGGCTTCCGGCCT
>WNGO01001186.1_pt1 | contig 17571 bp, 15 predicted proteins | sample 5400511 | NCBI WGS metagenome assembly WNGO01 (sample SAMN13153380, study PRJNA577476) | soil metagenome | isolation source: 20 cm soil or saprolite under Garry oak tree replicate 2 | place: USA:California | collected 2016-06-15 | reverse complement strand
AACGAGAAGCGCATGCTCCAGGAGGCGGTCGACGCGCTGATCGACAACGGCCGTCGTGGCCGGGCGATCACCGGCACGGGCAACCGCAAGCTGAAGTCGCTCAGCGACATGCTCAAGGGCAAGCAGGGCCGGTTCCGCCAGAACCTCCTGGGCAAGCGCGTGGACTACTCGGGTCGCTCCGTGATCGTGGTCGGCCCCGAGCTGAAGCTCCACGAGTGCGGTCTGCCCAAGAAGATGGCCCTCGAGCTCTTCAAGCCTTTCGTCATGCGCGAGCTCGTGAACAAGGGCTACACGACCAACATCAAGTCGGCCAAGCGCATGGTCGAGCGCAGCCGGACCGAGGTCTGGGACGTCCTCGACGAGGTCATCCGCGACCACCCGGTGCTGCTCAACCGCGCCCCGACCCTGCACCGCCTGGGCATCCAGGCGTTCATGCCGGTGCTGGTCGAAGGCTCAGCGATCCAGATTCATCCCTTGGTCTGCGCCGCGTTCAACGCCGACTTCGACGGCGACCAGATGGCCGTCCACGTGCCCCTTTTCAGCGGCGCCATCGCCGAGGCGAAGAACCTGATGATGTCGTCGCAGAACATCCTGTCCGCGGCGGACGGCCACCCGGTGGTCGCGCCGACGCAGGACGTCGTGCTGGGCTGCTACTGGCTGACCGCGACGCGCGGCGACCAACCGGCCGACACGTCCAAGCTGCGGATCTTCAGCTCCCAGAACGAGGTCCTCCTCGCGCTGGAGAGCAAGGTCGTGAAGCTGCAGGAATGGATTCGCGTCCGGGTGGGAACCGAGACGATCGTCACCACTCCGGGCCGCGTGGTCTTCAACCAGCCTCTGCCCGTCGGCCGCAAGCCGATGCAGGGGGTTGGGGGGACTTCCCCCGGTGATGAAGACAAGGTGATGCAGCCCCTGCCCTTCCAGAACGCGCACTACGACCGCAAATTGCTGCGCGTCCTCGTGGCCGACCTCTACCGCCTGTACGGCAGCGAAGTCACGGCGACTGTCGTCAACGACATCAAGCGCCTGGGCTTCCGTTACGCAACACAGGCCGGAATCACGGTGTCCGCGATGGACATCCCACACCCGGACACCAAGTGGCAGATCGTCCGCAACACCGAAAAAGAAGTGGCCGACGTCGAGCGGATGTACCGCCGCGGCGTCATGACCGAAGACGAGCGCTACCGCAAGGTGATCGAGCTCTGGCAGCGCGCCTACGAAGAAGTGGGCAACCAGACCGAGCTTGCATTCGACAAGTTCAGCCCGATCTGGATGATGATGGGCTCGGGCGCCCGCGGCAACATCCAGCAGATCCGCCAGCTGGCGGGCATGCGTGGGCTGATGGCCGACCCGACAGGCCGGATCATCGACCTGCCGATCATGGCCAACTTCACCGAAGGGCTCACCGTGCTGGAGTACTTCATCTCGACGCACGGCACGCGCAAGGGTCTTGCCGACACCGCTCTGCGGACGGCCGACTCCGGATACCTGACCCGGCGTCTCGTTGACGTCGCGCAGGACGTGATCGTGCGCGAGGAGGACTGCGGAACCACCAACGGGATCTGGATCCGCGACGTCACACCCGAGCGCGCGAAGACTGAGCCGATCTACGAGAAGATCGCCGGCCGCGTGGCTGCCGAGGACATCTCGATCAAGAACAAGGTGCTGGTCGCGGCGGGCCAGTCGATCAGCGACGAGGCAGCGAGGGCGATCATCGCCGCGGGCGTGCCCGTAAAGATGCGCTCCGTGCTCGTATGCGAGGCCCGAGAGGGCGTCTGCCGCACGTGCTACGGGCGGAACCTGGCGACCGGCAAGATCGTGGAGATCGGCGAGGCGGTGGGAGTCATCGCGGCGCAGTCGATCGGCGAGCCGGGCACCCAGCTGACCATGCGCACGTTCCATACAGGTGGTGTCGCCGGCGTTGACATCACTCAGGGTCTTCCCCGCGTGGAGGAGCTGTTCGAGGCTCGCATCCCCAAGGGCAAGGCCATCATCTCCGAGATCGACGGCGAGCTCGACATCATCCGCCAGGAAGGCTCACGCAAGGTGCGGGTGACTTCCAAGGAGGAGTTCGAAGTCTCGTATCCGGTGCCGGCGAAGATGGAGGCGCTCGTCAAGTCGGGCGACGACGTGATGGAGGGCCAGGAGCTGGCGCGTGACCCCAAGAACGACGTCATTCGCACGCGCCACGCGGGCAAGGTCGTGGTCTCGGCCAAGGAGATCAGTGTCAAAACGGTGGACGAGGAGGTGCGCGAATACGCGATCCCGCACCAGGTCCGCATCCGGCCGGAGCTCGACCGGCGCGACGGTCACAAGGTTCTGATCAAGGCCGGCCAGCAGATCACCGAAGGCTCGATCTCACCGCAGGAGCTGCTCCACATCCTGGGCAAAGAGGCCGTCCAGACCTTCCTCGTCGACGAGGTCCAGAAGGTTTACCGCAGCCAGGGTGTCGACATCAACGACAAGCACATCGAGGTCATCGTCCGGCAGATGATGCGGAAGGTCCGCATCGACTCCGCGGGCGACACCGGCCTGCTGCCCGGCGAGATCGTCTCGCAGTGGGAGTACGAGGAGGCCAACGCCCGGGCGCTGGCGGAAGGCGGAGAGCCCGCTACCGCGCAGACCGTGCTGCTCGGCCTGATCAAGGCGGCTCTCAACACCACGTCGTGGCTGTCCGCCGCGTCCTTCCAGGAGACGACCCGGGTCCTCACCGAAGCCGCGATTTCGGGCAAGGTGGACCGCCTCCGGGGCCTGAAAGAGAACGTGATCATCGGCAAGCTGATCCCCGCCGGGACGGGGCTCGACTACTACAAGAAGCAGCGCGAACAGGCGGCTCGAATCCTCGAGGAGGAGCCGATTGACCTGGAGACCTTATCTGTCTAGAAACTGAACGCGGTTTAGGGTAAAGTCAGCCGTACGTGCACAAGGGGGGCGCCCGCCAGGGTTGCTCCCTTTTTCACGTCACGAAAGGGAACCCAGGTTCCCTTTCGTGGGCTATCCCTCCTGGCGATGGCGCGCACCGCCGGCGGCCACGAGTTTCGTATGGTGACGGCCCAGCAAAGTCGGGCCTACGCACGACGCGTGTTTAACATGTGGACGTGACCTTAAGCCGAAGGCTGGTCTGCGCCTTCGCGATCGTGCTCACCGCCGCCGGCGCTTGTCAGAACGGTGTCACGGTCGGGCCGAAGCTCGCGAAGGACCAGGTGCTGCGGGTGCAGCTCGAGGACCAACCCGCATCGCTCGACCCCGGCCAAACGCAGTACACGTACGAGACGGCATTGCTGCGCGCGGTCGCCGAGCCGTTGCTCAAGCCCAGGGCAGACCTGAGCGGCGTGGAACCGGCCGCGGCCCAGAGCTACGAGGTGAACAGCGCGGGGACGGCCTACGTCTTCCACCTACGGACCGCCGCCAAGTATTGGGACGGGACCGCCGTCAAGGCGCAGGACTTTGTCTACGCCTGGCAACGCCTGATCGACCCGCGACTGGCGGCGCCGAACGAAACCCTCTTCGCCGACGCTGTGCTCAACGGCGAGAAGGTATCGCTGATGGACCCGCAGCGCGACAAGGCCACCATCGAGACAGCGCTGAAGACGCTCGGCTTGAAGTCGGTCGACGACTTCACATTCCAGGTCCAGCTCGCGCATCCGGATCCCGCGTTCATCTGGCTCGCAGCGATGCCCGCGGCCGCGCCGATCCGCAAGGAGGTCGTGGCGACAAACGGCGACAAGTGGGCGACGGCCCCAGCGACGTTTGTCACCAACGGCTCGTACCGGGTGACCGAGATGGTCAAGAACGATCACATCAGGGTCGAGCGCAATCCCAACTACTGGGGCCCGAAGCCGTCGCTGGACCGGATCGATTTCATGATCGTCAACGACGGCGCGGTGGCGCTGACGAAGTACAAGAACGGCGAGCTCGACGAGATGTCGGTGCAGCCGGCACAGGCCGCATCGGTGAGCAACGACTCGGCGCTCAACCGCCACCTCGTCAAGACGCCGAACCTCACCGTGTTCTGGATCGTCTTCCGCGTCAACTCGCCGCCGCTCAACAACGTGCGAGTCCGGCAGGCTCTCTCGCAGGCGATCGACCGCAATGCGTTCGTCGCGCAGGTCTTCCAGGGCGAGAGCATCCCTGCCCAAACCTTCATCCCCAAAGGCATGGCCGGCTATTCGGCCAACCTGACCGGGCAGAAGTTCGACGTCGCGCAGGCGCGGGCGTCGCTTGCTGCCTCTGGGCTGTCGGCGAAACAGGTGTCGCTCACCTACGCCTACGACCAGTCGTCGGATTTTGCGAAGGCGACCGCGAAATTCGTGCACGACCAGCTGAAGAGCAATCTCGGGATCGAGCTCAACCTGCAGGGGCTTGACCCCAACACGCTGTCCTCGCGTGTGGGTGCCGGCCAGTTTCAGGTCACCGGACCCCGAGGCTGGACCGCCGACTATCCCGACCCGGCCAACTGGTACGACCTTTTCCTGACCACGAGCTCGAACAACATCGCGTTCTGGCAGAGTCAGCAGTACGACAACTTCGTGAGCGTCGCCCGGACCGACACCCAGGCCGCCCGTCGCGACCAGGAGTACCTGCAGGCCCAGTCCATGCTCGTCAACGAGGCGCCGGTCGCCTTCCTCGCCCAAACGGTGAGCTGGTACCTGGTCCAGCCCTACGTGCGAGGTTTGGTCACCTCGGCGGTGGACGAGTGGCCCGGTGCCACGTCTCCTACCGAGCTGTCCATCGCGCCGCATTAGCCTGATCACAAACAATCGTTCGGGCAATTCGCGTGCCTAAAACTTGACACTTGTTGCTCGCGCACAACAGAATTCGGATTGGCCGAAGAGGCTGTGTGAGTAAGACCTGCCGCCGGCGCACTCTCGCCCCGCCCCGCGGGAAGAAGGCTGCAGGAACTGTCTGAGAGGTAAGACGCGTATGCACCTACGAGTAAGCATCCGGGCGGTGACGCTCGCACTTACAGGGCTCTTCGTCGTGAGCGCCTGCGGTGGCGGTGGCACCACGAGCCAGAACCTGGCTTCGCCGGACAAGCAAGTCATCAACATGAACGACGGCACCGAGCCGAACAGTTACGACCCGACGCAGCAGACATACGTCTATGAGGCCGCCGTAGGCCGCAACGTCTTCGAGACGCTCCTCAAGTCAAACAAAGAGGGCACCGACGTGATTTCCGCGGCGGCGGAGAGCTACAAGGTCTCAGACGACGGTCTGACCTACACCTTCAAGCTCCGCTCCGGCGCGAAGTGGAGCGACGGCAAAGCGGTCACCGCGGCTGACTGGGTGTACGGATATAAGCACCTGCTCAACCCGGCCCTGGCCGCCGGTTATGTCGACCCGTTCTTCGACTCGACGATCAAGGGCGCCGACGGATACGGCGACGTCGACGTTTCCAAAGCAAGCGCGATCGACACGTTCCTGTCGAGTCTTGGCCTCACGGCTCCAGACCCGAACACGTTCGTGATCACCCTGCAGCACCCGGCGGCGTTCTTCAAGTGGGTCGTGACGCTCTGGATGGCGGCACCCATCCGCCAGGACGTCGTGGAGCAGGCTGCCGGCGGGACCTTCCCGTCCAGCGACACGACCAAAGCAGAGATCTGGGCCCAGAAGGCCGCGACGATCATCGGCAACGGGGCCTTCAAGATCTCAGAGATCGTTTCCAAGGACCACGTCACGCTGGTCCCAAACCCGAGCTACTGGGGCGGGGCGCCGCACCTCCAAAAGATCGTCCTGTGGTTCATCGAGGACGCGAATACCGCGTACGCGAAGTACCAGACGGGCGACCTCGACGCGATCACCGTGCCTCTGGCGAACGTGGACGTCGTGCGCAACGACCCCAAGCTCAGCAAAGAGGCGAAGGTCTACCCGAAGCTCACCACGTTCTGGATGGCATACAACGCGCAGAAACCGCCATTTGATAACCCGAAGGTCAGAATGGCATTCGCCAAGTCGATCGACCGCGACAAGCTGAACAAGCAGGTCCAGCACGGCATCCAGCAGTCCATCTCGAGCTTCATTCCCAAAGGCATGGCCGGTTACGACACCTCGAACAACGCGCAAAGCTTCGATGCGGCTGCCGCAAAGAAGCTTCTAACCGATGCGGGCGTGACCGCCGACCAGCTCAACAAGTTCAAACTCCTGACACGCAACACCACTCGCAACAAGACGTTGAATCAGTTCATCGTCGACCAGTGGAACACCAACCTCGGCCTGAACCTCCAGCTCGAGGTCATCGACAGCAAGACCGTGACGAGCCGCCTCCGCAAGGGCCAGTTCGACCTCTACGGTCCCGACGGATGGGGCGCTGACTACCCGGACCAGCAGGATTGGTTCGACCTCTTCTTCAAGGGGGCGTGCCACAGCCTGAACTGGGGTTGCGCGGACATTCCTGGCTACGATGATCTGGTCAAGAAGGCCGACAGCGAGCTCGACCAGAACCAGCGCAACGCCGACTACAAGAAGGCACAAGATATGCTGATCGACCAAGCGGTCGTCGGCTTCATCTTCCAGGACTACGAGTACAACCTGATCAAGCCCTACCTGGGTGGGCTCACCATCACCGCAAGCGACGACCAGAGCCTGCCAGGCTCCTTGTTCTGGCACGACGCGTTCGTCACGCAGCACTAAGAGCGGCAAGGAAATGATTTGGCAGTAGATGCGGGGCGCCCCAAGCGGGGCGCCCTGCTCCCCAAGCGCATGGCGGCTGTGACGGACAGCCGGCTCGGGAGCCTTGGGGTCTACATCCTCCGTCGCGTCCTGTGGATGATCCCAGTCGTCTTTTTCGTCATCGTCATCACTTTCGTGCTCATGCACAGCGCCACCGGCAGCCCCTGGGACAAAACAGGCGGCCGCCAGCTGTCACAGGTGGTCGTCGACAACCTGAACAAGAAGTACGGCCTGGACAGGCCGGTCTTCGAGCAGTTCCTCCTGTATCTGTGGAACGTGCTGCACTTCGATTTCGGGCTGTCTTACCAGTACCAGGGCAAAAGCGTCATCCAGCTGATCTCCGAGGGCTGGCCGTATACCGCGACGATCGGCACGCTGGCTTTCCTGCTTATCGTTCCGGTCGGAGTGGGTCTGGGAGTGCTCGCGGCGCTGCGCCAGAACACCCGCGTCGACTACGCGACGATGGGTTTCGCCACGCTTGCGGCCTCGTTCCCCAACTTCGTAGTAGGAGCCCTGATGGTCGTCCTATTTTCAGTCCTCACATATAAATGGACGGGCGGCAACTTCTTCTTGCCCGCCGGAGGGTGGGGCGTCGACGACCACCTGGTCATGCCTGTCATAACGCTTTCCCTGTTACCGATCGCCTACACCGCGCGGTTGACGCGAGCCAGCACGCTGGAGACGATCCGTCAGGACTACATCCGCACCGCCTGGGCAAAGGGGCTGCCTGAACGCCTGGTCGTGATTCGACACGTGCTCAAGAACTCTTTGATCCCCGTTGTCACGACCCTGGGGCCGACCTTCGCCTTCCTGGTCACCGGTTCGGTGATCGTCGAGACGGTCTTCAGCATCCCGGGGATCGGCCGGGCGTTTGTCGTGGCCGTCACCTCGCGCGACTACCCGATGATCCTCGGTACCACGGTCCTGTTCTCGATCGTGATCGCGACCGCCAACCTGATCGTCGACGTGCTTTACGTCTTCATCGATCCGCGAGTGAGGCTCACCTAGAAATGGCTCTCCCGGTCGCGGTCGTAGAAGCGGCGCCGATCGATTGGGAGGTACCCGAAGAACAGATCGGGCTCTGGCAGGACGCCTGGATCCGGTTCCGCCGCAACCGTTTGGCCGTTCTGGGCGCTGGGTGTGTCCTCTTCTTGCTCGTTGTCGCGGTGGTGTCGCCGATCCTGGTCCACTTCGGGATCCTGGCCAACCCGATCACGCAGCACGTCGAGAGCATCGAGACCGGGCCGGGCGTCAACGGACACGCTTTCGGCACGGACCTCCTCGGCCGCGACACTCTGGCGCGCCTGATGATCGGCAGCGAAGTCTCTTTGACGGTAGGTCTCCTCGTCCAGGGAATCATTTTTCCGATCGGCCTGGCGATCGGCCTGGCGGCCGGCTATTTCGGCGGCCGGATCGACAACCTGCTGATGCGGTTCACGGACATCTGGTACGCCTTCCCCGACCTGCTATTCGTGCTTGTGGTCGTCACCGTCTGGCGCCTCCAGGGTCCTTGGTACATCCAGCTCATACCCATCTTCGGAGCCATCGCCCTGGTCAACTGGGTCGGCTTGGCGCGGTTGGTCCGAGGCCAGGTGCTTTCGATCAAAGAGAAGGAGTTCGTCGAGGCGGCGAAGTCGTCAGGCTCGCCGCCCCTCAAGCTGATCCTCAAGCACCTGCTGCCCAACTCGCTAGGTCCCATCATCGTCACCCTGACCTTCGGGATCCCCAACGCCATCTTCCTCGAGGCCGTGCTCAGCTTCCTCGGCGTCGGCATCCAGCCGCCGCAGCCGACCTGGGGCCAGATGGTGTTCGACGGCTACGAGGCGATCTACGCGAACCCGAGCGGTGTCGTGTTCCCCGCCCTCTCGATCGGCTTCACGCTGCTTGCCTTCTCTTTCATCGGCGACGGCCTGCGCGACGCCCTCGATCCGCGCATGCGGCGCTAGCCGCCGCTAGAGTTCTGCAACCAGAGTGGCATCAACACTCCTACAGGTCGAAGACCTGCACACGCAGTTCTTCACCTCGCGCGGAGTCGTCCGTGCGGTTGACGGGGTAACTTTCCACGTGGACGCCGGCGAGACGCTGGGCGTCGTCGGCGAGTCGGGGTGCGGCAAGACGATGACCGCCCTGTCGATTCTCAGGTTGCTCCCCGATCCCGGCAAGATCACCTCCGGCAGGATCCTGTTCCGCGGCAAGGACGTCACCAAGATGACGGACGAGGAGATCCGTGACTTCCGGGGCAACGACGTCGCGATGATCTTCCAGGACCCAATGACCTCGATGAACCCGGTCACCAGGGTTGGACGCCAGATCGAGGAGGCCATGACGGCGCACGAGCGCTTCACCGAGACGCTCGCCCGCGGACGGGTCATCGAGCTTCTGAAACGGGTCCGTGTCCCGGCCGCCGAGTCGCGCATCAAGGATTATCCGCACCAGTTCTCCGGCGGAATGCGTCAGCGGGCGATGATCGCGATGGGCCTTTCCAACGAGCCTGACCTGCTGATCGCCGACGAGCCGACGACTGCCCTCGACGTCACGGTGCAGGCCCAGATCATCCAGCTGATGAAGCAGCTCAACCGAGAGCTGAACACGGCCATGATGCTGATCACGCACAACATGGCGCTGGTCGCCAGCCTGTGCCAGCGGATCATCGTGATGTACGCCGGCCGGATCGTCGAAGAAGGCCCAGTCGAGCAGATCTTCAAGAGCCCCCAGCACCCCTATACGTGGTCGCTCCTGCGTTCCGTCCCCCGCGTCGACGAGGCACGCAAGGACAGGCTCGTGTCGATCAAGGGACTGCCGCCCGACCTCTCGCACTCGCCTCCAGGCTGCAAGTTCCACCCCCGCTGCCCCTTCGTGGTCGACAAGTGCAAGGTTGAGCCTGAGCCACCGCTGGGCGAGGTGGCGACGAACCAGGTGGCGCGTTGCTGGGTCCTGATGCGAAACGTCAAGGAGGACGATATCGAGGCTGCCAAGCAGAGCGCGCTCTCGAAGGAAGCCGCCGAGAAGCTGAAGGCCCCAACCGCCGAGCTGGGGGGGACCATTGGCGGCTGAGCCCGCGGCGATTACTGCGGCCCGGCAGGACTCCGTGCTGCTCCGGATCAAGGGCGCCTACAAGCAATTTCCGGTCGGTGGTTTCTCGGGTCTCTCCGTACACGCCGTGGATGGTGTCGACCTCGAGATCCGGCGCGGCGAGACGTTGGGCCTGGTCGGCGAGTCAGGCTGCGGCAAGTCGACGCTGGCGAGACTGGTTACAGGACTGCTGCCGGCAACCGCGGGTTCGATCGTGCTCGACGGGCAGGACATCACGCGTCTGCGCGGTGGCGCCCTGCGAAGGGTGCGCCGGAAGATGCAGATGATCTTCCAGGACCCGTATGCGTCCCTCGACCCGCGCATGACGGTCGGCGATATCCTCCAGGAGCCGCTCGACAACTACCAGGTCGGAACCTTCAAGGAGCGGCGGCGCCGCGTCCAGGAGCTCCTCCGGCTGGTGGGCCTGAACCCCAACTTCACCAACCGCTACCCGCACGAGTTTTCCGGCGGCCAACGGCAGCGGATCGGAATCGCGAGGGCGCTGGCGGTGAACCCCTCGTTCATCGTGTGCGACGAGCCGGTCTCGGCGCTGGACGTGTCGATCCAGGCCCAGATCATCAACCTGCTGCAGGACCTGCAGCGGGAGTTTCAGCTGACGTACCTGTTCATCGCCCACGACCTCGCCGTGGTGCGGCACCTTTCCGACCGCATCGCGGTCATGTACCTGGGCAAGGTCGTCGAGACGGCGGACCGCAAGGACATCTACGACCGGCCTCAGCACCCCTACACGAAGGCGCTCCTCTCCTCGATCCCTGTCCCGGACCCGGTGGCCGAGATGAGCCGCGCGCCGATCACCTTGAAAGGTGAGATCCCGTCGCCGGTCAACCCACCCTCGGGTTGCCGGTTCCACCCGCGCTGCCCCATCGCGAGGGTGCCCGGCGTCTGCAGCGAGCAGGAGCCGCCGCTGGAGCCTCATGGATCGCGGGACCAGATGGCGGCCTGCCACTTCGCCGGTCAGTTCTAGGCCAGTCTCAACTCCTCCCCATTCACGGGGAGGTGCCGGCGGAGCCGGCGGCGGGGCCAGGCTTCACCTCGAGCACCCGGTAGCCCTTCTTCGATCGGAGCCGCGTCACCTCGAAACCTTGCTCGCCCAGCCACTTCGCCAGCGAGTCGGAACCCAGATTGCGCTGCACGACCAGGTAGGCGGCGCCGCCGGGTTTGAGGCGCGGCAGCCACCTCAGCAGGAGGTCATGGAGCGGCGCCTTGCCGACCCGCACGGGCGGGTTCGAGTAGATGGCATCGAAGCGAAGCTCGTCCGGCACCTGCTCGGGCGGCAGGGCCGAGACGTTCGGAATCTGAGCCGTGGCCGCGTTCGACCGCGTGAGCTCGATCGCCCGCTCGTTGACGTCCACGGCCCAGACGTGGGATTCGGGAGCACGCCGGGCCAGGACCAGGGCGATCGGGCCGTAGCCGCTACCCAGGTCGAGGAGATCGCCGGACAGGGGCGGGGGGGGCGCCTCGCGGAGCAGGATCATCGTCCCGGGGTCGATCCCCCTGGAGGCGAAAACCCCCCTGTCGGCCTGTAGCTCGAGTTCGAGCGCGCCCAGCCGGAGACGCACCGTCCTCGGCCGCGAGGCGGTCGCCGGGCGAGCTTCGAAGTAATGGGATTTGGGTATACTCATCGCTTGTCGCCCAATCGGCTATTGCCGCGTGGGAATCAAACCGCCATTCGGAGAAACGTTTGCCAACTATCCAGCAGTTGGTCCGCCTTGGGCGCAGGGCGGCCAGAGCGAAGTCTAAGGCGCCCGCGCTGCGGGGCTCACCGCAGAGGCGGGGCGTCTGCGTGCGCGTCTACACCCAAACCCCCAAGAAGCCGAACTCGGCACTCCGGAAGGTCGCCCGCGTCCGCCTGACCACGGGGATCGAGGTCACGGCCTACATCCCGGGAATCGGCCACAACCTGCAGGAGCACTCGGTCGTGCTCATCCGCGGCGGCCGCGTCAAGGACCTCCCCGGCGTCCGTTACCACATCATCCGGGGCACCCTCGACACCGCCGGGACCAAGAACCGCAAGAAGGCTCGGTCGAAGTACGGAGCAAAGCGGGAAAAGGGCAAGGCGGCAGCCTGATGCCTCGTCGCAATCGTCCCGTCAAGCGTGTCGTCGCGCCCGACCCGGTGTACCAGTCGGAGGCGATCGCCAAATTCGTCAACGTGGTCATGAGCCGCGGCAAGCGCTCGACCGCCGAGAAGGTCGTCTACGACGCGCTGGCACGCGCCGCCAAGCAGGCGAAGAAGGAGCCGCTCGAGGTCTTCGATTCAGCCCTGCGCAATGCCACCCCGCTGCTCGAGGTCAAGCCTCGGCGTGTCGGCGGCGCCACCTACCAGGTCCCGATCGAGATCCGGCCTGAGCGCCGGCTCGCCCTCGCCCGTCGCTGGATCGTCCGTTTTGCGCGCCAGCGAGGCGGGAAAAGTATGTCCGAGAAGCTCGCTTACGAGATCATCGACGCTGCGCAGAACACCGGCGGGGCGGTGAAGCGCAAAGAGGAGACCCACCGGATGGCCGAAAGCAACAAAGCCTTCTCGCACTTCCGGTACTAAGAGAGATGAGTGTGGCACTGAAGATTCAGGAACGTCCCGTCGCCATCGACAAGGTCCGAAACATCGGGATCATGGCGCACATCGACGCGGGCAAGACGACGACGACTGAGCGGATCCTGTTCTACGCGGGCCGCATCCACAAGATGGGCGAGGTCCACGAAGGGGCGGCGACCATGGACTGGATGGTCCAGGAGAAGGAGCGCGGGATCACGATCACGTCCGCGGCGACGACCGCGAACTGGCGCGACTACGCGATCAACATCATAGACACACCCGGGCACGTGGACTTCACGGTCGAGGTCGAGCGGAGCCTGCGCGTCCTCGACGGCGCGGTCGCGGTTTTCGACGCGGTTGCCGGCGTCGAGCCGCAGTCGGAGACGGTCTGGCGCCAGGCCGACCGCTACGGCGTGCCCCGGATTGCCTTCATCAACAAGATGGACCGCATCGGCGCGGATTTCTACAGCTCGCTCAGCTCGATCCGGACGCGCCTGGGCGCGCGCGCGGTGCCGATCCAGCTGCCGATCGGATCCGAGGGTGACTTCGTGGGTTATGTCGACCTGCTCAGCAAGGAGGCTGTGGTCTACACGGACGACCTCGGCACGACTTCGACCGAGTCGCTGGAGATCCCACCCGGGATGCAGGACCTGGTCAGCCAGTACCGCCACGACCTGATCGAGGCCGTCGCGGACTTCGACGACAACGTCATGCACAAGTACCTCGAGGAGCAGGACATCACCGAGGCGGAGATCAAGGGCGGGCTTCGCCGCGGCACGGTCGCGGGCGTCCTGGTCCCCGTGCTCTGCGGCGCGGCTCTCCGCAACCGCGGCGTGCAGCCGATCCTCGACGCGGTGGTCGACTACCTGCCGTCGCCGGCGGACGTGCCGGCGGTCGAGGGCAAGGACCCCAAGACGGGCGCTCTCCAGGTACGTGAGCACGACGACAGCGAGCCCTTCTCGGCGCTCGCCTTCAAGATCCAGATGGACCCGCAGGGCGTCGGCAAGCTGACGTTCTTCCGCGTCTACTCAGGCCGCCTCAAGGCTGGGTCATCGGTGATGAACGCGTCGACCGGTAAGCGGGAGCGCATCGGACGCATCCTCCGTATGCACGCCATCCGCCGTGAGGACGTTGACGAGGTGTACACGGGCGATATCGCCGCGGCGGTGGGCTTGAAGGTCACCACGACCGGCGACACGCTCTGCGATGAGGCGCACCCGATCCTTCTCGAGTCGATCACGTTCCCCGAGCCTGTGATCTCGGTCGCGATCGAGCCCAAGACGAAGGTCGACCAGGAAAAGCTCGGCATGGCTTTGCAGAGACTTTCTGAAGAGGACCCGACGTTCAAGGTGCACACCGACGAAGAGACGGGCCAGACGATCATCGAGGGCATGGGCGAGCTCCACCTCGAGATCATCATCGACCGCCTGCTGCGCGAGTTCCGCGTCGACGCCAACCAGGGCAAGCCGCAGGTCGCCTACAAAGAGGCGATCAAGCGCGAGGCCAAGGGCATTGGGCGCTTCGTGCGGCAGACCGGCGGCAAGGGTCAGTACGGCCACGCCGAGGTGATCGTCCGGCCGGGAGAGCAGGGATCTGGATTCATATTCGAAGACAAGGTCACCCAGGGCAGGATTCCGCGCGAGTACATCCCTGCGGTCGAGAAGGGGATCAAGGAAGCGATCCAGTCCGGTGTCGCCGCCGGCTATCCCGTCGTCGACATCACGGTCACGCTGGTTGACGGTTCATACCACCCGGTCGACTCGAGCGAGATGGCGTTCCATGTCGCAGGCTCGATGGCCGTGAAGGACGGCATGCACAAGGCACAGCCGTACCTGCTCGAGCCGATCATGAAGGTCGATGTCGTGATGCCCGAGGAGTACCTCGGCGACGTGATGGGCGACCTCGCGTCACGTCGCGGTCATATCCTCGGAATGGAAGGCCGCGGCACGTCGCAGAACGTGAAGGCCAATGTGCCCCTCGCGGAGATGTTCGGCTACGCTACCGAGCTTCGGTCGATGACTTCGGGGCGGGCGACGTATTCGATGGAGTTCAGTCATTACGCAGAGATGCCAGGCAACTTGGCGGAGGCTGTGGGCCGCCGCGACAGGCCGAGAAGTTAGTTAGGAGGAGACAGTGGCGAAGAAGAAGTTTGAGCGGACCAAGCCCCACCTGAACGTCGGGACCATCGGTCACATCGACCATGGCAAGACGACGTTGACAGCCGCCATCACGAAGGTCCTGGCGGAGAAGGGACTTGCGGAGTTCACGCCATTCGACCGGATCGACAAGGCTCCGGAGGAGAAGGCGCGCGGCATCACGATCTCGATCACCCACGTGGAATACGAAACCGAGAAGCGTCACTACGCCCACGTGGACTGCCCTGGTCACCAGGACTACATCAAGAACATGATCACGGGCGCCGCCCAGATGGATGGCGCGATCCTGGTCGTGGCCGCGAACGACGGCGCGATGCCGCAGACGCGCGAGCACATCATCCTGGCCCGCCAGGTCAACGTGCCGTTCCTCGTCGTCGCGTTGAACAAGTGCGACATGGTCGATGACAAGGAGTTCATCGAGCTGGTCGAGCTCGACCTGCGCGAGCTGCTGAACAAGTACGAGTACCCGGGCGACGATATCCCGATCGTCCGCCTCTCGGCCCTCAAGGCGCTGGAAGGCGACCCTGAGTGGTCGCCGAAGATCCTCGAGCTGATGAACGCTGTCGACACCTACATCCCAGAGCCGGAGCGGCCGGTCGACAAGCCGTTCCTGATGCCGATCGAGGACGTGTTCACGATCGAAGGTCGTGGCACCGTGACAACCGGTCGCGTCGAGCGCGGCAAGCTCAAGAGGAACGAGGAGATCGAGATCGTCGGCATCCACCCCAACAGCACGAAGACCGTCGTTACCGGAATCGAGATGTTCCACAAGGACATGGACGAGTGCCAGGCCGGCGACAACGTCGGCACGCTGCTGCGCGGCGTCAAGCGTGAGGATGTCGTGCGGGGCCAGGTGTTGGCCAAGCCCGGTACCATCACGCCCCACACTCAGTTCAACGCGCAGGTGTACGTCCTGACCAAGGAAGAGGGTGGACGGCACACGCCGTTCCTCACCGGCTACCGGCCGCAGTTCTACATGCGGACCACCGATGTCACGGGTGAGGTGAAGCTGCCCGAGGGCGTCGAGATGACGATGCCCGGCGACAACGTCGTGATGGAAATCACGCTCGGGGAACCGATCGGTATCGAGCAGGGCCTTCGGTTTGCCATTCGCGAAGGCGGCAAGACCGTCGGCGCCGGCGTGGTGACCGAGGTCCTCAAGTAAGGCACATATAAGAAGGAATAGGGAAGAACAGGTAGTGGCGCAGAAGATTCGGATCCGGCTCAAGGCCTATGACCATCGGGTCCTCGATCAGGCGGCGGACAAGATCGTTGACACCGCCCGCCGTACGAACGCGCGCACCGCCGGCCCGATCCCGCTCCCGACCGAGATCTCAAAGTTGACCGTGATCCGCTCGCCTTTCATCGACAAAGACTCGCGCGAGCAGTTCGAGATGCGGACCCACAAGCGGATCGTCGACATCCTGGACCCCAACCCGCGCGTCGTGGACGCGCTCATGCGCCTGAGCCTCCCGGCCGGCGTCAGCATCGAGATCAAGAGCTGAATGAAGGGCCTTCTCGCCAAGAAGCTGGGCATGACCCAGCTCTTCAACCCCGACGGCACGGTGACCGCCGTCACGGTGCTCGAAGCGGGTCCGTGCAAGGTGCTCGGCCTGCGCACCGCGGAGAAGGACGGCTACAGCGCCGTCCGGATCGCGTTCGGGCCGGCCAAGGAAGGCAAGCTGAACAGCCCGCAGCTCGGGGAGTTCAAGAAGGCCAACCTCGACGGGCACCGGCACATCGTCGAGATCCGCAACTACGAAGGACTCGAGGCGGGTCAGGAGCTCAGGGCCGAGATGTTTGCGGCCGGCGAGCTCGTCGACGTGACGGCGACCAGCAAGGGCAAAGGCTTTCAGGGCCTGATCAAGCGTCACAAGTTCAGCCGGGGGCCCGAATCGCACGGCTCCATGAACGTCCGCCAGCCGGGCGCGATCGGTGCGACCGACGCCGCGCGTGTATTCAAGGGAGTGCGCATGTCCGGCCAGATGGGCAACGTCCGGACGACGCTCGTCCGCCAGTCGACCAAGAAGCTCAAGCCCAAGGGCCCGGCCGGTAAGCCGAACCCGAGGAAGGTCTGATGCCTGTGCAGGCTCCCTACTACGACGCGCTGGGCGAGCGCAACGGCGAGGTCGACCTCCCGACGGCGATCTTCGAGGAGAAGCCGAACATGCCCGTGATGCACCAGGCCTATCTGCGCCAGCTCGCGAACGGCCGGCAGGGAACCGCCAGCACCAAGACCCGCGGCGAGGTCTCCGGCGGTGGCGCCAAGCCTTACCGCCAGAAAGGCACTGGCCGCGCGCGGCACGGAAGCATAAGAGAGCCCAGCATGAAGGGCGGCGGCAACGTCTTCGGACCGAGGCCCCGCGATTTCTCGCACCGCATGCCCAGGCAGATGCGGCGGCTCGCACTGCGCTCCGCGCTCAGCCAGAAGGCGATCGATGGACAGGTCCGCGTGATCGAGAACTTCGTCTTCGACGAACCCAAGACGAGCCAGGCCGCGGATCTCATGGAAGCGATGGGCTTCGACAGCACCGCGCTGGTGGTCCTCCCGGCGCCGAACTACACGGTCAGCCGGTCGTTCGAGAACCTGGCCGGCGCGAAGATCGTGCTGGCGCGCAACCTCAACATCCGCGACCTCTTCACGCACACCTACCTCCTCCTATCGAAAGAAGCCATCGAGCTGCTCGAAGAGAACTTCAGCCCGCGCCGCAAAGAAGAAGAGGAGACCACCTGATGGCGACGAAAGCCGCCTCCGAGATCGTGATCGGCCCCGTGATCACAGAGCGCACGTACCAGCTCTACTCTCAGGGCCGCTACACGTTCAAGGTCCTTGCCACCGCATCGAAGACCGAGATCAAAAAGGCGCTCGAGGAGCAGTACGAGTCGCAGAACATCGAGGTCAAGCGGATCAACACCGTGACGATGCGTGGCAAGAAGCGCCGCGCCTTCCGCCGCACGGGCAGCGGCGCCGTCGGACGAACCACCGACTGGAAGAAGGCGATCGTGACGCTGGGGCAAGGCCAGAAGATCGAAGGGCTGTTCGGGTCCGTCTGATGCCGGTAAGAAAGTTCAAGCCCACCAGCCCCGGCCGTCGCTTCATGACGATCTCCGGCTTCGACGA
>WNGO01002858.1_pt1 | contig 17591 bp, 15 predicted proteins | sample 5400511 | NCBI WGS metagenome assembly WNGO01 (sample SAMN13153380, study PRJNA577476) | soil metagenome | isolation source: 20 cm soil or saprolite under Garry oak tree replicate 2 | place: USA:California | collected 2016-06-15 | reverse complement strand
CCGTGTCGGCGAGCAAGCCGTTCGTCAGGCGCGCGACGACGCGGAAGCTCCCCGCCGTCTGTCCCGCGGTGAACAGACCGCCGCTCGTGATCGTGCCGCCCGTGGCCGAATAGGTGACCGCCACGCCGACCGAGTCGCCGGTATTCCGCACGCCCCACGCGGCGAACTGCTGCGTGCCACCAGTAGGAAGGCTAACCGCGGCGGGACTGAGGATGATCTGCGCGACGCGGCGCTTGCGCACGTGCGCGACGCCCGAGACGTGCGAGCCGACGAGCGTTGCCGTGATGACGGCGTCTGCGGCGCCGGTGTCGGCGGTGTAGACGCCGGCGGGGGTGATCGTGCCGGCCGATGTCGTCCAGGTGACGTCGACCGCCATGCTGTCGCCGCCGGCCGTGCGGCCCACGGCGACGAACCCTTGCGTCTGACTGGGATCGAGGGCCACGCTGTCGGGCGCGACCTGGACCTGAACGACTCCGGAACCGTCCCGCGGATGGATCGGCAGCTCGCACCCGACGACGATGGCGACGGTGAGCGAAACGAGGGCGAGAATAACACCGCGCATACGGAGCGACATCGCAGTCTCCACGGCGGCGGGCGTGCCATAACAAAAACGCCGGGCCGCCGAATTCGATTTTGGGTCGAACGCTGGCGGCCCGGCGGGCATGGCGGCGATCAGCCGCTGTAGCCCCGTAGCTCTGCGTCACCGCCTTTCGGCGGCTTTGCTCTGAGCAGCGTGCTCGTGGACGAACGTAGTCCAAGCGCACGCCGCCTGACTGTGATCTCGATCATGCCGGCGCCGGTCTCACGCCGTCGACGTGTCACCGGTGCAACAGCTAGACCCTAGCTACTGCCGCGGCCCTCCGCCCATCGGGCGAAACACCATCGGCTTGGGCAGCGCATCGAATTTTGTTTGCTGGTCCGGCGTCAGATTATTGCGGATCGCGGCGTACCACTGATCCGCTTCAGCCTGAAAGCCCTGCATCTCCGTGCGCACGCTGTCGAACTTCGCGCGCTGCGCGGGCGTGGGCTCCTGCCCCGGCGTGAAGCCGGACGCCTGCATCTGCTGCCGGATCGCCTGGCGCCGCGCGGCGGCGTCCTTCATCACGCCGTTCAGCGCGGTGTAGGCGGGCGTGACCTTGGTGCGCTGCTCGGACGTGAGCCCGATCGTCTGGCTGAGCGAGTCGATCGTCATCCAGTGATCGGGCGGCGGTTGAAAGCGGCGCGGCGGCTCGCCGTTCGCGGTTTGCGCGACGGCGGGAGCTGCGAGTAAAAGAGCCATGACGGCAATGGCGGCTAACCGAGGCATGATCGACCTCCGAAAGAGGGTCCGTGCTGATACGCCCCAGGAGCGGGCGATGTTGCAGTAGGACCCGTCTACCGCTTCGTGCCGCCGGCCACGCGGTTCCACATTGCGTCATAGTCCCCGCTGATCTCGTTGAACAGCCGGCGCATGAGCTCTTCCTCTTTCTCCGCAATCGCCTGCCACCCCGAGACCTTGCTGAGCTCGGTGCGGTCGCGTTGCAACCGTTGGATCACGGTGTGGTCTGCTTCGAGTCCAAACTCGCGTGCGGCGAGGAAGAAATACTCGAGCTTGCGCGACAGGTTGAAGCAGTACGCCGCCAGCAAGTAAAAGGACTCCTCCGAGCCCGGCTTGATCCCCTCCAGCTTCGGAGAACTCATCTTGGGAATCTGATCGACGATGAGGGCCATGGCCCCCAGGGCGCTGTTCACAGACATGACGACCTCCCACTCGAGGTGAGGACGGCACGCGCGGCGATGAGGCGGCGCAAGCAAGCGACGCGGGGCGCGTACACCGCGTCACCGAACGACCACGCATTGCTGAAGGAGTCGAGCCAGCGGCGCGCCGCGGCGCTATCGCCGCGCATCGCGTACAGCTCGGCGAGAAGCATGCGCTCGGGAGCCATCGACAGTTGCGGGTAGAAGAACATGAACGGCTGCGCGGGTCGGGCGACCGAAATCCGCAGCAGGTCGATCGCGTGGGTCGTATCCCTCGCGAGCAGGGCAAGCCGAGCCGAGAGCGTCCCCCGCAGCGATTGCGGCTGCGGATCCGATGGCTCGGTGCTGTCGGCCCGGGCGGCAATCTGCTCCGCCAGACGCCGCACCTCTGCCGAGTCCCCCCACCGCAGCGCGCGATGCACCAGCGCGCGGAACGCTTCCTGACTGTCGTCTGTGGGCATGCCCGTACTCAGCGACGCCGGGACCCCGCGGGCTCGCGCGAGCATCCCCTCGGCGAGACGGCCCGCCGGCCACCCGGCCAGATAGGCATGCACGATCCAGCGGTCGAAGGGGGGAGGGGATGCCGTGGCCTGGCCGCTCCGCCACGCCGCGAGCGCATCGGCCCACCGGCCCTGGGCGGTCAATGCGACGAAGCGATACTGCGCGCCGCGCAGCCGATCCTCGTGGGTTCGTCCAGCGCTCATCAACAACGCCCCGGCGCTGTCCACGAGCGGGAGGTTGAAGTTGGCGTGCCCGAACAAGGCGGCGACCAGTGAGACCCGCGTGCGCTCGGCGTCGCGCAATGCCGCGAATGCCCGCTCGCGTTCCCCCGCGGCGCCGAACACGAGTGCGAGGACCGCCTCCTGGCCGGGACGGTCGCGATCGTGGGGATGCATGTGCATGAACGCGCGGCGCGCCTCCTCGCCGTCGCCGCGGTACACCGCGAGGTCCACGCGGTGCTCCCACAGCGGGGCGAACGTGGGATCGTCCGTCAGGACGCGACGCAACGCGGGCTCGGCGTCACGCGGGCTGTTATCGGCGAAGCCGGCAAAATGGTAGAGCGCTTCGGCGAGCCCGAACCAGGCATCGGGCAGGCCAGGATAGTCGGCGACGAGGCCCTGGAAGGCGACAATCGCACTGTCCGCTTCTCGCATGATGTACAGGCGTTGCGCCCGCAACAATTCGCGCCACTTCGGGGAGAAACGCGATGCGCGCGCGAGGCCGGCCTCGATCGTGCGCCGTGCCGCCGGATAATCCCAGCGCCACGTCTCGACGACGCTCAAGCGCTGGTAGGCGATCGCCGCATCGGAGTCGGCGGCGAGCGCGCGATGATACGCCGCGGCCGCCCCATCAAAGTCGAAACTCCAGAACAATTCTTTGCCGAGCCGCAGCTCGCGCAGTGCGATCGGAGACGCCGTGGCCGACGTCAGCACATCGCGCGATTCACCGCCGCGTGCAGTATGCCGCACGCCCCAGATCACAAGCGCGAGCACCGCAACGCCGGCGGCGCCCACCGCGATCCACTGCCGCCGGCGCCTGGCCCGATCGAACGGCGCAGATCGGCGCGTCAATGCCGCGAGTGCCTCCGCGAACGCCCCCGCGGTGGCGAAGCGGTCTCCGGGGTCGCGTGCGAGCGCCCCACGCAGCACGCGAACCACGCCAACCGGGACGTCCTGCCGTCGACCCGTCAGCGAATCCACGCCGTGATCGGGGCCCGGCGGCTCACCCACCAACATCTCGTAGAGCACGAGCCCGAGACTGTAGACGTCGGTGCGCCCATCGAGATCGGGACGACCCTGCTCCTGTTCGGGGCTCATGTAGTCCACCGTCCCGAGCACCAGGCCGGGCGACGTTTCCCGTGCGCCCGCCTCACTAATGGCGCGCGCGATCCCGAAATCGCTCACCAGCGCGTGCCCTTCCTCGAACAGGATGTTCTCGGGCTTGATGTCGCGATGGATGATGTTGTGGCGATGCGCGTGATCGAGCGCCTCGGCCACCTCATGCGCGATCTGCACGGCATCGACCACAGGCAGCCTGTGTTCCCGGGCGAGGCGCTGCCGGAGCGAATTGTCCTCGACGAACGGCATGACGTAGAACAACAGCCCGCCGGCCTCGCCGTAGTCGTGCAGCTTGAGGATGTAGGGGTGCTTCAGGCTGGCGGCGACCTTGATCTCGCGTAGAAAGCGCTCGGGGCCGAGGGCCGCGCTCAGCTCGGGGCGCAGCACCTTGATGGCGACCCGGCGCTCGAGGCGCAGGTCGTAGGCGAGAAAGACCACGGACATGCCGCCGCGGCCAATCTCACGCTCCACGGTGTAGCGGCCCGCGAGCGCCGCTGCGAGCCGCGGGCGAAGCTCGTCCACGGGCTCTAGGATACGGTCCCCCGCCCTACGGGGTAAGGCCTTGGCTACTCGCGGTTTGCCGACTACTTTCCGTGGCCCCGATGCGGGACCTGTCGTTGTCACGCAGCCAGCTCCTGCTCCTCGCCGGCACGGCCAACCGGCCCCTCGCCGAGGAGATGGCCCAGCATTTGGGACAACCGCTGTGCGCGGTGACGTTGCGGCGGTTTGCCGACGGCGAGCTCTTCGTCAAGATCGACGAGAACGTGCGCGGGCGGGATGTCTTCATCATCCAGCCCACGAACCCGCCGGCGGAAAACTACATGGAGCTGTTGCTCCTGATCGACGCGGCGCACCGCGCGAGCGCCGCCCGCATCACCGCGGTGCTCCCGTACTTCGGCTACGCGCGGCAGGACCGGAAGGATCAGCCGCGCGTGGCGATCAGCGCCAAGCTGGTGGCGAACCTGATCACCCACGCCGGCGCGGACCGCGTGCTGGGAATGGATTTCCATTCCCATCAGGTGCAGGGGTTCTTCGACATTCCGGTCGATCATCTGTACGCGGCGCCGGTGTTCGTGAGCCACTACCGCACCAAGCGGCTGCACGATCCGGTGGTCGTCGCACCGGACGTCGGGTCGGCCAAGATGGCGCGGGGCTTCGCGAAGCGGCTGGACGCGTCGCTCGCGATCATCGACAAGCGGCGCCCGTCGGCGAACATCGCGGAAGTCGTGAACGTCGTCGGCGAAGTCGAGGGGAAGGACGTGTTGATCCCCGACGACATGATCGATACCGCCGGCACCATCGCCGAGGCGGCAGCGGCGCTGCGGCGGCTCGGCGCCAAACGCATCTTCGCCTTCGCGACGCATGCGCTGCTGTCGGGCCCGGCGATCGAGCGGCTGCGCGCGGCGCCGATCGAGGAAGTGTGTGTGACGAATACGATCCGGATTCCGGACGAGAAGCAGTTTGAGAAGCTGAAGGTGTTGTCGATTGCAAGCCTGATGGCAAAGGCCATCGGCTATGAACATTCGAATCAGTCGGTGAGCTCGTTGTTTGATTCATGAAGCGACAGTACCAACAACGAAGGGGCAGGTATGGCGCAGACAGTGGCTCTCAGTGCTACCGCACGAGAGAAAACGGGCAAGGGCGCGGCGCGGCAGGCGCGCTTCCAGAAACAGGTTCCGGCCGTGATCTACGGCCACGGCCGCGCGACGCAGCCGCTGATGGTCGACGCGCTCTCGCTCGAAAAAGCCCTGACGGGGATCGAGCCGGAGAGCACGCTCATCGATCTCACCGTGGACGGCAAGAAGGCGCGCGCGCTGATTCGCGAGATCCAGCGCCATCCGCTGCGCCCCGACATCATCCACGTCGATTTCTACGAGATCAAGGCGGACGAGAAGGTCACCCTCAAGGTGCCCGTGCACCTCGTCGGCACACCGGACGGCGTGCGCAACGCCGGCGGCGTGCTCGATCAGGTGACCCGCGAAGTCGAAATCGAAGTGCTGCCCGAGCACATCCCCGACCGCGTCGAGCTCGACGTCAGCGCGCTCAAGATCGGCGACTCGCTCCACACCCGCGACCTGTCGATCCCGAACGCCGTCATCCTGACCGGCGCCGACCTCACCATCGCCACGGTCGTTCCGCCGCGCGCCGAGGAAGTCGCCGCGCCGGCCGCCGAAACCGCGACCGAGGTCGCCGAGCCCGAGCTCATCCGCAAGGTCCGCGAGGGCGAAGAGGGCGAAGAGGGCGAAGCGGCCCCCGCACCCGAAGGCAAGGCTGCGCCCAAAGCAGAGGAGAAGCCCAAGGGCAAGAAGGAAGAGTAGTCGTTGCGCGCCGTCGTCGGCCTGGGCAATCCGGGTCCGGAATACGCGGCGACGCGCCACAATGCCGGCTTTCTCCTCGCCGACGCCGTCGCCGCGCATTGGCAGCTTCCCCCCTTCCGTCGCGCCGAGCGCGCCCGCGCGACGGAAGGCAGCGTGGCCGGCGTTCCCGTTCGTATCCTCAAGCCCACGACGTTCATGAATCGCAGCGGCGCCGCGCTCGCGTCCCTGCGCGCCGATGCGTCGTTCGACCCAACGCGCGATCTGCTCATCGTCGTCGACGATTTCCAGATTCCGCTCGGCACCTTTCGATTTCGCCCGGACGGCTCGGCGGGCGGGCACAACGGCCTGAAGAGCATCGAAGGGGCCTTGCAGTCGCAGCAGTACGCTCGCCTGCGTGTGGGTGTCGGCCCGTTGCCCGAAGGCACCGGTGACTGGGCGGATTACGTGCTCGCGCCATTCGAACCCGCGCAGCTCGACGACGTGCAGGCGCTCATGCCCCAGATGATCGAGGCCGTCGAGAAGTGGCTTAAGGCCTGATGCTGCGACTCGGCATCGTCGGACTTCCCAATGTCGGCAAGTCGACGCTGTTCAACGCACTTACGTCTTCGAAAGCGGCGGCCGCGGAGAACTATCCTTTTTGTACCGTCGAAACCAGGTCGTCAAACCCAAGAAGAAAATCCCCGCGGTCGTCGAGTTCGTGGACATCGCCGGCCTGGTGAAGGGTGCCTCGCAGGGCGAGGGGCTCGGCAACCAGTTCCTGTCGCACATCCGCGAAGTGGACGCGGTCGTGCACGTCATCCGCTGCTTCGAGGACCCCGACGTGGTGCACGTCATGGGGCCGGTCGATCCGGTGCGCGATCACGACGTTATCACGAGCGAGCTGGCGCTCGCCGATCTCGCCGTCGTCGAGCGCCGCCTCGACAAGGCGCGGAAGTCCGCGCGCGCGGGCGACAAGGAGGCCCAGCTCGAGCTCGTCCTCCTCGATCGCGTCGTGGCGGAGCTGAATCGCGGCCGCGGCGCGCGCGAAGCCGGCGAAACCGCCGACGCGATCAAGTTCCTGCGCACGTTGGGACTGCTCACCGCGAAGCCGATTCTCTACGCGGCCAACGTCAACGAGGACGACCTCGCGGCGGGCGGCGGCAAATGGCTCGACAAGCTGAAGGCCGCCGTGCAGACGCACCATGAAGAAGCAGAGATCGTTCCCTTCTCCGCGAGGTTCGAAGCGGAGCTCGGCGAGTTGGCGGGCGAGGAGCGGCGGGAGTTCCTGACGAGCGCCGGCGTCGCGGAGCCGGGACTCGACCGCCTGATCCACGCCGGCTACCACCTGCTCGGCCTGCAAACATTCTTCACCGTGGGCGAGAACGAGGTGCGGGCCTGGACGATGGACGCCCGCGGGACCGCCTTCGACGCCGCGGGCGAGATCCACTCCGATTTCCAGCGCGGGTTCATCCGCGCCGAAACGGTGGGCTTTGCGGAGTTTGTGAAAGCGGGCAGCTACAAGGCTGCCCGCGAACAAGGACTGATCAGAAGCGAGGGGCGCGACTACGTCGTGAAGGACGGCGACATCCTGCTATTCCGCTTCAACGTCTAGCGCGTCCAGATCTCCACCAACCCGCAGGACCCGCCGGCTGACCGGCCCGTGCCCATCCACGTGGAAGACCCGACCACCGGAACCAGCGCGCGGCTCAGGTCTGCCGGCGGCACGCCCCGGTAGACCTCGACACCGGCAACGTCCGAGATCTTGATGCCATCGTAATCCGGTTCACGCTGCGCAACGCCGTTGACGCTGACCGGAACCAGGCAGAGCGACCCGCGGGTGACCCGCGTCGGGCGGCATTCCACGGAGCAGCGCGTCACGATGCCCTCGAGCGTGAGCAGACTGCTGAGCTTCGCCGCGTGGAGGTGACTGATCTCCTCGCGCGTAAAGAAGTGCGCGAAGCCGCGATAGGTCTCCCGCCGCTCGTAGAATCCCGCCAGATCACGCCACAGATTCGGCGCTTGCGCTTCGACGACCAGCGGATCGAGATCCTCCGCATCCTGGTCGAGCAACACGGCGATCCGTTTCGAGCGCTGGGGCTCGAGCGAAAACAGGTAATCCTCGGTTACGCGCCCGTCGAAGGAGATCAGGATGGTCCGCCGCCCGCTGCGCAAGCCAGTGAGGGCAAACCGTCCCTGCGCGTCGGTGAGGGTGAACTTCCCGCCGTCGAGCGCCGCGATCAGCACACCGGCGATGGGGCGGCCGTTGAAGGACGACATGACTGCCCCGTGGATCCCTGCGGTGGTATCGACCTGCAGGTGCAGGGTTGAGGCGACGATCGCGGCTGTCACCAGGAGCATGACCTACAATAGCACGCCGTTTCACGCCTTTCCACGCCACGCCACGCCGTTTATGTTTCCCCCTCACATATCCCCTACTCGGTGCCTTCCACCGCACCGGGTCACCCATGACCAAAGGGAGGTGGCATGAATCGTCGGTACGAGACAGTCTACATTTTTGATAGCGCCCTGGACGAGCCGGCAATCACCGAAAAACTGAATCGCTTTCACGCCTTGCTGACCAAGGACGGGAAAGGCACGCTCACGAACGTGGCGCACTGGGGCAAGCGGACGATGACGTACAAGATCAAGAAGAAAGACACCGGCTACTACGTGGTCGCGGAGTTCTCGACGGCGGGCGATCTGTTGCCCGAGTACGAGCGCGCCGTGAAGCTCGATGAGGGTGTGCTGCGGTACATGTGCGTCGAAGCCGCGCGCGAGCAGCCGAAACCGGTCGTGGCTGCGACCGCCGCCCCTGAAGAGGAAGAGCTGGAAGAGGAGGAAGCGTGAGACGTCCCGCCAAAACCTGTCCCGTGTGCGAGTCCGGCGCCCGCGTGCTCGACTATAAGGATGACCGGACGTTGAGCCGCTTTCTCACGGAACGCGGAAAGATTCTGCCGAGCCGGCTGTCGGGCATGTGCGCACGGCACCAGCGGCAGCTCGCCACCGCGATCAAGCGCGCCCGGCAGCTGGCGCTGCTTCCTTATATCAAGGGCCACACCGCATAGCCGCCCCCGCTCGTCCCGCCCAGGAGTCGTGGTGGCGTCTGGTGCTGGCGCTGCTCGCGTTCCTGCTGTGGGCGCATCCGAGCCTCGTGGGATTACCGTGCGCGGCGCTGCTCGTGCTCGGGCCCGCTCTGCCCCGCGCCAGACCCGGCTGGTCTCAGCCCATCGCCGGGATGATCGGCGCCGTCAGTCTCGCGCTGCTGGTCGTGAGCGGCGGCAATGGGAGCCGGCTCGGCGCCGCCACGAGCGCCTACATCGTGCTCGCCACCGCGGCGTTCGTGTCCCTGGTGCTGCTCCGGCCGGACACGATCCTGCGCCAGGCGTTCCGGTCGACCGTGGCGGCCGGAGTCGCGACCGCCCTGCTGATTCAGGTGATGTGGGGACCGGACGCCTGGGGCTCGCTCGGCTGGGAGGCGACGCGCGAAGCGAGCCTGACGATGCGAACGATGGTGCAGATCGCGCCTGACGCCTTCTCCATTTATGAGCCGATGGTCCGCTTCATCAGCGCTACGTGGCCTGGGATGCTGGCGCTGCAGACGCTCGCCGGACTGGCACTGGCGTGGCAGCTGCACCGCCGCATCGCCGCGTCCGAGCCGGCCACCAGCGCGCCGCTCATGCGGTTCAAGGACTTCTACATCGGCGACGGTTGGGTCTGGGGCATCGTCGCCTGGCTCGCCGTGCTGATTCTCCCGGTCTCGAGCGTCCTGCACGTGGCCGGCACGAATGTGGGACTCGTGGCGAGCACGCTCTATGTGCTGCGCGGCGCGGCGATCGTCGCGACGTTCGCCGAGGCGTTCGGCATCTCGGCGGTGGCGCTGCTGATCGTGGGGGCCGCCGCGGCGGCGCTGGCCGTGCCGCTGGTGTTCGTGCTCCCGGGCCTGTGCACGCTCGGCATCACCGATACGTGGTACCAATACCGCCGCCGTCTGGCCGAAGCCCGGCAGCGACAGCGGCCCAACACACCCTGAGGATATACGAGATGGAAATCATTCTGCGGGCAGACGTGCAGCATCTGGGAAAAGTCGGCGAAGTCGTCAAGGTCAAAGACGGCTACGCCCGCAACTACCTCCTCCCCAAGGGGCTCGCCTATCCGGCGACCGAGGCCAACAAGAAAAAGATCACCTACGAGGGCGAGCGGTTGGTGAAGCAGCAGGCCGCCGAGAAGACGGCGGCCGAGACGGAAGCCACGCGGCTCGCCGGCGTGCATCTCACCTTCGAGGTGAAAGTGGGGGAGGAACAGAAACTCTACGGCTCCGTTACGGCAGGCGACATCCAGCGCAAGCTCGAGGAGCTGAACATCCGGGTCGACAAGCGGAAGATCGATCTGCCGGAGCCCATCCGCGAGCTGGGTGAGTACCAGGTCGGGATCAAGATCCATCCCGAGGTGCGGCCCGAAGTCCGCGTCACCGTCGTGAAGGAATAACGATCGTCGCGATCGCTTACGTCGACGGCCCGCGGTTTCGGCGTTCGCTGCTGGCAGCGGCGGACTGGGTGGCGGCCGGGCGTGACGAGTTGAATCGCATCAACGTCTTTCCCGTCCCCGACGGCGACACGGGGACCAACATGTGGCTCACGTTGCGCGCCGTCGCGGGCGCCCTGCGCAACCTCGGCAGTGACGACGGCGACACGGCGCTGCCCCTCCCCTACGTCGCCGAAACGATGGCCCAGGCGAGCGTGCGCGGCGCCCGCGGCAACTCCGGCATGATGCTGTCACAGTTCCTGCTCGGCTTCCGCGAAGGCATCGGCCAGCGGTTGCGTGCCGACGCCGGCGACCTGGCCGCGGCGATCGGCCTCGGCTTCGAGCGGCTGCAGGCATCGCTCGACGAGCCCGTTGAAGGCACCATCCTGACCGTCGCGCGCGAAGCCGCGGAGGAAGCCGGACGCGCGCGCGGCGAGTCCGACCTCCGGGTCTTCATGAGCCGCATCGTGAACCGGGCGGAGGCCGCGCTCCAGCGCACACCCGAGCTGCTGGCTGCCCTGAAGAGCGCCGGAGTGGTCGACGCCGGCGCGAAAGGGTTTGTCCGGCTGCTCGAGGGCGTGAAGCGGCTTATAGAAGAAGGCCACATCGCCCAGGGTGCGGTCGACCGTATGAGCACCGCCACGAGCGCCGCCGCGCAAACCGAGGTCGAAGCGGACCGCGACTACCGCTACTGCACCGAGTTGATGGTCCGCTCGCCGAGCCTCCCCGACCCCGCCGTGGTGCGCAAGGCGTTGCGCGCGCACGGCGGCTCGATCGTCGTGCTCGCCACGGGCGACCTGCTCAAAGCCCACGTGCACACCGACGCGCCCGACGCCGTCTTCACGCTCGCCAGCAGTTGGGGCACGCTGGAGTCGACGAAAGCCGACGACATGCGCGCTCAGCATCAGGCGCTGCAAGCTCGCCGACCCATCGCGTTCGTCAGCGATACCGCGTGCGACCTGCCGGACGAGCTGGTGCTGCAGTACGACATCGGGCTGGTTCCGCTGCAGCTCATCGTCGCCGAGCGCTCGTATCGCGACCGCCTCGAGCTGACCGCCGCGGAGTTCTTCCGCCGCATGCGCGCCGGACTCGACGCCAGCACGTCGCAACCTGCGCCACAGGCGTTCACGGACGCCTACCAGGACGCCGCACGCGGTGCAGACCGAGTCATCGCCGTCATCGTGTCCAGCGCGCTCTCAGGCACCCACGGCAACGCCGACGCGGCCGCCCGGCGCTTCGACACCAGTCGCGTGACCGTCGTCGACAGCCGGAGCGCCTCGCTCGGCGAAGGCCTCCTGGTGATCCGTGGCGTCGAGCTCGCCGCGGCAGGCTGGGAGGCGGACGCCATCGTGCGGGAGCTCGAGCGCGTGCGGAGTCACTCGGGCGGGTTATTTACGGTGGACAACTTCGAGCGCCTGGTACGCTCAGGCCGGCTGGGGCGGGGTCGGGCGTGGCTCGGCACCAAGCTCAATCTGAAGCCGGTGATGGCGCTTACTATGGAAGGGAGAATCGAGCCTGTCGGCCGGGTGCGCGGCCGGGATGCCGCGCGCCGCCGCATCCTCGAGCTGCTCGATCACGCGCTGACACCGCGCCCCCGCGCCCTCCGTCTGGGCGTTGCGCATGGAGACATCCCTGAGTTTGCCGAAGCGTTGCGCGTCGAGCTCGTGGCGCGCTACCGGCCGATGCAGTGTCTGGTGACGCCAATCACACCGGTAATCGCCGCGCACGCCGGAATTGGAGCGTGGGGCGTGTTCTATCAGAATGAAGACTGATCTCTCGCACGTCGTAGACGCGTTGGTGGACCGCAAGGCGGTCGATCCGGTAGTTTTAGACTTACGCGGCCTGTCGGGCGCGACCGATTATTTCGTGATCGTGTCGGGGACCTCGGCCGCGCACGTGCGCGGGATGGCGGATCACCTCGTGACGGCACTCGCGCCGCGGGGCTTGAAGCCCCATCATGTCGAAGGGCTGGCACAGGGGCGTTGGGTGTTGCTCGACTATGTGGATTTCGTCGTACACGTCTTTCACCCGGAGCTGCGCGAGTTTTACCAGCTCGAGCGGCTGTGGGGCGACGCTCCTGTCGTCGCCGCGGGCGATGACGGAGGCTCGCAATGACTCGTGTGGCAGTGTTTACGGCGTTCCTCGTGCTTGCGGCCCAACCGCTGGCTGCGCAGTACTTCGGCCAGAACAAGGTGCAGTACAAGAACTTCCACTTCCAATCGATTCAGACCGAACACTTCGACATCTACTATTATCCCGATGAGCGCGGCGGCGCGCTCGACGCGGCACGCATGGCGGAGCGCGCGTATGCCCGTCTGTCGCGCATCCTCCATCATCAGTTCCAGAGCCGCAAGCCGATCATCCTGTACGCCTCGCAGTCCGACTTCCAGCAGACGAACGTCGTCGACGCCACGGGTGAGGGACTGGGCGGCGTCACGGAGTTCTTCAAACACCGTGCGGTGCTGCCGTTCACCGGCTCGTACGGCGAGTTCGAGCACGTGCTCCAGCATGAGATGGTTCACCAATTCCAGTACGACGTCTACAGCCGCGGCCACGCGGGCGGCGGCGTGCAGACGCTGGTCGCCGTCAATCCACCGCTCTGGTTCATGGAAGGGATGGCCGAGTACCTGTCGCTCGGGCCGATCAACACGGAGACGGCGATGTGGCTGCGCGACGCGGCTCTCGAGGGCCACCTCCCCTCGATCGAGGAGATGACGTCCGATCCGTACATCTTCCCCTACCGCTACGGCCACGCGCTGTGGGCGTACATCGGCGAGAAGTGGGGCGATGAGGTGATCGGCGAGATTCTGCAGAGCTCCGCCACGTCGGGGCTCGATGCGGCGTTCAAGCGCGCCCTGGGCCGGTCGATGGAGGATCTCTCGAACGACTGGCGCGACGCCATTCAGACGACGTTCCTGCCCCAGCTCGGCGATCACTATCGCGCCCGGCGGATCGCGGAGCCGACGCTGACCGAGCGGCGCTCGCACGGGCGGATTTTCCTGGCCCCCGCGCTCACGCCGGACGGTAAGACCCTGGCGTTCTTCGGCGATGAAGGCGGGTTCTTCATCGATCTGTGGCTCGCGGATGCCGAGACCGGGCGCGTCCGGCAGCGGCTCGTGAAGTCGACGCAAAACAGCAACTACGAGAGCCTGCGCTTCATCAATTCTGCGGGCGCGTTCTCTCCCGACGGCCGCTCCTTCGCGATCGCCGCCAAGCGGAAAGACCGCGACGATCTCGTCATTCTCGACGTGAAACGCGGCCGCGAAGAGCGGCGCATCCATGTGGGCCTGAGCGGGCTGCAGACGCCGCAGTGGTCGCCCGACGGGCAGCAGCTCGTCTTCACCGGCTTCAGCAACGGCTTCACGGACCTGTACATCATCAACCGGGACGGCACCGGCCAGCGGCGGTTGACCGATGACAAGTACGCCGATCTGCATCCGTCGTGGTCGCCCGACGGCAAGACGATCGCGTTCGTCACCGACCGGGGCGGCGAGACCGATTTCGATCTGCTGCGGTTCGGGAATCTGCGAATCGCCCTGCTCCACCTGGACCGCGGCGACATCGAGGTCCTCGGCAACATGGGGACCGGCAAGAACATCAACCCGGTGTGGGCGCCCGATGGCCGGTCGCTCGCGTTTGTGTCCGACCGCACCGGCATCAGCAACGTGTTCTTGTACGATTTCAACGACGGGCAGATCTATCAGCTCACGAATCTGTTTACGGGCGTGCAGGGCATCACGCCGCTGTCGCCCGTGCTCACCTGGGCGCCGCAGGCAGACCGCATGGCGTTCGTGTATTACGAGGACGGCCAGTACAGCGTGTACTCGGTGGAGAATCCACGCTCGCTGCGCCGCGCGCCCTATCATGGACCCGCGTCGCAGCCGGTCGTGACGCTGCTCGAGGCGGAAGGGCGAGACACGCTACTCAAGGCGCCGCCGCCGGTCGCGCTGGGCGGAACGGGCTCCGCGACGAGTCTGCCGCGCATGCCCGCGCCGGCGTCCATCTATCGCTCGGCAGCGGGATTCCGCCCCTCCGCGCTGCCGCCGCAGGCCGAAGTAGCCGCGACGCCACCCCCCGTGACGGTGCGGGGGCTCCTCGACTCCGCCACGCTCGCGTTGCCCGACACGAACGAGTTCACCTTCAAACCGTACAAGGTGCGATTCACGGCCGACTACGTGGTGCGTCCGACGATCGGCTACGAGCGGGACAATTTTGGCCGCGGCGTGTTCGGCGGTACGGCGATCGCGCTGTCCGACATCCTCGGCAATCATTCCGTCGTGGTCGCCGGGTCGGTGAACGGCCGCATCGGCGAAGCGCAATTCCTCGGGGTGTACGTCAATCAGACCCACCGGCTGAATTGGGCCGGCGGCTTCTCGCAGGACCCGCTGTATTTCTACGGCGGCAGCGACTGGACGCGGACCGCCGGTGCGCAGCAGCCCGGCGACAGCCTCGACGTCTTCACGACGCGCATCCGGCGCTTTGTCGTGCGAGACCTGTTCACCGAGTCGTCCTATCCGTTCAGCCGTTTCACTCGGATCGAGCTGGGCCTGCACGCCGTCAACATTTCCGAAGCGACCCTGGCACTCCAGACATCGTACAACGCGAGCACCGGAAAGTTGGTCGGCCAGGAGCTCGTTCAGGGCGGCGGTCCGTCGGCGACGTATGTACAACCGTCGATCGCGCACGTGCACGACAATACGCTGTTCGGTTATGTCGGCCCATTCGCCGGCGCGCGCTCGCGGCTGTCCATCGCGCCGGCATTCGGCAGCTGGCAATTCACGGCGGGCCTGGTCGACTACCGGCGCTACATCTTTGTCCGGCCGTTCACGCTCGCCGTGCGCGGCGTGATGTTCGGCCGCTTTGGACGCGATGCCGATCACTTCCCCGTCTTCCTCGGCAGCACCGACCTGATTCGCGGCTACACCTCCGGCTCATTCCGGAGCCACGAGTGTGCCGCCGCCACACGGCAAGCCTCGCAAACGGGATGCGCCGAGCTCGATCAGTTGATCGGCTCGAAGATCGCGGTCGGCAACGTGGAGTTGAGATTCCCGCTGACACGCAACCTCGTGCTGGGCTTTCTGCCGGTGGGCTTCCCGCCGATCGAAGGCGCGATCTTCTACGACATCGGAATGGCGTGGGACGATGCGAGCACCGTCAAATGGAACCGCGCGGCGACGGACGACCCGGTGCTCGTTCGCCAGCCGCTGCGCAGCTGGGGAGCGTCGATTCGCGCCAACGTCTTCGGTCTGCTGATCATGCGGTTCGACTACACCCGGCCACTCGATCGGCCGCTGAAACGGTCGTATTGGACCATCAGTTTAGGTCCGACGTTCTAACTCCGCTTCGCTAAAACAGTTGCAATGGCCTCGCCGGTTGTCTATTTTGTCCGGCGAGGCCATTTGCCGAACTCTCGCTTCCTTCTCCTGTCGATTATCCCGCTTTGGGGTTGTGCACCCAAGGCGCCGGCGGCTGGATCGTCACAACAACAAACACCACAACGAGTTAGCGAACTCCAGATCCTCGCGCGCTCGCCCGGCGTCGCGATCAGGCTGCCTGCCAAAGGCGGGACCCCGCAGCTCTACCGCCTCCCTCGGCTTACCGCCGTCGAGGGGGTGCTGAAGGGCAAACTGCCCCCCGTGGAGCGCGTCATCGGGCTCGATCCGGAATCCGAGTTTCTGTTCGTCACGACGGCCAAGCATGAGCTGCTCGCGCTCGATCTCGGCAGCGGCCGCGTGGATACCGTCGGCACGACGATCCGGCAGTCCGCCCTCGGCCCGGACGGTACCCTCTACGCCGTGGATTCGTCCCGGCGCGTCATTTCGCTCTCGCGCCGCACTCGCTTCACCTGGCCCCAGGCGCTGACGGCGCTCCCGCGCGATCTGTTTGGCGCGACCGATCAGCATCTGGTCGGCGTGATCCCGCAAGACAAACTGTTGATCGCCGCGGCCGATCAGCCGGCGACCGTGCGGACGATCGCCGCGGGCGGTGACGTGGCGGCGACACGCTGGGGCGATCTCGTGGCGGTCGCGAGTGATTCGGGCATCACCTTCTATGATCCACTCGGCCGCCGCGACGCGTCGTTCGTGAGACTGGCCGATGCCCCGCGCGCGCTCGCCTTCTCGCCGTCCGGCCATCGCATTTATGTCGCGCGGCGCAATGTGCCCGGTCTCGCGGTCGTCGATCGCTACGAGCGCAAGGAGCTGGACGGCGTCGCGCTCCCCGGTCCCGTCGCCGCGCTGCGCCTCGACCCACTCGGCCGCTGGTTGCTCGCTCGCCCGGCCGTGGGGGACTCGGCGTGGATCGTCGATCTGCCGATCAAGCGTCACACCGGCATCGTGCCCACCGCATGGCAGTCCGACTTGCCGTCGATTTCTCCCGACGGGATGCTGATCTACCGGCGTGGGAAAGACGTCGTCTCGGCACGACCCGACTCGCTGAACGACATCGGGAAAGTCACAAACGGCGCGGCCGATATCTGGGTGCTGACGTCGTGGCTGCCGCGCGGCGTACCCGCGAGCACGGTGAGTGCGGCGAACTCGGACAGTTCGGGCACGGGCGCGGAAGGCCCGCTCTACGTCCAGGTGTCCACGTCGCAGAACCCCGAGTGGTCGGGACATCTCGCTGACGACCTCACGCGCGCCGGCTTGGCCGCGCGCGTGCTGCCACCGCAGCATCCTGATGACGGCTATCGCGTCGTGCTCGGTCCCTACGCAACGCGCGAGCAGGCTGAGGCCACGGGCCGCCGGCTGGGCCGGCCATTCTGGATCTACCAACCGGGACAGTGACCACCGTCCGGCAGCTGCCGCTCTCGCGGCTCGGGCATCTGGTTCCGCCGCTCCTTGACGGCGCGGCGCTGGTCGGCCTGATGCCCGTCGGCAGCGATCCGCAGTGGGCGGCAAAGGCCGCCTGGGACATCGCGCGCATCGCCGCGCGCGACGGGCGGCGCGTCGCACTCGTCGACCTGTGCCTCGAGAATCCTGCACTGCACGAAACCGTGGGGCTCCAGGCCACCGAAGGCATCGTCGACGCGTTCGAATACGGCGTTTCGCTGAACAAGGCGGCGCATGAAGTGACCGGCGTCTTCATTATTCCCGCGGGCTCTGAGACTGCGCATCCCGCGGAGGTCTACGCCCATGCGCGGTGGCGGAAGCTGCAAGCCGGATTCCGCTCCGAAGGCGCGCTCCTGCTGGCGCTCATA
>WNGO01001120.1_pt1 | contig 17593 bp, 13 predicted proteins | sample 5400511 | NCBI WGS metagenome assembly WNGO01 (sample SAMN13153380, study PRJNA577476) | soil metagenome | isolation source: 20 cm soil or saprolite under Garry oak tree replicate 2 | place: USA:California | collected 2016-06-15 | reverse complement strand
ACGCGCGGCTTGGATGGCCGGATTGACGATGCCAAGGCGGGCTGGAAGGGCCGCGGCATTTGGGCGACTTATAGCTCGTACTTGCCCAAGTTCACGGAAACGCGAATCGGGTCGGTGAATCACATCCAAGTGCGACCAAATCCTCTCGCGAATTAATCCGCGAGAGAATACGTTCTGCGGGAATAGAGTTGAGTAGCACGGGCTTCAGCGTGTGTGATTTGACCCTCATACGAGCGGAAACCCACACAGGCTGAAGAGTCTGTGCTACCAAAACCGGGCGATCTCACAGCGTCTACACGAGCGGGAAGTCTTCATCCCTCGGGCAAGAATACGTGTCCGTCCATCAATTTTCTGGCAGTGCGTCCGACGACCACCTCTAGCAGACGAAATTTTCCCTTTTCGCCTTTCGTGCTGATTCCGATGGACATGATTCCGGAGGGGTGGGCGATCCGCACCGTCGAAGAGGATTGACGACATATCGCGTGGACGACGGATCCTGGAATCTTGGATGCCGCCGCCGTGGGGATGGCCGCGGTGATCGCAAACGCTTTGTGCACGCGGCCCATGGCCATTACCCGAGCCATCAGGTCGCTGCTTTCCGCGGGCACTTGCTGACCTTGCAGAGTACGGAACGAAGCAGGCGCTGACACGAACGCTATTTTCGGGTTCGTTCTGTAGCGCTGGTAGGCTTCTCGCCAGTTACCGCACATGCCGAGGAGTTCGCTGATCTTGGCGCGAATCTCTTCCAGGGTTGCAAGGACGTCCGCGCGCGATTCGATCTCCGCCGGCAATTCATCTCCACGAAGGCCGACCTGCCCCGCGCGGACGAACCCGGCCAGGTTGCCCGCGTCCACGATCGAAACGTCGACGGTCTTCCCGCTCTCCATTTTGATTTTGTCAGCGACGTTTCCGGTCGGGAGCAATTTTCCGGTGATCGCTCCACCGGGATCGGCAAAATGAAGTTTGATCTCCGCTCCAGTGCCGGGGACGCCGCTGATGCGAAACGTTCCTTGCGTGACCACCCGGCCTTCGTGCACTGGCACGTCGGCAACGATCATTTTTTTTGTGTTCGTATTGAAAATTCTGACGGTGGTCACTGGGTCAACCGCCGGCACAAGACCTTTGTCGATCGCGAATGGTCCCACCGCGGAAGAAATGTTTCCGCAATTTCCCGCCATGTCGACGATGGGCTCCGTAATACTGACCTGGCCGAACGTGTATTCCACATCCACGCCGGCCATGTTTGAGGCACGGATGATGGCCGTCTTGCTGGTGAGAGGATCGGCCCCTCCCATTCCGTCCACCTGGCGGATGTCAGGGCTTCCGAATGCTCGAAGGAGACAATCTGTTCTCTGCTTCGCATCGGCGGGAAGGTCCGAGTCCAAAAAAAAGAGGGCCTTGCTGGTTCCTCCTCGCATGATCGTGCACGGGATGGAGGATTCCTTCACTGCGGACATGCGAATCAGCCTCCTCGAGGTCTTCGGACGCAATAAGTGATTATATTCTATGGATGCCCGAAACGAACGGCTGCCCGCCCAAAAATCGGGCGTCCGCTACAAGAGCAACCCCCCCATCAATGCGGAGTGGGCACGTTTTCTCCAAACGATATCTTGGCCCTAGTGCCCGACGTGTTGCTGCGGCTGGCGCTGCTCGATCTCATAGCGGATCAATGCGAGGAATCGGTACACGAAGTGAACAAATTTTCCGTAGGGAGCGGTGAGGAACAAGGCGGCAATGAGCGCCAAGTGCAAAATAAGCATGCTTCCCATCGCGGCCGTGGCGCGAAAAATCAGCGTCAGCATACCGGTCAGCGCCGTGAGGCCGAGTGTGACGAGAAACACGTAGTCCATGCCCGATGCGCCGGCGCCTTCCGGTTGTCGATCGCTTCGCAATTTGAACCAGATCAATCCGCCGGTCCCGGCGATCAACGCCACGCCGCCCACGCTGCCGAAAATTACGGGCGCGCTGGTGAACGCGTACGGAGGAAGGCGATGAAAAAAATCCTGGTAGATGAAAGCCAATGTGGTCGCCACGAAATCCGCCAGGAGCCCCCAGGAAGTTAGCGCGTGGTAGATGCGGCGAACGGACGAAGGTTGATCCCCTGGATAGAAACATCCGGGACCTCCGCCTTTTAAATGTCGCAGGCCCAGTGCCGCCGTCAATGCCGAGGCGAACGCTTTGAGGCCGCCGGGGTGGTGCAACACGCTGCGTGTTTCCGACCAGAAACGCGCGCCGCCGCGCATCCAGACGGCAATTGCATAAAAAAACAGAACCAGCCCGCCAATCACCATCGCGATGTAGGGGACGACTGCGTAGAACGCCCCGGGGCCGAGATGGATCGTGAAGAGACCCCTGGCCGGAATCAGGAGAAGCGACAGAACCACCACGATTGCGGCCACAGCGGTCGCCAAAATTACCGTGACGGCGCGATCCTTGAACGCGCGTGCCAGAAAGCCCGGCCAGCTCCAACGCTGGTATGTCTCGATGCGCGCCTCGGCCAGAATCTTCGGGATATTGACGGCAAACTCGTGCGGCGGAGTGAACATGCAGGCGTAATAGCAGGCGCGGCAGTCATGGCACAGGTTGGAGAGATAGAACACATCGCCCTTATTGAAATCCCGCCGCGTCTCAATGGCGCGAAAAACAGGGCAGTACCCTTCGCAATAGCGGCACGCGTTGCAGATGATTAACTGGCGGTTGGCTTCCTGAAATACGTCAAGCCCTGGCATTCGAAGCTGCCTCTCTCCCCGCGAGTTCGCCGAACACGGAACCGATCGTCAATCCGAAGCCGCCCAGGTAGCCTTTCGTAAGGATGTTTCCTGACATGATTTCTCCGGCCGCGTACACGTTCGCAAATGGCCGGCCACTTTGTTCGAGCACACGCGCCCTATCATCCACGGCGACTCCCATGTAGGTGAACGTAATGCCGGGCCGCAATGGAAGCCCGTAGAACGGAGGACGATCGATCGGAATCGCCCAATTACTTTTTGGCGGGGCAATACCTCGGGTGCATGCGCCGTCCAGGACCTCGATGCGAATATCAGTGTTCGCGGCCGCGGCGCGATTATATTCCGCAATTGTTTCTGAAAATACTTTGGGATCGAGTCCCAGAGCCGCCCCCAGTGCTTCATGCGAATTTGTTTGAAACGGTTTGAACATGGGCGGCAGGAAGCGGTCGATGGTCTTGGAATCGACAATGCAAAATGCCATCTGTCCCGGTTGGGCGGCGATCAAGCCTCCCCAGATGGCGTATCGCTTCGGCCAGATATTTTCTCCTTCGTCATAGAAGCGGCGGGCCAGTTGATTGACGACGATGCCAAACGGAATCGCGTCGAGCCGCGTAACGATACCGCCGTCAAATTTCGGCGCGCGAGCATCCACCGCAATGGCATGAAATCCCTTCGGGTCGCCAATCGCTTTAGCTCCTTTTTTCAGAAGAGCGGCAAGCAGCATTCCGTCGTTGTAGGGTGTGCCGCGAATAATGAAATTGTCCGCCGCGTCTCCCCAATGCTTTTTGAGCCACTCGATGTTGGCTTCGTAGCCGCCGGCGGCCACCACGACCGCGCGACCCCGGATGAACTCTTCGGTTTCACCGTTCTTGAGCCGTACGCCCTCGAATCGGCCATTTTCGATGGCGAGGTCTTCAATCATGGCGTCGTAACGGATGCTGATCCCCATGCAGCGCGCCGTTTGATAATACGCATTCAGAAGCGCCTTTCCTCCCCCGAGAAACCAGCGGTTGGTTCGCCCCAAGTGCAGAGTCCCCGCAAGAGGCTGCTGCCAATGCACGCCGTGCGCGCTCATCCATTCGGGAAGCTTGCTCGATTCGCGTACCGCCATCTTGGCGAGGTCGAGATTGGCCGGTCCACCCGTCACACCAATCAAGTCTTGCAGATGCTCCTCTTCCGAATAGGGCCCGGAGAAAAACTGGTCGGCGGCGGCGTGAGTGCAGCGTATGTTCCGCGTGTGGCGCGTATTTCCGCCACGCATGTGTTCCGGAGCGCGTTCGAGGACCAGCACCCGCGAGACGACGTGGCGCGCAGCCAATGCCGCGCACAAGGCGGCATTGCCGCCTCCGATCACGATGACGTCGTACTCCTCCATCTATTTCCCTTTCCAAAAAATTTGCGCAGGCAATCGTCCAGGCGTGACGGACACAATGTTGATCACGCCTGCCTTGTTGTAACCCGCCGAATGCTTCTCGTCAAACCATCGGTGGTGCCATATAATGCGCGAAAGCCGGCTTGGATTTACGGAGATATTTTATGCGTGAGCAGCGTTGGCTACGAATCCTTCCATTTGCCACAGTGACGTACGCTCTTTCCTTCATCAACCGCGCCAACGTGTCGCAAGCGCTGCCTTCCATGAGCCGGGAACTTCACCTGAATTCCGCGCAGGCGGGGACGATCGCGGGGATCTTTTTTTGGGGCTACCTGGTGCTCCAGGTTCCCGGCGGGTATTTGGCAACCCGTTGGAGCACCAAATGGTTTGTCAGTATTTTGCTTATCATATGGGGAAGCGCGGCCGTCGGATGCGGTTTTGTCCACAGCGGGTCCCAGATGTGGGTGATGCGATTCCTTCTCGGCGTTGCCGAGGGCGGAATGTATCCTGCGACGCTGGTTCTCATTTCTCACTGGTTTCCTCGTAAGGAGCGGGCGCGCGCGAACTCCCTGTTCTCCATCGCGATTCCCATTTCCTTGATCGTTTCCGCGCCGCTCTCCGGATGGCTGCTGGATCGCTGGAATTGGCGCGTGATGCTGGCCGTGGAGGGCGCGTTCCCCTTGTTGTGGGTCCTGGCCTGGATTTTGTGCATCTATGACTATCCGCGCCAGGCCCCGTGGATTTCAGCGGAGGAACGCGATCACCTGGAAACGGAATATCGCCGCGACGTGGCAGCGCGTGAGCCAGCCGATCATGAATATTTTCTGCGAGCGCTGTTCGCCCCACAGGTGCTTTTGCTGACCATGATCAAGCTGCTGATGTTGAGCGGTCAACTGGGATACTTGTTTTGGCTTCCGAGCGCGATCGAAAAGGCGAAGACCTCAAGTCATTTCATCACGTCACTTCTTTATATGATTCCGTTCGTCGTGGGCGCGGTCTCCCTGGTGCTCATTTCGCGAAGCTCGGATAAAAAGAATGAAAGGCGCGGGCACGTGGCGTTCGCGATGGCCATTGGCGGCCTGGCCCTTTTCGGTGGTGTTCTTACCAATGAGGTTTCCCCGATATTTTCTTACGCTTTGGTGTGCCTCGCTGCCGTAGGGGCCTTTGCGCCACTTGGTCCTTTCTGGGCGATTCCCACCGAAGTCTTCTCCCGAAAAATGGCTGGATCCGTCGTGGGATTTATCAACGGCATCGGAAACCTGGGCGGCTTTTTTGGTCCTTTCCTGGTGGGGTACTTGAACAAGCGCACAGGAAGCTTTTCTTCCGGCTTCGCCATGCTCGGCGCGTTCATGTTGATCGGCTCCGCGCTTACATTTGGATTAACTCCTCGGCCACAAATAGCGCCGGAACCAGCTGTGACGGAGCAAGTCTGATTTCCCCGACCGTTTTTAAATCTTTCTTTGAGATGTCGCCTCTTGAGCAATTTCCTTTTTCTTTTCACTGCAACTCTTAGATTGTGCCATACATCGATCGCGATAAGGGCTGTGCTGCCGAATGTGACAATCCATCTCCGGGCTCCATGCAGCACCGCGAGAGAATCTTCTATCAACATCGAACCAACCAACAGCATCACGAATGCAAACGCGCTCGCCCACAAGAGTGGGCGCACAAAGGGCTCAGTCCCAAAAAACAAACGCAAGAAGAAATGTACAGCAACACTGCTCGCGGCGGCGAGCAGCCGCGCTGGTTTCAAGGAAACCATATTGCATCCTCGCAGACTATTCCGGCATGCGGATGAGAGGACTACGATCGGGGGGAAGGCAGAAGCGCGTTATTATCGTACTGGTGATCGTCTCTATTTGCAAGGAAGAATGCAACTGGGGAATGAAAGCGTTTGACGCTTGCCCTTCCCCATTACGGCTATTGGGATTGTTCTAATTGCCGGGAATTACTTCAGGTCAGGCTCATTAGGCACGGCTGTCATAACCGGGGAGGCCAGAATATAGTTGTGATAGCTCTCCATCATCTGCCACAGGCCGGACTCGTTCGGGGCGAGCACACGGCTGGACCAATATGCTTTATCCCCGTAAGTCGGCTGGCAGGAGACCATCACGACCGCGTCGCCGAAGTCCCATGTGCGAATCCACAGCGCCGGCGCTGCTCCGACCTTGGGCCCATTGGGATTCGCCGCCTTGCGTTTGTTCATCCCTACGATTCGATCCGCCTTGGAAGGTGAGGCCCCGCCGTACGTGCTGACGACTCGCTGGTCCAGGTTGTCGGCAACATGCTTCTCCCAATTTTGCTGGCTTGACTCTTGTTCCTGCCACTCGTCGAGAGACGCCTTCTCACCGGGTGACAGCGGCTTGTACGGCACCGCCTTGCAGGGGTTGTTGCAGGGGATGTCGAAGGTAGCTTCCACGGTTTGGAAATCCCGCTTCGGCATCGTGGCAATCTCGGTCGTGTGCAAGAGCTTCCAGCCCGTAGGGCGTTTCACCCAGAAGCGCGCCGAGTACTTGGTTCCCTGATTCCACTGGATCCAGACAACGCTCTTTCCATACTTGTGTTCGATGATTTTAGTGTCCGTCCCAACAGCAACCAATGGCTTAAGCCCCGCGCGGAAAGCATCGGTCTTGGCCCACATGATGCCTTCTGAGTCGATCCAAGTGAAATCCAGATCGAGCCATTTGTTCGCGGCCACCTTATCGCCTTTGGCGAGCGCCGCCACCACAGCCTTATCCGCCGTGACCACTGCATCATCGGCAGCGGCCGCCGCCCCGCTCGCCAGCATGACGATCGAGCCAGCCCAAGCCGTCCCCACGATGAGTACATTCCTGACATTACGATTCATGGTTCCTCCCCGAACCTAGATTCCGTCGGCGCAATTCTAGAACGTCGAACAGAATGTGGCAACATCGCGATCACACCAGGAAACCCGGGCTTGCCGCAAGTGTTTGAGAATATGGTGGACGTGGCCGGGATCGAACCGGCGGTCCCCTGCTCGCAGAGACGAGGACGAAAATCTGGTCCGTTTGGCTTTACTCTGTGTCGTAGTACCCGGTTTTGGGCCTACTTCAGCAGCATTTGGACCCAAGTTGCTCGTGGAAATGGGCCGCGACGTAGGGACAGGAGCAGCGATGCGGAAGTTTAGTCAGCCGCCTCTCCCGTAGAAACCATTTCGCACGAAAATCCACATACGTTTGACCAATCGAACACTTCCACATCAACCATTTCATCGTGACGCAGCCCGGCGGTCGATCCACTCGCAGTTTCGCGGACCGTAACGATGGCGTTCGCATGAGCAGCGGTGCGCACCAATGCGGAGCACTGATTCGCAAGCGGATTCACGACGAAGCCTTCTGCGTCGCAATGGAGACGAGCAATGACGAAATACCGTCGGCCGGGACGTCCGTGCAGATCTGCTTCGAGCCGGGCTTGTAAGCTTGGCAATCCAGTAGCGCGGCGGCCCGACAGTCGCGCAAGAGCTGGTCGCACCAGTTTGTGGAAGCACACGAAAGCGGCCGCAGGATTGCCCGGAAGGACACACACCGGGATGCCGCCCCATTTGGCGAAGCCGAACGGCCTGCCCGGCCGCATTTGTACGTGGGTAAATCGAAACTCAGCGCCTAGCTCGGTAAGCACGCTCTTGACAAGATCGCGCTCTCCCGCCGAAGCGCCGCCGGTGGTGATCACCAGGTCCGCGCCGCGTCGCGCCCGCTGGAGGATCGCAGCTAGGGCGCCGCGATTATCCGGGGCTACGCCTTCGTTGCGAGGTTCTCCGCCGGTGGCGAGCACGAGCGCGGAAAGCGCGACGGCATTGCTGTTGCGCACCTGGCCGCGCGCCGGCGTGGCCGCCACATCGACGAGCTCGTTACCAGTACAAACGATGGCGGCTCGCGGACGCCGGAATACGCGCACCGTGGGTCTGCCAGCGAAAGCCAGCAGTGCCAGCTGCCCCGGGTTCAGAACTTCTCCTGTCGTAACGAGTTCGTCGCCGCGGCGAAAGTCTTCGCCGGGAGGAAAAACAGAATCGCCCGGGGCCGCAGGCGCGAAAATACGTATTGAGGCGCCATGTCGCTCCGTGCGTTCGTGCGGAATCACAGCATCGGCACCGCGCGGAATTGGCGAGCCAGTCGTGATGGCCAATGCGGTTCCGGGCGCGAGAGTTGATTCACCCCTTTCAGCGAACACCTGCCCCGCCACGGGAAGCTCAATCGGATTGTCCTGCGCCGCTAAAGCACATTCACTTGCACGCACCGCGTAGCCATCCATCGCGGACCTTGGAAACGGCACTGCGTCTTCATCGGCAATAACTCTTGCCGCCGCGACACGCCCGAGTGCGTGGGCGAGCGTGACGTTCTCCGCCGGCAGCGGCTGCACAGAGGCCAGAATTGTTCGGAGCGCTTCATCGAAACCAATCGCGGGCATCACAATCCTCCGGAAGCCTGTGCAAGGCCCATGCGCAGTCGTAGAATCAGAGGACAGTCGTGAAACGCTATAGCCAGGTCGCTGGATTCATTCTTGCGGGAGGCGCCAGCTCGCGCATGGGTCGCGATAAGGGACTCCTCGATTTCGGGGGCGTCCCACTGATTCTGCATACGGCTCGATTGCTCGAGCCAATCGTCGCCCAGGTAACAATTGTCGGATCTCCCAGTAAATACGCGAAGCTCGGATTGCGCGCAATCGCGGACGACGCGCAGGCTCAGGACGGGCCGGACAGACCCGGGCGTGGGCCTCTGGCAGGAATCGCCGCCGCCCTGACCGCAACGCACTCGCGCTGGAATTTGATCGTCGCCTGCGACCTGCCGTACCTTTCGGCAAAATGGCTCGACTGGCTGCTTTCGCGTGCGCTCGAGTCGCGCGGCGAGGCCGTCATTCCAAGGACGGAGCGCGGGATCGAGCCGCTGGCGGCTGTGTACCGCCGCGAATGTGGTGCGGCGATTGCTGCCGCGCTGGCGCGGGGCGTGCGAAAAGTCTCTGACGCCATCGAGGAACTTCGCGTGGACCTCGTTTACCCGCGCGAATGGCACCAGATCGAGCCGAGCGAACTGGTCTTGAAAAACATGAACGCGCCAGGAGACTACGAGCAGGCGCGGAATTGGTGGGCGGCCGCACGTCTGAGCGCTAACGACCATGTCAGGAAGCCCCGGCCGGCGCCGAAGCTGAAACGGCGATCCGCTCTTCGCCGGCGTAAATGACGAACCGCCGTCCGCGCAGGAATCCGACCAGCGTCAATCCCAATTCGCGCGCCAGTTGCACTGCCAGACTTGACGGCGCGGACACCGACGCCAGCAACGGAATGCCAGCAGTGATTGTCTTCTGGACGATCTCGAACCCGCCGCGACCACTGACAAGCAAGACGTGACCGGTGAGTGGTAAGCGGCCACCGAGGAACGCCCAACCAATGGCTTTGTCCACGGCATTGTGTCTGCCGATGTCTTCGCGCAGGACGAGCAGTTCGCCTGTCGGGCCGAAAAGCGCCGCTGCATGCAATCCGCCGGTTCGTCCAAAGACCGCCTGCGCCTCGCGCAATCTTGGCGGCAACTGGCAGAGCAATTCAGGATCGAACAGTGTAGCAGTCTCGGGACGGCGCAGACCTCGCCGCCGGAGCTGCGTTATGGATGCCTTTCCGCACACGCCGCAAGCCGACCCCGCCGAAAATCTGCGCGCCGCGCTATTCGCCGCGAGGCGCACGCTGGGATCGAGCGTCACGCGCACGAGATTTCTCTCGGGGGCGGTATCGCTTGGCATCCGCAGCGCCACCAAATCCTTTCGCCGGGAAATGATGCCTTCGGTAAATAGAAATCCGGCAACGAGTTCCTCGTCGTCTCCCGGCGTGCGAAGAGTAACACCCAGGGAGTACCTTCTCGCTCGCATCTCCAGCGGCTCTTCGGCTGCGAGGTAGTCTTCTACACGCGCGGCCTTGCCGTCTTGCCACTCGATCACTTGCGTGAGTTCGATATTGCGGCTTTTTTGGGTCATTGGATAAGAGCTCGCCACACTTGGGTGATCAACCGCCGCGGGTGTGCATCTCCAAGTGTGGATCGCGCTGAAGGCCGTCCAGAGGGACGAACGCATTCCGGCCGAGATCGGCCTTGCGCCGTTCCGCGCCCCGATCCGTGCGGACACGCCAGACGCTCCTCACAAGATCGGCGATTCGCGCAGCAATCTCACCCGGCGGGGCAACGCTGCGTAATACGCGGCGCAGATCCGTGCCCGCCATCGCGTAGAGGCAGCGGTACCAAATCCCGTCGGCCGTCAGACGGCTGCGGTCACAGCGCGAACAGAACGGCTCCGTAGTCGAGGCGATGATGCCGAAGACGGTTCCGTCGGACAAAAGGAATCGGGACGCCGGGGCGGAACTATCGCTGGCAACCGCCGTGATCTGGCCGTAGCACCGCTCCAGCCTGGACAGTATTTCCGCCCGCGAAACGATATTCTTCATGGTCCACTGCGTCGCGCCGGGCACGTCCATATATTCGATGAAACGCACTTCCGCATCGTTTGCGCGCCCAAACTCGATCAGATCGCTCAGTTCGTCATCATTGACGCCCCGGATGATCACCGCGTCGATCTTGGTCCCGGCGAATCCTTCGCGGCGCGCGGCGGCGATCCCGTCGAGGACTCGCGCATGCTCGTCGCGACGCGTGATGGCGAGGAAGCGTTCCGGTCGCAGCGTGTCGAGACTGACGGTGACTCGATGGAGACCGGCGCGACGCAACGCCCTGGCTTGCCCGGCGAGCAGGATTCCGTTCGTCGTGAGTGCGAGATCTTCAATCAGGGAATTCGCCGCCAGCAGACTCACCAGGCGATCGAGGTCCCGCCGAAGAAGCGGTTCACCGCCGGTCAGTCGTACGCGCCGCACTCCAAGGGCTGTAAAGATGTCGACGAGCTGGACCAACTCTTCGAAGGTCAGCAGATGGTCTTGCGGCAACCAGCGATAATGCTCTTCCGGCATGCAATACATGCACCGCAGATTGCAGCGGTCGGTCACCGAGAGGCGCAGGCTTGCGAGCGGCCTCCCAAGCGCGTCTCGCAGCGCATGCGACGGAGAGTGCGTTCGCGCATCCCAATTTGAGACCACCACTTCCAAAGCATTTCCTCCGAATTACGCCACATGAATCTCATCTCAGCGTGCGGCTCGCGTATTTCCAGTTGCCGCGTTCTTGGCGTACGGCGAGTCCGGCGTATGCGCCGTGGAATCGAGATGGGCTTCGCGCGGTGGAGACACCAGCACTGGGAGCACAGCGGAGACCAGCATCACTCCCGCGATGACGTGCAGCGCACCGCGGTACGTGCCATTCGCCTGGCGCATGTAAGCGATCAGGAGTGGTCCGAACGCGCTGGCAAAACCCCAGGCGGTCAACATGAGGCCATAGATTGGGCCTACGTTTTTGGCGCCGAAATAATCGGCCGCAAACGCAGGCATGGTTCCGAATCCGCCTCCGTAGCAGAGCAAGATGATAAAGGCGACCACAGTAAGTATGCCCGCAGAAGTAATGCCCGGCAGGAACCAGAAAAGCAGCGCCTGCACTAAGAACATCACGAAAAAAGTCGCTTTGCGCGTAATGACGTCAGAAGCCCATGCCCAAAATACTCGCCCCAGGGCGTTGCCGAGACTGACCACTCCGACCATGCCTGCGGCCACAACCGCACTCACGCGCGCCAGTTCCTGGAAGAGCGGCGCTTCCTGCGAAATCACCGAAATGCCCGCGGAGGTGTTCAGAAAAAGGAGGAACCACAACGCCCACCACTGCCAACTGGCGAGTGCTTCCGGAAGGGTATAATCCCGCTTCGCCCGTTGGGCCGCTTGCGTTGCTGTGGGGCTCCAGCCCTCGGGCCTCCAGCCCTCCGGCGGGTTCTGCATGAAAGCGCCGGAAATAACCGTCACAATCAAGAAGGCAATGCCAAGGTAGGCGAACGTTTGGAGGACGCCAACGGTCTGGATCAACCGCGTCGCCAAGGGCGCGGTGATCAACGCGCCGGCGCCGAAGCCGCCAACAGCGATGCCGGTGATCAATCCTCTGCGATCCGGGAACCACTTGACCAACACAGCGACCGGCACGATGTAGCCGAAGCCCAGGCCGATTCCGCCAATCACACCATAACTCACATACAACCACCACAGCCCATGACCGGAGAAGCTAGCCAGGAAGACTCCAACTCCATACAAGACGCCACCGGTCAGTGCGACGATGCGTGGGCCACGGCGATTCAGCCAGAGGCCACCGAAGAAAGCCGCAATCCCCAGTGTGAAGATGCTGATGGTAAACGTTAACGTGACTTCTGGAATGCTCCATCCGAATTGCCGGGCAAGCGGGGTGCGAAAAACACTCCAGGCATATACCGCGCCCAATGCAATTTGCAAAAATATCCCGGCCGTCGCGATCACCCAACGATTCATGCCTCGCATATATCCTCCTCCAACGCGTTCACTTGCCCGAATGAGAGTGCGCTTCAGAGAAAAAGTCTTTTCCCCATGCCTCGAGCAAACTGTTCACAGCAACGAGCCCGCGCCGCAAATCCTTACTGCGAAACTTATTCAGGATCGCCAGGAAGCCAGGAGGCTCTTTCCCCTGCGTCCGCGCCTGCTGCATCGCCTCGGGAAGCGCCATGGCGAAACCGTCGAACAGGTCAGGATCGATTTCTCCGAGCGTCTTCCCCAGGATGAGGAGATTGCGGATCGCGCGCACCGACTCGGGCGCTCGCGCCGCTTCGGTGGCGGTCTCGATCACCTTGTGGCCGGACCCCAACAGTCCACGCAGCAGTTCGAGTACTCCCTGGTCGTGAAGTCCCTGCAGCACTTCGTACCCGGCGAGCAATGCCTCTGCGTGTTCAAGCGGCGCATTCTGCAACCGGGAGCGCAACTCTTCCCGTGGATCGCGAGCTGGTAACTCGAATGCGACTGGCTTGGCCATGGTTCTCGCTCCTTGGTCTCTATTTCTGCTGAATTTGGACGAGCTGACTTCCCGGGAGGTGATAGTCCGCGCGTTTCCATTTCCGCTCGACCTTGACGCCGTCTTGCGGTGTGGGATGGCCGAAGCGAGGGTTCCCGCGCGGCAGAGGACTTTCGCCGATCTCGGGCAGAATCTCCATCTGAACACTGGTTTCCTTGAAGGCTGGCGTGTGAGTCGCGGGATCAGTGTGGCTGCTGGTCAGGCGATTCACCGGGCTTTCGGTGGAATTCATCGGCATATAGAGTTCCCGCCCGCTGACACGGTCCGTCACCAACGCGCGCACGCGAACCTGTCCATAGCGCGAAATGAGCAACAGCCACGTGCCGCTCTGGACCCCGCGCTCTTGAGCGAGCTCCGGGGAAATTTCGACGAAAGTATCCGGTGTCTTTTCTCTAATGCCCTTCACGCGGTAGGTCAAATTGCCCTCGTGGAAATGCTCAAGCAGACGGCCATTGTTCACATGCAGATCGAACTGCGCGTTCGGCGTTTCCGCGGGTCCCGTCCATGACAGCGGGAATAGCCGTGCCTTGCCGTCCGGAAAATTAAATTTCTTCGTGTAGAGCAACGGCTGATCGCTTCCATCGGCGGCAACGGGCCACTGGAGAGACTTGTAGCCCTCGAGCCGTTCGTAGTTCACTCCCGCGAGCATCGGCGTGACCGAAGCCATTTCGCTCATGATCTCTGAGGGATGCCGGTAGTTCCAATTTGCGCCGAGACGATTGGCGATATCCTGCGTGATCTTCCAATCCGGCCTGCTGCCGGGAAGCGGCTCGAAGACCTGATACAGCCGCTGGATGCGCCGCTCGGTGCTCGTGAACGTGCCTTCCTTTTCCAGGCTTGGGCTGGCGGGCAGGACCACATCGGCGAAACGGCAGGTCACGCTGAAGAAAATGTCCTGCACCACGAAGAAATCGAGCTTGGAGAACGCCGCCGCAACATGATTGGCATTGGAATCCACAACGGCCATCTCCTCGCCCATCAGGTACAGCGATTTCAATTTGCCCTCATGGATCGCGTCAACCATTTCGTGATTATCAAAACCCTTGGTGGTAGGCACCTTCACCTTCCACGCCGCCTCGAATCGCGCGCGAACGTCAGGATCGTTCACGGATTGATAGCCGGGCAAATTGTTGGGCATCGAGCCACAGTCGCTGGCGCCCTGCACGTTATTGTGTCCACGCAGCGGATACGAACCAGTTCCAGTCCGCATGTAGTTTCCAGTGACGAGCAGGAGATTTGAGATGGCCGTCGATGTGTCTGAGCCCTGGCTCTGCTGTGTTACTCCCATCGCCCAAAGCACACACATGCCCTTGGCTTCAGCGATCATGTGCGCGACCCTCTCAAGCGTTTCCACCGAAAGTCCGCAGGTCTGCGAAGCAAACTCCATGGTAAAAGGCGCGAGCTTCTTCTTGTACTCCTCGAGTCCGTTCACCCATTGGCGAAGGAAGTCATCGTGCGCGAGACCGTTTTCGAGCAGATAGCGAGTGATCGCCGAGAGCCAGACCAGGTCCGTTCCCGGCTTGGGGTGCAGGAAGACGTCCGCACGCCGAGCCATTTCGTGCTCGCGCAGATCGGCCACGATAAGTTTCTGGCCATGAAGTTTGTGGGCGCGCTTTACGCGCGTGGCGAGCACGGGATGGCTCTCCGCCGTGTTGCTGCCAACGATCAGCACGAGACTCGCGTTCTCGATGTCGTGGATGGAGCCGGAATCGCCACCGTAGCCGACGGTGCGAAACAGTCCCATGGTGGCGGGCGCCTGGCAATAGCGGGAGCAGTTGTCGATGTTATTCGTGCCGACAACGGCGCGCGCCAGTTTTTGCATCAGGTAGCTCTCTTCGTTGGTGCACTTCGAGGACGAAATGAAGGCGAGCGAGTCTGGTCCGTGCTGCGCCTTGATCTCGGAAAATTTGCGGGCCACCAGGTCGAGAGCCTCGTCCCAACTGGCCTCGCGGAACTTGTCGCCCTCGCGAATCAGAGGCTTCGTCAGGCGGTCCGGATCGTTGACGTAGTCCCACCCAAACTTTCCTTTGACACAAGTGGAGATTCCGTTCGCGGGGCCTTCCGACGGCTCGACCTTCAGGATATGGCGGTCCTTGGTCCAGATATTGAAGCTGCAACCGACTCCGCAATACGTGCATACGGTTTTGGTGCGGCGGATGCGCGACTCGCGCATGGCCGATTCGATCTCCGATACGCGCAAGATGGAACCGAATCCAGTCTCTGGTTCGACGCCTTTGACGACGTCGATCATGGAATTCAGCGCTCGCTTGGAAATCCACGTGAGGAATCCGGCGTGCCCGAGCATGGACTTTTCCATGAGCGCATTGCACGGACAGACCGTGACGCAGTGGCCGCAGGAGACGCAACTGGACTCGCCGATGGTCGAACCGCCGTCCCACAGAACGCGCGGATGCGGGTCGTCCCAATTGATGGAAAGCGTCTCGTTCACTTCGACGTTCTGGCAAGCTTCCACGCAGCGGCCGCACAGGACGCATTGGTCGGGATCATAACGATAGAAGGGATTTGTGTTGTCGACTTCGTACGGTTTGGTCTGGAACGGGATCTGCTGATGCTCGATGGCTAGCAGCTTCGTTGTGTTGTGTATCGTGCAATTTCCATTGTTATTGTCGCAGACGGTGCAGTAAAGCATGTGGTTGCTGAGGATGCGATCAAACGCCTCCTGCTGCGCTGCATGGGCTTTTGACGAAACCGTCGAGATGCTCATCCCCTCGGAGACAGTGGTCGCACAAGCCCGGACCAGTTGGCCGTTGATCTCGACCAGACACGTGTCGCAAGTTTGAATTGGTCCGAGCTGAGGGTGATAACAGACTTGTGCCAACTTCACGCCTACCCGATTGATGAGGTCGACTAGCCGTTCGCCCGGATGTGCCGCGTGGCTCGAGCCGTCGATGACTACACCGACTCCCACTGGATTTTCCACCGGAACCGTCCCGTTGCGCTTCCCGTTTATCATCGTCGTGGTTTTCATGGCCGTTATACTCTCTTGCTCTCCGCTAAGGCAATATATAGCGAAGGCCAAAGTACACCATATTGGTGTGCGCGTTCTTGGGGCTCGGGCCAGACGTGGAGAGGACCGACCACGGGCTTCGGACCAAGTACGAATATTGGGTGATGATTTGCAGCCGTCCGTAGTTCTGATTCGACCACAGCGTGGGGATCACGCCGAATGTGCCTTCTTGAATGGCCCGGTTCGACGTGTTCGCCGATCCGGGGAAACCAAAGCCCACGCAAGTGAAACCCGAAACGCCGTCGCACGAAGAAGTTGGCGTCGCAGCCAGGAATCCAAAGTTACGTTGGAAGTACGCGCCGCCGTAGTAGCCGTAGAACATGTAGCTCGGCGTAGCCTGGTATTCAAAGCCGCCGATGCCGGAACCTGAGTGAATTCCGGAAAGAGTACCGTTGGGTTTGACGATTGCGTCGGGGCCCAGCCCGAAGATGTAACGGCCGCCGCCGTCGCTGTAGAAGGAATTGGCGACGAGGCGCAGATTGAGAATAACTTCATAGTTCACATTCAATGAACCGCCGCCCCCGGTGATGGTGTTGGTGTTCGCTAGAGTCGACAGATTGTTGAGCACCTTAAAGCTGCGGATTAGCCCTGCGGCTTCGATGTGGAGGGAGCGACCCGCCGGATGCGCATCGAACGCCGCTTTCACGATGATGTCAGGATGCAAATTAGGAACGGCCGTATTCGTGGCGCTGCTAAGGGCGCTGGTGCTGCCGCTCCCGTTGTCGAACTGCGTGCCGAAAAAGGTTGAGGGGAAGACAACCGAGCCGGGCGCGAATTGCTGGGGATTTTCGAGGGAGACGCCGACCGCCCAATTGCTCGCGATTGGGAGTCAGCAAAGACCATTCTTGGCCGGCCAGCACTTCCCACTTGCCGTGACGCACATTCGCCCAATACAGCCGCAGACGCAAGCTATCGCTGTTGGCGGTCTGGTAGGCGTTTGGCGGCTGGAAGCCGAGAAAATCTGTTTCCACATAGCCAGTAAGGGACGTCGACTCGGTCAGATGAGTATCAACCTTGAGGGACAAACGAGAGTACTGCGCTGAGAGACGTGTCTCGGACAAACGGGCTTGCGGCAATTGGTTGTTGAAAGGAATTGAACCGAACCCGGTGGCAATGCCGCTGCCAACGTTCGTGCTGCGAAAAAAAGTGGTGAAATCAAGAAAACCGCCCGGAGTAAAATCCGCCGAACCAATTTTGAACGACAGCGGTGACTTGTTTTCGTTCTGGTCGCGGGCTGCGCCCTGCGTCGCGGGATTCGGCGACATTGAAACGGCAGTTATCGCCGCCGAACTCGATGGCTGAATGACGCCTGCAGGAGAAGCAGAAGTTGGCGCAGCAGTCTCCTTTGAGACTGCAGCTCCCGCTTCGACGGCTGTCAAACGCTTTCGTAAATCGTGAAGCTCTTCGGTTTGAGATTGGACCAGATCCCGAAGCTCTTGCAGTTCCGTTTCTACAGCATCCTTCTCGACTCCCCGCGCTTCGGGTTCGTTTGAAGCTTCAGACTTCGCCG
>WNGO01003549.1_pt1 | contig 17599 bp, 16 predicted proteins | sample 5400511 | NCBI WGS metagenome assembly WNGO01 (sample SAMN13153380, study PRJNA577476) | soil metagenome | isolation source: 20 cm soil or saprolite under Garry oak tree replicate 2 | place: USA:California | collected 2016-06-15 | reverse complement strand
GGCAACGCCGAGCGGCTATTTCCTAGATTGAAGGCGTAGACCGGCAAGCGAACAAATCACTGCAATTCGTCTCCTAAATCCCCCCAGGCGTAACGTGGTCCACGCTCCAGGCGCTAAAGAGTCTGTGTGTGAACTACGTATTGGTGGCATACGTAGCGCCCGCCTTCAGGCGGGCATGTGCTTGCATCTACAATGTCGGCCTGAAGGCCGACGCTACAAAAGCATCCCCCAAGCGAGTTCTCAACAGACTCTAAAGGCCAGTTTTTATAGGCGTTTTGATGTCACGGCTGAAGCCGTGACCCACAAAGCCGATTCATGAATTGTCTGTACTTACTTATTTGTTTCTACTTGCTTGCGCGCTCGTTGGTAGCGGCGAGGTAGAAATAACCAACTCGGTTGTTTGTAGGCGTAGCGAACCAGATCCGGCCCTGAACATCGATGAAGAATTCCCTCATCATGGCCTCGGAATGAGGGAATGGATATTCGATCACTTTTCCCGTATTTGGATCCAGGCGCCCGATCAAGTCTTGGTCGGTGGAGGCGTACCAAACTCCCCGCTTATCGACTGTCATGGCGTATGGAGATGCGGACGGTCCGGGCAACGGAAATTCCTTGAACGTTTCGGTTTGGGGATCGAAACGGCCGATTTTGTGTCCGCTGCGTTCGCCGAACCAGACGATTCCGTCGGAATCGATCGCCAGACGTTGTGGCGTGCCCTGTGTGGGCGGAGACCACTGTGTCACTTTTTCAGTTTTCGCATCGATCTTTCCGATCTTGCCATCCTTCTGAAGCACGCAGAACCAGACATTTCCATCTTTATCGAAGGTGATTCCGTAGGACGATGGGACTTCCATGAAGTGGGTGTACTTGCCCGTCTCCTGATCGTACTTGCTTAGCGGGCTGCCCGAAGACCACAGATTTCCCTTGGCGTCGACGCGAACTGTATGTTTGTCGGCGCGGCGGTCAGGCATCGTGAAGGAATCCGGAAATTCTGTAATCTTTCCGGTGCTGGGATCGAGTTTCGCCAGCTTGTTCAACGCAAACTCCGTGAAATAGACCATGCCGTCGGGTGCGCGAACCACCGAGTGAACCCCGGCAGTCTCCTCGAACGGCAACGAAAAGTGCTGGACCTCTCCGGTGGTCGGATTCAGCCTGGCGACTTCGTTTCCGCGCCCGTAGTAAGGCATCCAGAAATTGCCGTCCTTATCGGGAGAGGCGCTCCACGGCAGCCCTTTTGATCCCGAGACGTCGTACTCGACGTAGACGATGTTCATGGCTTCATCGCTGAATGGGCGGACGGTGTCTTTGTATCCCGGCACGTCGGCAGGAGAACGCGGCGCGGTTGAATCCTGACCAAAGACGCTGGCGAGGTAGGACACAACCTCATTTTCATTCTCGTCGGTAAACCTCGCGGACAATTGGAAGGCCATCGCTTGCCGCATGTAGTCCACGCGATCGCGCCAGCCTGCTTCATCGCGGCGAACACTGGCCATCCGGGTTTGAAATCCGTGGCAGACAAAACAATTCGCGAAGAGCGTGTCTTTCCCTTTTCCTGCCGGCAGGAGCTGTTTGCCTTGATACGAATTGAGGTCGCTCCAACGCACGGTGCCTTTTTGAAGGGCAAAATCAAACGAGATATTTTGATCGGCGGTTAGATTCACTGCGCTGCGGGGATCGGTCGTAAAGCCGACGGCTCTGATTCGCACCTGATACTCGCCGGCAGGAAGATTCTCCACTCTGTACCGGCCTTGCTTATCGGTCAACACGCTGACAGAGATGTGCGTCTTCGCGTTAATGGCCTGGACGAAAGCGCCTTCAAACGGCGTGGTGTCAGGACCCTTCACGTTGCCTGTGACCGTTGCCGCTCGAACGAGCGAGGAAAAAACGGCAACTAAAATCAAAAATGCCACAAGCTTACTCGTTGATCGCATGGTTCACCTCGTCATCACACCTCTTAGCATACCAACCCAACTAAAGGAGGAAATGTTGTTTCTTACTTACCATACTTTATGGAGGGAATGAAAGCGAGCCTTAACATTGAACGAAGCTCAGACGAAACATTACGATTAACGCGGGATCTGGAAGGGACTCAGCTTGTAACGATTCCCGGCAGCACGTCAGTCGCAATCTCTTTGAAAAACTGCGCTAGCGTTTTGATACGAGTTCGGCAGGCTGAACAGCAAGGGACGAGGGTGCGTGAGAAGTTGCAACGACAGACGCCTTGGGGCGGGCAGGAACGGCTTGCCAAAACTCGGCATGGGGAGTGCGTTTCCCTTGAGGTTGTTTCCATACACACGAATCATTGTTTCGAACTGCCGTCGCGTACTGCGTCGCATGTCTCGTCTGTTGACCGCAACTCCGGTCAACGGTTCCGCGTGCGGACCGGCTATGCGAGCACATTCTTCAATTCGTTGCACGCTAGCATTCTTGCTGATCGTAACATCGTCCGGACGGCAACTATCCCGATTGGGCTCATCGCGGTGAAATCCGCCTGACTCCTTAGGATTCTGCATGGATTCTCCTCGCCGGAGGCGACTTTACGAAGCACTTCAGACATAAATGCACGCTGCGTACCATGCGTATCCCCCAAGGCATTGTTTGTGGCACAAGGCCTATAAGTATCAATGCAATAAGGAGTTAGAAGATTATCGAAAGGGCCGTAGGATTAACAGGTGGCTGAAAACTAGACCTTAGCGCACTCCAACTGTATTGCTTGCGTACAGCAAATCCGCGATTTGGACAGCCCCTACTTAGGTAGGTCGGCCGACCCATGTATCGGTCAGCCACCCCGTCGCCTGACACCAGGCTGTTGATATCGAGATCATCCACCCCTTGGGGTCTTTGGCGCCACGAGCTTTGACTCATCTTGCTTCGTGTCTGAATCCTGTTGGTCTTGATCCGGTGTGCTTTTCTTGAGCAGTTCATAGAGATATGTGCGGCTGATCCCCAAGATTTCGGCAGCGCGCACCTTGTTCCCGCTGACGTGAGCCAGAACGCGGTGAGCATGCAAGCGTGCGAGCCGGTCCAGCGACATTTCCACTTCACTTTCCGCATCTTCTGTTGGACGCAGGTTCTGGATACGGTCGGGCAGGTCGCGGACATCAATCACGTCGGATTCGGTCATCATGCAGGCGTGTCCAATTACATTTTCGAGCTCGCGAACATTGCCCGGCCACGAATACCGCGCCAGTAAAGTCTGCGCACGGCGTGTCAGACCCGCCAAGGGTTTCTTATATTGCGCTGCGAAGGTTTTCAGGAAGTACCGCTGCAACATGGGCAGGTCTTCGCGTCGTTCCGCAAGCGATGGAACTTTCAGTTCGATCATACAGAGGCGGAAATAGAGATCTTCTCGAAACTTGCCTTGTCTCACCATTTCGGGAAGGTCCTTGTTCGTGGCGGCGACTACGCGAACGTTTACCTTGCGAATAACCGGAGAACCCACTCGCTGTAGCTCCTGGTTCTGCAAGACGCGCAGCAGTTTGGCCTGTAACAGCAATGGCATTTCTCCGATTTCGTCCAAGAGGGCCGTTCCGCCGTCGGCGTACTCAAAGACTCCGACCTTATCCTGATGCGCACCAGTAAAGGCGCCTTTCACATGGCCGAACAATTCGCTCTCGGCCAATGTCTCGGAGATCGAGGAGCAATTCAGGGCAACAAAATTTCCCTTCTGCCCAGGACTTAAGCGGTGCAAAGCTTTGGCAACCAGTTCTTTACCCACCCCGGTCGGCCCCGTGACCAGGACACTGCGGAAGTGTGGTGCGATGCGGCGAATCTGCGAAATGAGCTCAAGCATGAGCGGGCTGCGGCCAATCATTCCATCGAATTCGAAATTCTCAAGGAGTTCATTCTCCAGTTTCAAGCTGCGCTGGCGATGTTTCGAATCCTCTTTAATCTGGCCGATTCTTTCCCGGAGCTTGTCGGGGGAAAATGGCTTGGGGAAATAATCTGCGGCGCCCTTTTGAATCGCCTCTACTGCGGATTCCGTCGAGTAATAGCCTGTCATCAAGATGACATCGATGCCCGGATCGAATTCCAAAATCTTTTGTAGGACCTCCATGCCCTGCACACCTGGCATGACGAGGTCGAGAAGGACGATTTGCGGGCGCGTTTTGCAAATAAGCTCCATACCGGTCTGCGGGTCGGATGCGGCATGAATATCAAGACCCTCGTTTGCCAAAATGAACCGTACGAACTTAATGTTCGCGGGGTCGTCGTCGATAACTACGAGGATCATGTCTAAATCGACCTCGCGTCCAGCAAGCGCTGTTCTACTCTCATCGAAGAAACTCTCCTATCCTGCTACGCTGATGGCGACATCTTCTACACTCTGCAACAGTTCGTCTCTTGTAAAGGGCTTGCGAAGGATTGATATTCCGGCTTCCACGATGCCGTGCTTGGCAATTACCCCGTCCGAATAGCCGGACATGTAAAGCACCTTCATTTCCGGGCGTTGGGGAGACAGCGTCTCAGCCAAAGCGCGCCCATTCATGCCTGGCATGATCACATCCGTCAAAAGTAAATCGATGGCAGCTTCTCGTTGGTTTGCGATTTCGATCGCCTGGAAACCATCCTTGGCTTCAAGAACCGTAAGACCCATGTCCAGAAGCATCTTGCGAGTTAATTTGCGAAGGGCTTGTTCATCCTCGACAAGCAGCACAGTTCTGTGTGCCGGGATCGTCCTTCCTGACGGCTCGAGTTCATGGATTTTTCCAGCGGCTTCGGATACGCGAGGAAGGTAAATCCTGAACGTGGTGCCTTTGCCTGGCTCGCTGTCGACCGAAATGTAGCCACCACTCTGCTTGACCACTCCATAGACTGTCGCAAGTCCCAATCCAGTGCCTTGCCCTTTGGTAGTAAAAAACGGCTCAAATATGTGGGATTGTAATTCGGCGTCCATGCCGCATCCCGTATCGGTCACTTTCAGCATAACGTAAGGACCTGGTTCGGAGCAGCGATTAAGAGTGTGGCTCGTTTCGTCCAGCTCAACCTCCGCGGTTTCGATTGTAACCTTCCCGCCCTGCGGCATGGCGTCTCGCGCGTTGACTGCGAGGTTTAAGATCACACGTTCGATCTGGCTTCTGTCTGCTTTCACCGTCCCAATTTGCAGGCCCGGAACAATTTCCAGTGAGATGTCTTCGCCAATCAAACGTCCCAACATTTTCTCAGCCTCGCCTACAATCGAGTTCAGTTCAAGGACCTGGGGTTCCAGCACTTGTTTCCGGCTAAAGGCCAGAAGCTGCTGCGTGAGGGAAGCCGCTCGCTTCCCAGCATTCTGAATCTCGTCGACCGCCTCCCGGTACGGGTCCTCTGGTGGAATATGTTTCTGCAGCTCCTCACAATAACCAAGGATCACGCCCAATAGGTTGTTGAAATCGTGGGCTACCCCCCCCGATAGCCTTCCGATGGCCTCAAGTTTATGAGAGAGAAGGAGCCGCTTCTCCATATCTTTGCGTTCCGTAATGTCTCGATTCACAATTACGAGTTTCTCGACTTCCCCCCTGCTGCTTCTAACCACGCTAGCAGTTGATTCCAATGGCACCCAACGTCCGTCTTTGTGGCGGATGCGATATTCGACACTACGCCCCACTCCTGAACGCCTGGCTTCCGCGGCTGCCTCCAATACTTTTTGCCGGTCGTCAGGGTGAATTTGTTCAAAGCCCGTGGTCCGACTTAGTTCCTCCGGGGAGTAGCCCAGGAATTTCTGATAGGAGGGACTGTTATACAGCCGGTTGCCGCTCCCATCCACAACAGCGATTAAGTCTGCGGCATTTTCCGTAATCAATCTGAAAAGTTCCTCTCGTTCCGCGGACTGTTTGCGAACCCGGAAGAGTTGAACTTGCTGAAATATAACGTAGAGATCAAACAACAGGACCAAACCCACGAGGCCATGCACAGCCAGGCTGGTATCAATCGAGTATTCTCCCAGCCCCGGAATAAATGCCGGGAGCACGAATGACACAATTCCCAGTGTCAATAGGAGAGAGACAAGGACGCCAGTCAAGGACAACCACCATTGACGGCCCTCAATACGACGCCAGTTGTCCGGCTTGGACCCCGGACGAATCGCCCCAAAAGTTGAAGAAAGCTTCATTCTGAATTCTTTCTGCATGAGTTCAGGATCTTTATGCTTGATATTCACAATTTTGCAACAGGTTGGATAACGGCAGTGGTGTCATTCAAAGTGGCGTGTCTTTGAAGTTATCGACTAGATGAGGAAAGGCAATTTTGCTTCGATAGGGATGATGGGCCTCCTGTGATTCCTCCCTGGAGCGATTTGATACCAGCAATGGCTTCGCGAGGTTTACTAGGAGAAGTGATAATGTTCTGGAAAGGTTGAATTAGATCCCACGCATCTGGGTTGCGCAGGTCATGTTGTGGTCCAAGTGCTGATCTACAAGGACCGCGACGTAACGGGAACACATGCCCATCTCGACTTCAGCCCAGCCGGTTACCGCGGGAATCAGACGTCCGATCGTCTCAACAATTGAGTAGTACGCTCGAACTGCGAGGTATGTGCCAGCGGACCCCCTTAGATCAGGAGTCATATCATGCACGCTCAGAATCGCCCGGAAGTCGCGCGAACCTACCGACGCAGTCGAAATGCCTGCCGCCACCCGCAGGCGATCCGAAACTTGCTGCCCGGCAGTGTTTGCAATGGCCACCCGCCAGTAATAGAGCCCGAATTGGCCGAATGCGACCATCGAGGCGCAGAATAGGATGGCAGCGATCATCTGATCCGAACCTCCTTTCGTGTGCACTTCACACGCAGCAGCGCAATGCTTCGCTCGTTGCTGACCCGACCGCACGCGTGGTCAATGCAGACGATCACTAACAATTGCCAACCCCCACGCACTCCCTGACATCCGAATTTTGCAATTGCGACCGTCTGTTAAATTTTGAATCGGCGTGACGCGGTGTCCAGTCGTCGGGTGGAAATGTAATATGCCAAAACTCCGGATGTGGCTCAAGGAAATGGACTCTCACGGAGGTTAATCCGTCCTCAATGGGCTCAACGTGTGTGACAACGCAGAACTCCTGTTGCCTGGACTTTGCCTGGAATAGGCGGAGGCGTTGACCCTTGCTAACCAATTTCCGCAACTGCAGGAGTCCGCCAGCTGCATTGACGGAAATGGTGAAGCTTTCTTCTTCAAACGGCATTTCGTCGTTCATTTTCCCCGAGACGGATAATGGGACTCTTACGAGGACGCGTTGCGTCTTCCGGATTGGCAGCAATTCCATTTTTTCAGTTTCGACGAACATGTTGCTCGCTCCCTTTGACATTACACGGGAAACACTTCAGTTGGCCCAGACTCAGGCTTTGGCTGAATTAATCTTCAAGTGTCCGGCGCGATCTAATTTCTGAAGCATCGCTTTGCTTTTCTCGGCGGACAGTACACCTTGGATCGTGAGTTCCGTTATGAGGTCGTTCAGAACCTTAAATTCTACGTTTCCCGGGCTTGCCTGGGAGCAAGACGGATCCAATGACTGTGGTAACTCTGGTTCAGGCGCCAGTTTGCCGCTGAGTTCTCCCACCCATTTCTCCAAGGTCGAAAACTGAACCTGCGGGAAAAGAACTAATTGTGTCGACATAGCAGCCCCCACGGCTCAGATCGCTCGTGCGTCCCTGAATTCGCGTCTGAGACTTACTTTCCACGGCTTCCACAGTCACAGTGAATGGGTATCGTGTGTGCTTGCGTCGTTCATGGGGATCGACCTCGGTAGGGCTGTCAATTTGGATCTGTTGTTCCATGGCTTCAACAGTCCCCATGAATGGGGATCGTGCCTGCCTGCGTCGTTCCAAGGGATTTGGTTCGGTGGAACTCTGAATCCCGATGTTAGTCTCTTCGAACATTTTCATGTCTCCACTTGCATTGCCTGTACGATTCTCTGCACTTTAGGTTGCACGCGGCGTACCTTTCTCCAGTCTGGCAACATCCCTGGAATGAGTGAGTTACAATTGGATGAAAATGGGAAGTTGACGCCACTGTCCAGATGGCAAATCGACTGTACGCTACGAATACAGTCAACAACAAAAGGGAGACCGTGGAACTTTGACTTGGCACCTCACGGATCGCTTGATTTCGATTTAAACCCTTATGTTGCCTTAACTTGTGCCTTCCAGCTCGGGGAACAAAGGCTTGAGGTGGACTCACCCACGATGGTTGCTTATCTTGTTGAAGAATAATGACTTGGATAGAAAAAGACTGCTTTCGTCAGTGGCCAGTGATGCCCTTTGGAGGCAATCTATCGGGGCACGCCAGTTACCTGTGCGCGGCGTCTGCTTTGGCCGATTCACGAGCGCGGTCGAGAATGTATGCATGGATGGATCGAACTTGCTCTGACGTGAGGTCCTCCGCGAATGACGGCATACCGAACTCCCGGCGAGCGCCGCCCCGCACGATTTCCTCAAACATCTGGTGCGTGGGCTCTTCGGCGTAACGCAAGTCCGGCACCGATCCGCCACTCACCACGTTTCCACCATGGCAACGGCCGCAATACATGGCGAAGAGTACGCGGCCCTTTTCAACCACTGGCGCGGTCGCCGCAACACGGAAAGTCGGCTTTGGAACCGGGAGAATTTTTCGCTCGAAACGAGTGAGTGGCGCCGAGCCTCCCAGTGCGAACGACAAGAGCAGTCCTGGTCCGACTTTGCCCTTGCCGACGGGCCGATTGTTCAGGACCATCGGTCCGCCCCATCCGGCGAGGACAGCGATGTACTGGTTGCCGTTTACCTCGTACGTCATAGGCGGCGCCGCGATGCCGATCCCGGTGTCGAACTCCCACAGCTGTTTGCCATCGGTCGCGCGATAAGCGACGAGGGTTCCGTCCGCGCGCCCTTGAAAAACGAGGTTGCCGGCGGTGGTGAGCGTTCCCCCACTCTTCGGGTCGGGAAGATCAGCGTGCCAAACTTCTTTCTGGGCCACTGGATCCCAGGCCACGAGTCGACCGGTGGAGACCATCTTCAGCCACTGGTCACGCACCGGCCCAATGTAGGACCGGTCAGCACCGGTGATTTGGTCATGAAGGTTGATTTTGAAGTCGGAAGTCACCGCGTGAACGGCTGTGTCATTGAGGACCCCAAGGTATACCAATCCCGTGGTGGGATTGAACGACATGGGATGCCAGTTGTGGGCGCCCTCCGGCGAAGGCATTACAATTTTCGCGTCTTTGAGCTGCCGGACTGCATCGTTCTCAATGGGCCTCCCGGAGGAATCGATGCCCGTGGCCCAATTAATCGGTGTAACAGGGTGCGCCGAAATGAGCGCGCCTTTCTCCCGGTCGAGAACATAGAAAAATCCGTTTTTGTTCGCCTGCATCACGACGCGACGTTGGCGGCCGTCGATCGTGAGAGTGGCGAGCATCAACGGCTGCGTCGCATCATAGTCCCAATTGTCTCCTGGCGTTGTCTGATAGTGCCAGACTTGTTCGCCATTGTCGGCTCGGAGCGCGACGATGGAAGCGACGTAGAGATCATCGCCCTTGCCTCGCAGCCGGTCGTACCAAGGCGATGCGTTTCCTGTGCCGAAGTATACGAAGTCGAGTTCTGGATCGTAAACCATCGCGTCCCACACGCTTCCACCACCGCCGGCCTTCCACCACTCACCTGACCAGGTTGCCGCCGCGCGGCGCATGGCCTCGGATTCAAACGGCTTCGACGGGTCGCCGGGCACGGTATACGTCCGCCAAATCAGGTTCCCCGTTTCCGCGTCGTACGCCGAGACGTAGCCACGCACGGCGTACTCTGACCCGGCGTTCCCGATCAATACACGCCCCTTCGCGATCCTAGGCGCGGCAGTAATTGCATACGGGCCATCCTTGGGCGTGGTTTGAACTTCCCAGAATACCGCGCCCGTCTTGGCATCGAGAGCGATCAGGCGCCCGTCGAGCGCGCCGACATAGACGCGGCCGCGGTAGAGCGCGACGCCGCGATTGACCACATCGCAGCACACGAACTTCGCATGATCTTTCGCGACGTGCGGATCGTACATCCAAAGAAGTTGACCTGTCCGCGCATCAAAAGCGTAGACGAGGCTCCAGGCGCTCGTTGTGTAAAGCACGCCATCTTTGACAAGTGAAGTTGCTTCGAGACCGCGCCGCGTGCCTAAATCGAAGGACCATGCGAGACCTAGCTTGCCTACGGTCTGCTCGTCGATCTGCTTGAGGGGGCTAAATCGCTGTTCGGAATACGTGCGGCCATAGGTGATCCAATTCGCCGCATCGGAATCCCCTGCCCGGAGCGCGGCGTCGTCGACCTCTTTAGGAGCATGGCCGCAACCGACGGTCGCCAGGAGCCAGAATGCCACCGAAGCCAGAGTTAATATGCTGGCGGGCTCCCCTTCTGGATTCAGGGTAAACAAGTAGAGCCCGCACAACCTTCTGGATGACTTGTGACGCATCGCATCCTCCGTCACGACCGTCTATTCACTTAAAAGGTAAAGTAATTGTTAGTAATTACACTCTGTATTATGTCTCGGCAGCTAGTGCGGCTCGGCCCCTTCAGTTGGGGCCACTCCCGGCTTTGCGCTGCCAGTCTGGGCCGGGGCGCGCGAAAGGTTCACCTGCGCTCCAAGCTGGAGGAGCGTGGTTTCGCCGGGAGCCTGGAAGAAAGTGAATCCCGCGCGATCCTTCCAAGCTTGCGGTCCCCCAAGCCTGATCCCGTGCTCGAGCGTCACGTCGTGGATTCGCGTGACCAAGGATTCATATTCCTTGTCGCCCTGCCGGTGGCCGGAAAAGTTGCCCAGGTCAGTGCTCGCGGCGAAGATTACGTCGATCCCGGGAATGGAAGCAATCTTTTCGGCATTCTCGACGCCGATGGGCGTCTCAATCATGATTACCACCACCATGTTCTCATTGGCGGTCTGGCGGTAGTCGGTCCCGTAAAGCGGGCCGTATTGGCCGTTGCCCTGGCTGCGCCGGCCTTCGGGCGGATATTTGGCCCACTTCACCGCCGCCTGAGCCTTCTCCACTGTGTCGACCGTGGGAACAATAATTCCCAAAGCGCCGAGGTCCGTCGCCTTCTGGATGTCGCTCTCCGTCGCGTCCGGCACGCGAATGAAGGGCATCGCCGCGGCTCCCCGGCAGGCCCAAATCATTCTAGCTACATCCTCGAACGTGAGGGGGCTGTGCTGCATCTCGATCCACAAGAAATCGTACCCGGCGTTCGCCATGGCGCAGTACATATTGGGGTCTGGAGAGAGAACGGTGGCGCCAAATATTTGCTTGCCCTCTTTCAGTTTCTGTTTGGCGGTGTTGTAAATCCGGGCCGGTGATTTTTGTTGTGGCATTTGCGCGTTTGCAAATGCGATCCAACACATGGCAATACAAATCATGGTGAATGGGACGATTTGCCTTGCTCTCATTAGGCACTCCTTGCGCGGAAGCATCGCTCGAAGCGACGTAGATCGGTGGCAAGCGACTAAGACACGGGTTTTGCCGTGCGGACCCAATCAGCAATGGTCCGCCAGTCCGGGTCGTTCTGTGATTCAAATTGGCGTCCGCCAGAGTGGAAGGGGTCGCCGCCTCCTTCGGGCGCGAGCGGATGCAGCAGAAACTTGCTGTCGCTCGTATCACCGGGAGTGACGAGCTTCGAGACGCTCCCGAAGTTGATCTTGGATTGCTCTTCGGTCCACGTGGTGTGCCCGGGCAACAATTTTTGAAGATGGAAGAACGATTCATTTTGAGAGTGACAGGCGTAACATCGGGCGTGCTCGCCCCTCTGCTTCAGAAAGATAGGTTCGACCCGGCTCTTATAGATTTGAAAATCCAGGGGAGACTTATCGGTGGGAGCTTCCTGCATTCTGGTCAGTCCGGCAGGCTTCGCCACGGTGTACAGGGCAATCACACCGAACGCAGCCGCCCCGATCAGGATTTTCAAGTGACGTTGTGTCATCATTAGGTCATTCCCTTCGCCCGCTGCGAAGGCAGCAAGCATTCGAAATTTACGTCGGCTCCGTTCCCAGAATTACTCATTCACCTATGGGATCGGTCGGGTCCCCACCGGATTCCAGACGGGCTCCAAGTCCCCGACGCACCGCTCGCCCGCCAAGCAGCGCGGTGAGCCAGCGCCACGTGGACAGCGCGTAAGGCCCGCACCCGAGATGCGCATGATACAGCTTGATCGGGCCAGCGTCTACATGAAGAGTGAAGTGCGTAGTGGGCAGTAGCACAGCCACTCTTCGCTGTGCGCCCAGCCGCACGCTCCAAAAAAGGACTGCACAGGCAAGAGTGCCTGCGCTACTGAAACCGACATTCAATACCTCTGCCGAAAATTCAGGTGCATTATGACGTTGAAATGGGGTAATCTGCCAAGAGTTGAGCAGGCTTCATCTGATTAGCAGCTTCCTACAAGAATCGATCCGGCTGCAATCGAGCACCAGGAGGTGCGTAGTGAGATTAACCACTGAGAGAATGCACTGCAGCGTTTCGATTTCGTTGTCGCTACTGTTGGCTTTCTTGGTCGCGCTTCCTCTGTCTGCGAGTACGGCCCGAATCTATGTCACGAATAGTGCCGGAAATACCATCGATGTGGTCGACTCGGCGACGAACAAAGTCGTACAGACCATCAAGGGCATCGAAGTGCCGCATGGGGTTAATTTTTCACCCGACGGGAAACGGGTCTACATCAGCAATGAGGCTGAAGCGGTCCTCGATGTCGTGGATCGCGAAACGGGACAGATCATCAAAGCGGTGCCTCTCTCCGGCCATCCCAACAATATCGCGGTCACAAAAGATGGGCGGCGGATTTTCATCTGCATTGCTGAAAAGCCGGGCGCCCTGGATATAGTCGACACGGCTTCTTTGCAGAAGGCAAAAAGCATTCCGATGAAGGCGCCTCTGCACAACGTATATGTGACACCGGACGGCAGGTTCGCCGTGGCAGGCTCCGTAAGAGGTAAATTTGCGGTCGTTGTCGATGTCGAGACCGAACAAGTCGCGTGGGAGATTGCGTTCGACCAGGGTGTGCGCCCCATGGCGTTTGATGCCAACCCGGACGGCTCGACCCGCAATATGTTCGTGCAGCTCTCCAACGTTCATGGCTTCGCTGTGGTGGATTTTGCGACGCACAAGGAGATCGCCAGAATCAAGCATCCTGACGAACCCAACGGGTTTGGCGCCATAGAGGGACGCCTCGGCACGCCTTCCCATGGTATCGGTGTCGCTCCCGACAACAAAACACTGTGGGTCAATAGCGTATTGGCAAATTCTGTCTTCGTTTATTCCCTGCCTGATATCAAATTGGTGGGACACGTGGAACTTCCTACGCTCGACGTGCCGGGACGCCATGTCGTCGGATCGACGCCGGACTGGCTCACGTTTGCTCCCGACAGCAAGACGGTCTACGTAGCCGATACGGCGCTCAGAATGGTCTCCGCAATTGATGCCAAGACCCTGAAAGAAGTGGCCCGAATCAAGGTGGGGGAAGTGCCGAAGCGTATGAACACGCTCGCATTGCCCTGAGGTCCAAGGTTCTACGACACTCCAATGTACCCCTGCTCGCGTCCAGCAACCGCGAGCGAAGAATACGTGTAGAGTTATCTTTTCGGAGTCACGGTTGTGGACTTCATCACCTCGTCGTCAAAACTTTGCATTTCCGAAAGCGAGCAGAGCGTTACTTCCATAGGTGAGGAACTCCGTTTAAACACTCTCTTCCCTGTAAAAGACTTCGTGTACGCCTTCGGGTCGTCGAACGTCACAGTAACCCCGAGGGTATCCTGGTCCACGCGCCGGAGGCGTTCGATCAGGTGCAGCACGTCGCTATGGGGATGGCCCACTTGATCGATCCACGTTTTGTCGTTTAGGCCGATCGTGTCGACGACCAATGTATCGCCTTCATACCTGCCAATCGAATCGCCCATCCAAGTGGAGTCCGGATTTTTCGGATGCTCTCGATCCAACCATATGGGCCGCCACAAACCAGTGAACTCATAGAGCATGTACACAACGCCGGGCGCTTGAATCAGCGCAAATTGCCACGGGTACGCGTACAGGCGTGTTATCCCGGGAGGATCGCAGTACTTCTGGACTGGATCGTTGACGGCTTCGAATGTTGCTTTGGCACCGAACGGGGGCCTCGCAGCCTTAAATCTTTCCAAGGCCCAGGGCGTCATCGGAAGTTCGTCCGGCTTGGCGCCGCGCGGGTCGGATGGGTCCCAGCTCGGTGCGCCTCCCACGACCGCCCAAGAGCCTGAAAAATCCGGGACGTGCGCGGCCTTGGGTGCTGCTTGCTCCTTTGCCGATGGAGTGGGCGCGACAGTCTGAGCATGCGAAACAGACGAGAAGACCGAGGCCGCTGCCAGAATAATGAGCAGTCTCGTTGTGTAATAGGGCATTTTCACCACTCCTTTTGTCTGGTTTCACGTCGTCGGCTGGGCTCTGCGCCCGAGATCACTCAATCCCCTTCCCGATTCGGACTCCTGTTTCTCAACGGAAAGGGAGCGCATGGCCGTTGACCACGAACTTCAGCAGAGCCGTCGAAGCCCCGCTGAGTCCTGTGGTTGCGCCGTTCTTGGCGGGATGAGTCTCGGCGGCGACTTCGTCTCCTGGCTTGAGTGAATCCTTCGTCCAACCGTTACGCGTCATGAGCGTCGGAGCGGCCAGTTCAAGAATCCAATCCTTCATGTCGCCCTTGCTGTCCTTCACATCGATATGAATCAGGCAATGAGGATTGCTCCAGTTAAAACTCGTTACGGTGCCGTTCAGAGTGATCACCTTTTCCATGTCGTAACCCGACGTGCCATGATGCGCGGAAATCGGGATAGCAATTAGCAGGAGTCCGGCAGCAAAACAAAATGCAATGGATCGCTTGCTTTTCACCGAGCACCTCCAAAAGCAACTCATGAAAGCGTTAGAAAAAAAGGAACAATGACAGGATCATAGCAGGATTGATCGACTCTAGAAATCAGATCGTTCGAGTGGGTAGTGACGCAGGAAGGGCCGGCGGCGTGGGAGGTGTAGGAAAGAGCAAGACGCCGGCGGGACGCCGGCGCCACCAAAATCATCGCGCCTTGCTGACGGCGTTCTGCGCCGGATTTCCGGTTTGAACTGATCTGAGAAGGGTGTATATGGTTGGCTTGTGTTTGCGCGTTAGCCAATCTCGATTTCTGAATGGAGGGCACCATGAGTCGTGGCGTCAGGCTACTGGTAGCGGTTGGGCTGCTCTTGTCTGGTGTACTATCGATTTCATTCGAGCGGGCCCGAGGGCAGACCCAAAGTCCCTCCTCGGCAACACCGGCCGACTATCTGAAATGGCGAAATGAACTGAAAAACTGGGGCCGGTGGGGCGCGGACGATGAACGCGGCGCATCGAACCTGATCACTCCGGCGAAAAGCTTGAGCGCGGCGAAGCTGGTTAAGTCCGGCATTGTGGTTTCCTTGGCGCACCCCGAGCCGCAGCAAGTGGACGCGGAAGTCCCCGCCGCCGCAGTTTTCCACCGCACGACGAACGGCATCACCGCGACGAACACGACCGATACTTATTCCGTGAGCTATCACGGCCAGGGCGTGTCTCACATGGATGCCTTCTGCCATTTTTTCTTCGAGGGCAAAATGTTCAACGGATACGCGGTGGCCGAGAACATTTCGCCGGAAACCGGGTGCAAGAAAGGCTCCGTCATGGCCTGGAAGGACGGCGTCGTCACCCGCGCCGTCCTTTACGATATCCCGCAACTGAAGGGAGTCGATTCTATTGAACCAGGTACTCCGATTACGCGCGTGGATCTGGAAGCTTGGGAAAAGAAAGGCGGAGTGAAAGCCGGACCCGGCGACGTCATTTTGCTTTATGTGGGCCGCTGGAAGAGAAGGGCGGAAAAGGGGCCTTCACCCGGCATGGTGGCCGGGTATCACCCGGATGTAGTTCCCTTTCTCAAGGAGCGTGATGTTGCATTCATCGGGCACGACTTCAATATTGATTGGAATCCGCGTCCTGGCTGGGGCGCCGCGGAGGGTATCCCAGTGAATCCCGTTCACCAGGCGGTGCTGAACTGGATGGGCGTGAGTATCATCGAAAATCTGGATTTGGAAAAGGCCGTCGAGACAGCGAGGCGCATGAAGCGTTATGAATTCATGATCTCATTCGCGCCGCTGCCGGTGGAGGGCGGGACAGGATCGCCAATTAATCCGTTGGCGATCTTCTAGTCACAGCGCAGGGGAGCCACAACCAAATTCAACTTCAGCGGCTAAAGCCGAGTGAAACAAACATCACTTCGGCCGGGCTGAAGCCCGGCCCTCCAAGGAGATCACAGGATTCTTCGCGGGGCGCGACGAATTTTACGATTAGTCGTACAGAATGCTGTCGGATACTTAGGCCCAATGGCTCGGTTCACATACATTTATTTTTCGTCTACGCCGCTTGCGGGGTTGCCGATTAACTTGTCGTATTTCTCCATCTCAGAGGGTGAGCAGTACATCTCCATGACATCGGTATGGGGGTCTTGCAACTTCATAGGGAACTTGTTCATGGCGACCCAGGGTTTGGTATACATCTTGGGGTCGTCAATCGTCACCGTAAGCTCCAAGTGGTCCTGGTCCACGCGGTGGAATTGTTCCTCCACGCGCAGAGCGTCACTGACTGGACGACCAGTAATATCAAGCCAGACTCTGTCTTCCGGCATCATCCCGACCGTCTGGACGACGAGCGTGGTATCGTCCACCCACTTGCCCACCGAATACCCATAAAACCGTGGCTCTCGAATTTCCTTCCCCACTTGTACGCCTCCATCCACCAACTTGGGAAGCTCTCGCCCGTCCGTCCAAATGACGCGCCACGTCTGCGCATATTCGTACAAGATCGCTACCTTGTATTCGTTTTGAAGGATCTGCGTCTGCCTCAAATTATAAAAATCCGCGCGAGGGAAGCCTATCGGCTCACACTTATCCCTGGGATCATTATAAAACGCAGGGAGAACTTGATCGGCTCCGATTAACGCATGATGGGACTTAAACGTTGCCAAGCCCAATTGAGTGTATGGCAACTGATGGTCTGGGTTCCCATCATTGGGCATAGCCTTCACGCCATTCGCCTGGATTCCGTCTCCCGGACCGTTTGCCGGTTCCCAGGTCCCGGAAATATCATGGCGTGGAGCGTGGGCTTTGCCCGTCCTTTCATTGCTCACCGCTCCTGACTGTTGGGCCCAGGTGGTCCGACCAAATGCCACGGAGAAGAAAGTCAGTACTGCGAGGACGAGCGTCAAAACCGTCGAGCGATGTAGCATTTTCGAATTCCCTTTCGCAGATTCCGGGTTTCGATTCGATCCAGAGGCTCCGCGTTGCATTAGATGTAAAGCGGGTTAAGAATAAGCTCAAGCCGCTTGACTCACAGGTCCGAGCGGCTCTTCAAGGCTTGGGATAACTTTCGGATTTGGTTTCGCCTGTTGAGCCACTAGGTGTTCCCCCTTGCGTACCCGCCGGGAGGGGCACGGCGCCAAATCCGCTGCCTAATTTTTGGCCATTGGGGAGCACGACCTCAACGATACGCCCGATCGGCCGGCCATTCTTGACTGGCATCAGAGTGACGCTGACTTGATCCCCAGGCTTCACGGACTGTTTTGCCCAACCATTGTTGATCATGTCCGCCGGATTGCTGGTCTCGGCAAGCCAATGT
>WNGO01003285.1_pt1 | contig 17599 bp, 18 predicted proteins | sample 5400511 | NCBI WGS metagenome assembly WNGO01 (sample SAMN13153380, study PRJNA577476) | soil metagenome | isolation source: 20 cm soil or saprolite under Garry oak tree replicate 2 | place: USA:California | collected 2016-06-15 | reverse complement strand
CGGTGACCTGCGAGCGCCGAAAAGACACGGAAGGGTGATTTCCTACTCGGTCCCGGTGGTTAGGAAACCACCGCTCCTAGACTCGACCGCCGCTACAATAGTGTGCTGTCTGCTCCGTAACTTAGCTTCCCATCCACGATCCGCGCGGCAGATGTATATGGATGCGGCTCGGTTTTGTTTGCATCCATGATGTGCAGAACCTCGATGCCACGCGCTCTAAGGTAATCAGAAATCAGCCCGCGATGACAACGCCACCAGACCGCCTCCGCGCACATGATCGCAGTCGGCCCGGCTTCGCCAGCGAGATCGATAAGTCGTCTCACACCTTTTCCAAATTCTTCTGTCTCCATGTAATCGGCGTACCCGCGAAATGATTCATTGCGCCAGGCTGTATTGGGGGAATCCTCCCTTGGCTTTCTTCGGCCACCAAGCTCGGGAAAATGTTCGTAGCAGATTGCGACTTTGGCTAACGAGTCTGCCAGCGTCTCCTTATTAAACTGCGGGTAGCGCTTCGATCCCGGCAGCAATCGCACGTCAGCAAGCAACTTGATTCCGTGCTCTTCCAGGAGCGAAATGAATTTCTCGATCATCCGTGTCGAATGACCAATCGTCCAGATTCTCATCTAAAAAACGAAGAGTTATTTTCGTTCGTTGCAATTCGATTTACCTAGTACCGTCATGTCTTTTCGCGCAAGCTTTGGGAGTGCGTACGCGTCCCCGTGTCGCTTTGGTGTGGCAGCGCTGGTGAAAAAGCGATGCGAGGACGCATCGCACTCCAAAAGGACTTCGTCCGAAACCATTTAAGAGACAGCGAGTTGCTACCTGCCCCCAGTTTGGTTCCTTAATGCCCCGGCTTTGGCGCAGCCACGGCCTCGGCCATCGATTTCAGTAATCGGCCGAGATCGCTGTTCGTCGAGATGACTGCGGTGGTATCTTTTTCAAACGCGGCGCGCATCACGTCGAGGCTGCGAAGAAACGAATAAAGCTCTTGTGCATCAGGCAGGTTGAATGCAGCGGCATAGATAGAAGCCGCCTCGGCGTCGGCCTTCCCTTCAGTTTCAAGGGCATTCTTCGTTGCGGTGGAACTGATTGAGGCGACGTCGCTTTCCTTTTGGCCGCTGATATTTGCCGCCTCACCGCGCCCTTCGGAGCGGAATCGGGCAGCGATCTGGTGCCGTTCACTCGACATCCGCTCAATAATTTTCTCCGCGACGGCCGGATTGTACTTGCTGCGCTTGAATCGTTCGTCGAGCAGTTCAATTCCGAAATCGGAAATCTTCTGTCGAGTGCGTTCGGTAATTTGTTTTTCGATTTCGCCACGCCCGAATTCAATGTCAGGAATCGTCGTGGGTAAAACCGTGCCGCTTTTCTCCAACTCCTCGTCGCGCACCGGTTTTCGCCCCTTGGTAACACGGATGATCTCTACAAGGTCGTGCGTGGCAACAGCGGTTCGCGTTTCGCTTCCGAGAATGTCATCCAGGCGCGACAGGGCACTGCGTTCGTCGTTGAGCCGATTATAGTAGAGGAACGGATCGCTGATACGCCATCGGGCAAAACAATCGAGAATAATGTAGAGCTTGTCTTTGGTCGGGCATTCAGTCGGCGGTCCGTCCCAGGCGAGGATACGCTTGTCAAAACGGTGCACTTTATCGAGCACGGGCAGTTTGATCTTCAATCCGGGGTTTGTGACCGTGCGAACGATTTTGCCGAAACGCGTGATGATCACAGTTTCATATTGATGGACAACGAAAAGCAGCGTTCCCCATTTGAGCGCTGTGAGAATGAAGAGAATCCCCAGAATCGACATCAATCGGCTCTGCAAAAAGCGCACAATGGCCGAAACAGCCGCGGGTCGTGGAGTGACATCGATCACGTTCATTGGGATGCCTTGGTTTGATCGGCCGGCAACAACGGCAACGTCTGGAGAATGTTCTTCAAGCTGTCGTCGACGATGATTTTCTTTTGCAAATTGGGAAAGATCGCTTGCATCGCTTCCAGGTAAAGACGGCGGCGCGTTATTTCCGGCGCTTTCCGGTACTCTGCCAACAGCAATGAAAATTTTTGCGCTTCGCCCTTTGCCTCGTTAACCCGGCGAAAGGCATACGCTTCGGCCTGTTTCTCGCGCTCCTTAGCCTGGCCCCGAGCGTTCGGCACCGCATCGTTATACACTGCCCAGGCTTGATTAATCGCAGTCTGCTTTTCCTGTTGCGCCTGGTTGACCTCGTTAAAGGCACCCTGCACGGCGGGCGGAGGGCGCACTGTCGCGAGTTGCACTTGCTGAATCTGAAGTCCCAGGTCGTACTGCGAAGAAAGGTCGGCCAAACGTTTCAACGTCGATGATTCAATGTCATGTCGTCCAATTGTGAGTACTTCATCCACCGTGCGATCACCAATCACCTCGCGCATCACGCTCTCGGAAAGATCCCGCAACGTCTTCTCTGGTTCGCGTGCCCCGAACAGATACGTTTTTGGATCGGTAATCCGATACTGCACAACCCATGGGACGAGGGCGGTGTTTAGATCGCCTGTGATCATGGTCTCGGTTTCCTCCGGTTCCACGTCGCCCTGGTAAGCATTGGTGGCGTTCGGCGTAGAAAAACCAAACTCCAATTTTAGCAGGCGCTGGGTTGGCACGATGTGTACCTCGTCGATATATGGAATCGCATAAGCGAGTCCGGGATCGACGATATTGTGGTAAGCGCCAAAGCGAGTCTTCACCCCTACGGAGTTTGCCGGGATTGAGGTGAAACCGAACAACAGTGTGATGAGCGTGAAGACAATTCCGACACAGGCGATCAAGCCAAGAATCAGCCCCGCGGGTTTCACTTCGGCGTGTGACGATGCGACCATTTGAGCCATTCAGCTCAGTTTTGCCTCAAACGCACAATCTCACGCAAGCCTTTCCTTTCAAGAGTAATGACTTGTCAGCCGTCCCATTCTTAGTTCGCCCGAAGCTCTCGGGCGGCATTCCTTGACTAGCTGGCTATACGCTCCAAGACTGGGGCATGAAAATGAGAAACATGATCTTGTCAGTAATCATCGGGCTTGGCACCTTGGGCGTGATGGCAGCGGCGGAAATTCAACAGCAACCGGAGGCCGGAAAACCCGCGCCGGATTTTAGCCTAACGACTGGTGACGGTTCGCAGGTAAGCCTGAAGGATTATCGCGGCAAATGGATCGTGCTCTATTTTTACCCGAAAGATTTTACCAGCGGCTGCACCATGGAGGCGCGCAATTTCCAGCGCGACCTGGCAAAATATGAAGACTCCGGAGCGGTGATTCTCGGCGTAAGCGTTGACACGGCCCAATCGCACAAAGATTTTTGCACGAAGGAAGGACTCAACTTCAAATTGCTCGCCGACCCTGACGGGAAGGTCTCGACCGAGTACGGCTCGGTAATGGATTACAAAGGGAGCAAACTTGCCGCGCGAAACACCTTTATTATTAATCCGAAAGGCGAAGTCGCCAAGGTATACACCGGGGTGAAGCCCGCCGACCATAGCGAGCAGGTACTCAAGGATCTGGCGGAATTGAAGAAGAGTTAATTAATCCACAGCTAACAATGGCAGCTAAAAGAAAATCGATCGATTGCAGAGATTATCCGAGTGAGAAGAACTGCTCGCTGAAAATCTCTGGCACGGAAGAGGAAGTGATGAATGCTGCGGTGCAGCACGCGGTATCGGCACACGGCCACGAAGAGACGCCGGAATTGCGCGAGCAGATCAAATCGATGCTCAAAGACGAGCCGAATTAGCGCGCAGCGAGCGGCAACCAGATCAACGTCCCGTTAATGCCGGCCTCGGCTTTTCATTCGGCGCATTTGCACTTGGGCTTCGGATTCCAACTCGGCGAGCAGTTGCTTTGAAATATTCGAAAGCTTGTCTGACCACGACGCGCCCACAAGAACCACGGGAAAATTTGGCAACTCTAAAACTCGAACGCCTGCGGACGGCTTAAAGCCTGGGACTGCCACTGCCAAACCGATTCCATAACCGCTCGCGACGTAACGCTCGATCAAGCGAGCCGAATTGACCTCGATGCCGCAAAACCATTCCACGCCAAGGCATTCAAGACCACGCTGAAAGGAAGCGTGGATGGGATCCGTTCGCGGAAAACTGATCAGCGTTTCTTCGATCTTGTCGCGTTTCCACAACTCCCCGGCGCGAGCCAGCCCGGAATTTCTGTGAACGAGCAGAATCAACGGTAGCTCGAGTAAGGGTCGAACCTGAATCCCTGCGCGCGATTTTTTCTCAACCAGGGTAATCGCAAGATCGACCTCGCGGGCCAAAAGTAATCTCTCTGCTTCGGCGCGCGCCGCTTCGTGCAGATAAAGCCGAAACTCGGGAAATTTAGTCCGAAGCTTCTGCAGCAGCTCCGGAATGTAGTCGTGGAGCACGATCGACGGTGCAGCAATGCGTAATTGCGGCGACTTGTTCTGACGCAGCTTTTCACCGACGATCTCGATGTTGTCGAAAAACGGCTTGATAAACTCGAATAGTTCCAGCCCCGAAGGCGAAAGCGCGAATGGTCGTCGCTGAAACAGCTTGGTGCCTAACGACTCTTCCAGCTTCGCAATCTGCCCGCTCACCGCAGGCTGTTGGATGCCGTAAGGGATATTGCGCACCGCCGCCGCGATGCCGCCGTGTTTTGCGACGAAATAGAACAGCTCGAGGTGATGAATGTTCATGATCGAAAGCGTCGATGAAATCCGCCATTTTTATCAATTAACATTCGTGGCGCAAAGCAGTTATCCTCTGCAGCAAGGCCGGGTAGTCGGTCAAACCTGACAAACATATGGAACTCCTAGTCCTGTTCATCATCGGTCTGTTAATTGCGATCGCCGTCCTGCCGTTCGTCGCGCTCGCCAAAGCAAACAGCGCAAAGCGCGACGTTGGCGACTTAGTTACGCGATTGTCTTCACTCGAAAACGAAGTGCACAATTTGCGGCCGGAGGTCGTCCCCGCCCTGCAAGCTGAAGTCGCTGTGGCTGCGATGGAAGCTACCCTGTTACCGGTTCCAATCACAACAGCCGCTCCAATCGGGCAAGAGAAAGTACCGGTGCCGCCGCCAATTCCCGAAAGATTCATCAAAGAAGCCGTTCCTCAAATCACAACGCCCGCCAGACCACCGATTAATTGGGAGCAATTCATGGGCGCGAAACTCTTCGCGTGGATCGGCGGGCTCGCGCTTTTCCTCGGCGTGGCGTTTTTCGTGAAATACTCCTTCGAGCACAATCTCATTTCGCCGGAGCTGCGAGTTGCCATCGGGTTTGTCGTTGGCACCAGCCTTGTGATCGGCGGTCTGCTTTTAAAACGGAAGGAAAACGCCGTCACTGCGCAGACGCTCTGCGCGACAGGAATCCTGGTGCTCTATGCCGTGACGTTTGCCTGTCGAGGTTATTATCACTTCGCATTCTTCGGTCTCATTCCAACGTTTTTATTGATGACGGTGATCACGGCGATGGCGTTTCTGCTCGCCGTCCGGTTGAATGCGATGGTCGTCGCTGTGCTGGGGATCGCCGGCGGCTTTCTCACGCCTGTATTGCTTTCGACAGGCGAAGATTATCCTCTCGGCCTCTTCGTCTATATCGCGTTGCTCGATGTCGGTCTCCTCTCTGTTGCGCAACGACAACGATGGAATGCGCTCGCGATTCTAGGCGCACTAGGAACAGCGTTGATGCAGTTCGCCTGGATCACCACGTTCTTTATCCCCGAAAAATATTTTGCCGGCAACAAAGTCCTTGTTGTCATGGCGGTGCTTGCGGGATTTCAAGGGCTGTTTCTTGCAGCGGTAGCATGGGCAAAGCGAACCGGGAAGATGAACCGTGAGCTTCTTGCCTGCGCGCTCGGGCTCGCCGGCGCAGCGATCCTCGCAGCGTTTTACCTGCTCTCATTCCCAACGATCGCGCACAGGCCAACGCTCTTGTTCAGCTATGTTTTCATTGTCGATCTTGGCCTTCTCGCGCTCACATTGCTCGAAAGCAGATTGACGATTGTCAATGCCCTCGCTGGGCTAGCGGCATTCATTCTTCTCGCCGCTTGGACCAACTCGTATCTGAGCACTGCATATCTTTATACTGCGCTGACATTCTATTTTATTTTCGCGCTGTTTCATTCCGCGACCCCGCTCCTGCTGCAACGTCTACGCAAGATTCATGTCCCGTGGTGGAGTCAGGCATTCCCCGCCTTATCGCTCCTGCTGATGTTGATGCCGATTTTTCAAATCACGGAGCTTTCAATTGTCGTTTGGCCGTTCGTGTTGGTTGTCGATTTTCTCGCGTTCGGTCTCGCCATGAGAACGGGCAGGCTCCTGCCGATTTTCGCCATGCTGCTGCTCACTCTGATAGCGACAGGCGGGTGGCTGCTCCGGATTCCAAGCGAGCTCACTGGTTTGCCGACAGCGCTGTGCATTCTTGGCGGCTTTGCGATTTTCTTTCTGGTCGCCGCAAGTTGGGCCTGCGCGCGTTTCATGAAGGAGGGAACACGCGCGCCAAAACTCTTTGGTGACATCACCGATCCCGGGAATCTTTCAGTTCAGCTTCCAGCGTTGTCGGCCGCGATGCCTTTTCTGCTGTTAATCATGGTAACGTTGCGGTTACCCCTTGTGAATCCATCCCCGGTGTTTGGGCTCGCACTGTTGCTGGGCATTTTGCTCCTCGGCATGAGCGAAATCCTCTTGCTGGACGTGCTTCCGGCGATGGGCCTCGTTTGCGTGCTCGCATTGGAGCACGCGTGGCATTTCCAACATTTCGATCCTGTGCGTGCCACGCTACCGCTGACTTGGTACCTCGGATTTTACGCGTTGTTCACGATCTTTCCTTTCATTTTCCATCGGAAGTTTGCAGGGAAAACCGCGCCATGGGCTGCCGCCGCGCTAGCTGGACCATTGCAATTTTACCTGGTGTACGACGTTGTTCGCAGCGCTTATCCGAGCCATATCCCCGGTTTCGTACCCCTGGCATTTGCTTTGCCCTCGTTCCTCGGACTTCTTGTGGTGCTCAAACGTGCATCACTCACCAGCCCGGCCCGAAATGCGCAACTCGCGCTCTTTGGAGGCGCAGCGCTGTTCTTCATCACGCTGATTTTCCCGATCCAGTTTGATCGACAATGGATCACGGTGGGCTGGGCCTTGGAGGGTGCAGCGCTTTGCTGGCTGTTTCATCGCGTCCCGCATCCGGGACTGCGCCTGACAGGTCTGCGGCTTGCCCTGAATCCGGCCGTGCTGAGTTATCATCCGCACGCCGCGTTCCCAATTCTTAATTGGTATCTTTACACCTACGGCATCGCGACAGTGTGCCTGTTCACGGCGGGCCGATTCCTCGCGCCGCCGCGCCAAGTCGTGCTCGGGTCGAATGTGCTGCCGTTGCTTTACACACTAGGCACGGTGCTCGCCTTTTTAATCGTGAACATCGAGATCGCCGATTACTTCAGTTCGCCGGGGGCGGCCGCATTGACGTTTCAATTCTCAGGAAATTTCGCGCGTGACATGAGTTATAGCATCGCCTGGGCGTTGTTCGCGCTATTGATGCTTATCGTTGGCATCCGCAAGCAAATTGCGCCTGTGCGTTACGCGAGTCTCGGTTTGCTTGGTCTCACCGTCGTGAAACTTTTCTTTCACGATCTTTCGCAACTTGACCAACTTTATCGTATCAGCTCGTTCGTAGTGGTCGCCATCATCGCGATGGTAGCGTCATTCCTGTATCAGCGATTCCTCGGTGTCACAGAGAAAGCCAACGAAACCAAATCCACGATCGCACCGTCCCCATAGGGCTTGCGGACCTGATCGCATTAACGGCATTCTTTGCTCCGTCATCATCGCTGCCGTTTTAGCCTAACGAATGACGCCAGAAGCAGACTCTTTCTGCGAATCAGCAGCAGGCTCATCAGTTAAATCGATGATGACTCAAAAGATTATCGATTAACGCATTACGCGTTCGCAGGAATAGCATTTGTGCATGATTGCAAAGAAATTCGCACTCGCATTTGGCATCGCCGTCGTTTTTCCAGCGATGATTCACTACGGAGTCAGCACGTTCTCGCCAGAGCCGCGATGGCAGGACTACCATGTTACACCGCTGATTGACTCAAATTCAGCGGAATATCAGAAGAAGGATGCTGAGTATAGAGCCGCCGAGAGAACGTTCGAGAAGCATCTTTTCGCAGTTGCTGTGCCGCTCGGTCTCATCACGCTCGTCGTCGGCGCATTTCTGTCTGTGCCGGCTATCGGCACGGGACTGATGTTCGGCGGCATCTTCAGCGTGACCGATGGCTACTTCAATTATTGGTCGGAGCTTTCCGCCCAACTAAAGTTTTTCTCGCTCCTAGCGGCTTTCATCGTGCTGCTCATTGTTGGGTATCGGAAGCTTGAGAAGAAAGAGCCCTCCTAGTTGTGCGCAACGACGTGCAGGTGGCTATTTCAAAAAGCTACCCAGCTCAGACCACAAAAATGAAACGGCTAGTTGTCATCTTCGCGACGTTGATCGGCATTCCCATCGCGTGTGTCTTTTCCGCTGGATGGCTGCTTGCGCACCCGGTACAAACCCGAATTGGAGATCCTCCCGCTGACCTGAACGCGCAAGCCGTCACTTTCGCAAGCGATTCGGGCGCGAATGTCCACGGTTGGTGGTGTCCAATGCAGAATAGTCGTGGTGCTGTCTTACTCCTGCCCGGTATTCGCGCGAATCGTTTGAGCATGGTTGATCGCGCGCGATTTCTTCGCCGTGCTGGCTATTCGGTGTTGCTAATTGACTTCCAGGGCACTGGCGAAACCAAGGGCGAACACATCACGTTTGGTTGGAAAGAAAGTCGAGACGTACTCGCCGCGATAAATTTTCTTCGCCAGACGGATCCAACTGACCACATTGCGATCATCGGTAGTTCATTGGGAGCCGTAGCAGCTCTCCTTGCGACTCCGCCGCTGAAGATCGATGCGCTCATTCTCGAGGCAGTCTATCCAACCATTGAAATCGCAACGCGCAATCGAATGGAAAATTACCTCGGCGGCGTCGGCCGAATCCTCACCCCTTTCCTGTTGAATCAATTGCACTGGCGACTTGGTATTTCGGCTTCCCAATTGCGTCCGGTCGATCACATTGGCGACGTGCAGTGCCCCGTTTTCCTCATGAGCGGCGCAAAAGATAGGAACACCAGACCATCCGATACCCAGATGCTCGTTCACCATGCACAATCTCCCAAGCAAGTTTGGTTCGTACCAAACGCCGGACATGTCGATCTCCATCGAGCGACCGGAGCTGACTACGAATCGCGCGTTCTTGCATTCCTCAAACAAATGTGAAGCTAAGAGTTCTGCCACCGCTCTGGCGGTTGCTCGCAATCGGGATTGTATATTTCGCTGTGATGTTTCTCGGTCATTTGCCGGACCATCTGATTTTGTTTCCGACAAGAACACCGATCAATGCAGGTGGCGCGGTTCGGAAAACGATTCCGTTCCAAAACGGACAATTGGAAGTATGGATCGCGCAATCCCGCCTGGCACGAACCAAAGGCAATCCGGAAGTGTATGTTTTGCGCTTTTATGGCAACGCAGACCGCGCTGAGCGCTGGCCTGCTGCTGAGGCTGAGATGTGGAGCGACCGTGCAGTCGAAATCTGGGGAATGAATTATCCGGGATTCGGTGGCAGCACAGGGCCAGCGCGGCTTTCCAAGATTGGGCCGGCTGCGCTGGCGGCATTTGATGAATTAAAACGTCACGCAGCGGATCGACCAATCGTCCCTTTTGGAACAAGCATCGGCGCAACTGCGACACTACACATCGCTGCGCGGCGTCCGGTGGTGGGATTGATTTTGCAGAATCCTCCGCCATTACGCGAAATGATTCTGCGCCGGTTTGGCTGGTGGAATCTGTGGCTGCTAGCTGGTCCTGTTGCATTACAGATTCCGAAAGACCTGGACAGCATCAGAAACGCGAAGGCGATTCGCGCTCCGGCAATCTTCCTACTCGCGGAAAAAGACGAAGTCGTTCCTCCCCACTATCACAAGCTTGTAGTTGACGCCTACACTGGAGAAAAGCGCGTCATTCAACTGCCTGGCGCCTACCATAACGATCCGATCGAAAGCGCAGCGCTCGCCAATTTGAATAACGCAGTGGATTGGCTGTTGGCAAAGGCGAGCTCCCCTCACGCGCGGGAATGACACGAGCGCTATTGTAGATCCAGCCATTTGCCACTCGATTTTTTGGCTCGATCCCCATTAAGCTCGGCGCGCCATGCAGAACGCCCAGAATCTCATGAGCAGCTTCGAGTTCATCGCCGCGCTGATGTCCATCATCATCGGTCTGGGCGTAACCAATCTGATCGCCGGCGCCGGTCGCGCGTTCTACCGCCGCAATGAGAATCCGCTCGACGAAGTCCATATTGTCCTCACCCTCGCCACGCTATTGCTGCTGGCCTTGCAGTGGTGGGTCACATTTAAGTGGAACACTGAGGTAAACTGGAGCTTCGACAAGTTCCTGTTGCTGATCGTTTGGACCATCACTCTCTATATGCTGACCGTTTTCCTTTATCCGCCCGATTTATCGGAAGCGGAAGAGCACCAGGGGCGTTTCGAACGGAACCGCTCGGGCTATTACTCCACCTTCATCGCGATGTGTTTGCTCGACATCACCCAGACCGCGGTTCACGGCGATCTCTTCCATCCGATCTGGTATGTTCCATTTGTCGGTCACTACGCGGTGCTGGCGGCCGGTGGGCTGATTGCCCATCGGCGAGGTTACGACCGGTTCTTCGCGTGGTACCAACTAATCACCCTGTTGGTCTGGGCGCTCGTGGTTCGACGATTTCTTGTGGGCGACGCGATGACTCCCTAGCGGCAAAGCGCGTTGTGCTCAACGTTTGATCGCCACCCATTCATTGCGCGCCCGAGAATCGGCGACGGCTTGCACGACGCGCATGTAGCCAAGGCCATCGTCGAAAGTCGGATGGGGGCGCACGCGGCCTTTGGATTTCACCGCGGCGAGAAAATCTTCCTCTACACGCCATTCCGTTTCCAATTCTGAAGGGAGATCGACAACATGCAGCCCGCGATCGCCGACCTTTCCCACTTGCACCACATCGGAACCGAAATCGTAAGTGAGCGTGCCGCTGTTACCGTAAATTTCAACTCGATCACTGGGCGCCAGCGCATCGATCCCGCTAAACTCCAGCACTCCTTCGGCGCCGTTATCGAAAGCGCAAAGGACGGTCAGCAAATCGGGAACGATGACTTCATATCCCTCGCGGATTGAGTGAATAACTTTTCCGCGCGCGAAGACACCGTTGATATCGCCAAGCCAGCGTTGCAACACTTCGACGTAAATCCCGAGTGTGAGCACGTGGAGCCCGCTGATTTCGATCCTCTGCCGCCAATGTGGAGAAGTGGCCGGATCCAAATAATTACCGGTAAAACTTTGCAATCGCACATGATGCGGACGGCCGATGTAACCTTCAGCCAAGAGTTTTTTCACGAGCAGATCGGCCCGCATTCCCATCGGCGGCGGACAAAGCATGGTCACTAATTCGGGATAACGCTTTGATGCCCCGAGCATTTCCTCAGCTTCCGCCAGGTCCATCGACATACGCGCCTGACAAAAAACGTGTTTGCCAGCCTCAAGCGCCGAGACCGTGACGGCCGAATGCATTACCGGCGGCGTGCCGATCCATATAATGTCGATGTCCGGCAGGGCAAGTAGCTCGGGCCAATTCCTCATCGGCGTAGCCGATGGGCAATATTCCTGGCAAAATTTTTCCGAGCTTTCGTATGTTGAATTGGAGATGGCAACAATCTCGACCTCCGGATGTTTCTTAAGAGCTGGCAAATGGCGAGTGCGAACGATGTTGCCCGCTCCAACAATCCCAATCCGCAGTTTGTGATTATTCTTGTGCATTGGCTATGTGCGATGTCGATCTTGCAAACTCGCCTGGCTCTTGTGCGAGCTAAATTTGACCGCCTCCGCCAGTTGCCGTTCAACCATGAATGAAGACGGCCTCGACTCCTTAGGTCGTTAAACGGTTAAACCGTTGAATCGCGAACCATGTAACGCTGTAACGATTCAACGAATCACGCCTGTTGCTTGGGTTTCGTCATTTAGCTAACATCCACTTGACCGTTAGACCAATGCGCGGCAGCTTACGCGCCTGTTTTTGAGGTTATATCATGTCGAGAATTTGCAGTATTACGGGATCAAAAGTCATGCGCGGCAGCGTCATTCACCGGCGCGGATTGGCTAAGAAGAAGGGCGGTGTAGGCCGGCATGTCACGAAAAACGTGCCGCGCATTTTCGCGCCGAACCTGCAATGGCAGCGTATTTGGGTGCCTGAGCTAAAGAAGTTTGTACGCATTCGCGTTACGGCGCGTGGTCTAAAGACAATCAACAAGCATGGTGCCTATAAAGCGCTCAGAAAAGCCGGCGCGATCTGAAATTGTCAGCCGTATCTGAGACCGAAGCCCTTTTGGGGCTGATACAGGCGTCCTGCAAATCGAGTCGATGCAACTCACACTCCTCAAATCAAAGATTCACCGCGCCGCCGTCACCGGAGCAAGCCTGGATTACGAAGGTAGCCTGACGGTTTCCGCCGATCTGGCTGAACTCGTCGGACTGATTCCATACGAGAAAATTCTCGTAAGCAATTTGAATAATGGCAAACGATTCGAGACCTATGCCATTTTCGGCGAAGCTCGGCGTGGAATCATCGAACTAAACGGTGCCACGGCGCATCTCGGCAAAATCGGCGATCGTCTCACTATCATGAGTTTTGCGCGCTACACGCTCGAAGAAGCGGAATTACATGCACCGCTTAGTGCGGTTTTGAACGAAAAAAATGAAGTCGTTCGTCACGAAGGGGGCGACTCGGCGCCTTCGCTAAGAATTGTTAACGAGTAGGGTCCACGCCAAATCGCCAGCGCGAGCGTCTGCTCGGCTGGTTCAGCGAATCCGTGTTCGACTGCCTCTGCGGCCACGTTCGGCGCTAAAGCTTCCCGCGGTTTGGCTTTTCCTCGTGGAAGGTCGAGCGAGCCATCATTGAACTCGATCACATAGCCTTCGTTGATCAGCCAGCGCAAATCGGATACAAGCGCGAGTTTGCGCGGCTGTACATCTTCGGTTGCAACATTGCCAATCAACTTCTCAAAAAGCTGTTTGCGATTGATCACCGCCGCCCCTGCCAGCGCTTCGAGAATCGCATTCACAGATCGAGATACGCCAGCTTGTTCGTGAACAAAGGCGCGTGTTCGGATTGGCGAGACAAACAACATTCCGCGGCGATGACGAAAAACGTGCAGCCCATGCTGTCGAAACCGTCCAGCCAATTCCTGCATCATTCCTGAGGGCGAGCGGGTTTCCCCCACCCAGGCATCCTCGACCGCGCGATTGATTGTCCTGTCCGGCAAACGCCGACTCAGGACTCCGCCGATGGTGGCTTCCTCAACTCCCTTGACTAGAGCCTCCAAGTAATGCGATCGGAAATGCCGCTCTGCTTCGGTCGGAGAAGAGAATGTTAAAGGAACTTCCTCGCGGCTCGTTGTGTAGGTAGTCACCTTCCGAGCCTCTCCTTTCCAGCGCTCAATCAACTCCGCATCATTCACAATCTCGATCTGTCGCTGGTAATCCGCGAAGCTCATCCGGCGGCTAAAGCGTTGCTCGTAAAGGCTACGCAGCTGCAACTGATAATTGTGGTGATTCGTCGGGCCAAGAAGTGTCCCACTCAATCGGCATCGCGCGATATTTGAGAAATTTCCCTTGATCGGTTCGGATTCGGTAACGTCGATTCTATAGAAATCGGATTGAGCCAGCCGGAACGCATTTTGCTCGAGGAATTCTCGATTCAGAGACAAGGCGCCATTATCTCCAAGGCGATAAAGCGGCGATTCCGCTTTCGCCGTGAGCCGCACTTCGTACCGTTCAGGCTTTTCAAGGAATAAACGCGCCAGAGCATACAACGAATATGCCACTGAGCCGGATTTGATTTGGGCAACGACACTTTCGAACGCCGGAGAGTATGGCAGAAAACGAATTGTGATCTGCAGTGGCGTTCGCGTTACAGGAGGATGCTCGTCTGCCCTCGGGCGATCTTCCGCGCTTCCGCGCCGTGCCGAATGCCGATCCGGCTCAAACCGGCGACGCCTTGCCTCGTGCTTGCCTGCTTTCGTAATTGGCCGTTGGACGCCCGCTTGCGATCTACCGGAGTCTCGCGTTGGTCGTCTTCCCCGGTGCGTCGGCGCACCCCGATGATGGCGCGCCGGGCGCTCAAGACCGTGCTCGCCTTCCACATCCGCGTAACGTTTCGCCTCGACTGGTTCTTTTACCCAGGCAGGCAGCAGCTTTAGATCGAGCAGGTCAGCAGCCTCGACAGGGGAAGATGTCATCGGCTTCATCTACTCGAATGACAAACGGAAGCAAACGTGAAGGTGGAAGTGCCGAACCCACTATTACGTTACCGTCCGCGGCCACGGCGCTTTGTCATGTCCAGCAGAGTCGGGCATCGCTAAATGTTAAGGGGGTTGGACTAAAGCAATCACTACAAGAGCGGGAGATTCCTCGACTTCGCTCGGAATGACAAGAACCGCATCCAGCGCACAATCGGCACGTTCCCGAAAATGATTGACAACCTCTTTAATTCATTTACTTGCCATGCTGTGCTCGGGAAAGCTTTAGGCTTTTCCACACACTACTAACACAAACCGAACAAATTTTATGGCGGAAAAATCGATCGAAGAGAAAGTTAAGGACATCATTGTCGAGCAACTCGGCGTCAATCCGGAGCAGGTCACGCCACAGGCCTCTTTCATTGAAGATTTGGGCGCGGACTCGCTGGATATCGTAGAACTGGTGATGGCATTTGAAGAGGAATTTTCCGTCGAAGTCCCGGACGAAGACGCCGAAAAGCTACAGACAGTCGGCGACGTAATTAAGTATATCGAAGAACGCGCCAAGCAGCAGTAGTAGCGCTGGCTATGGCCGCGTCTCTGCCTGCCGTGCCGTCACGCTGCGAAGGCGGGTGAGACGCGCGACGCGCGTCCCATCCAATCAATGCCTCACTTCCCACCGGGAAGCGGCTACAGCCAACGCCTTGCCGCTTCGCGGTTGCCAAGCCCCATAACGCGTTCACACTAGGAAACGTGGAGATAACGCTTCTGGAGCGGCCGCTCTTTTACGTCGGCGACCATTACGTAACATTCCTCGGCCTGATTGCATTCACCGGCCTTTTCGCAGCCGGTCTTCTCACCGCCAGAATCTTACAAAGCGATGCGGTGCGCCGGTTTTTTAGCCGATTCAAGATCGACACGAACTTCGTCGCGATCGTTACCACAACCTTAAGCCTCGCCGCGCTGATCTTTTTCATCATGAGCGCAATCAACGCGGCGGGGATTCCGCTTGGCTGGAACGCGCCACTCCCAGCGATCAAGCTAAGTCTTCTTCAGATTTTTCTGCTCGTCGCCCTCCTGATTGCCGTCTTCTGGATTTCTTCGAGGACGAAGCGTTTTCTTTTTAACCGGCTGCTTGCCCAGAGTGGACTGGATCGTTCGCTTCAGTACGCGATTTCCCAAGTCATCAGTAATATCGTCCTGGTCGTTGGCATCTTCATTGTCCTGGAAAACACGGGAATTCATCTGGCCGCGCTGACCGTATTCGCGGGCGCAGTTGGAGTCGGTGTTGGTTTCGGTCTTCAGAACATCGCCAGCAATTTCATCAGCGGTCTGGTTATTCTAGCGGAGCGACCAATCACGATTGGGGACCGCGTCGAAGTAGCGGGCATTGTCGGCAGGGTACAGCAAATTCGGGCGCGCAGCACGGTTATCATGACCAGCGATAATATTGCCATGATCGTGCCGAACTCGAAATTTATCGACTCACCGGTGACTAACTGGCATTACGGCGATCCGCGGGTGCGGTTTCGTCTTCCGGTAGGCGTGGCTTATGGAAGCGACGTGAACAAAGTGCGTGAGGCGCTCATCGCCGCAGCCCGCGAACATTCAGCCACATTAAGCGACCCGGAGCCAACGGCTTATCTGGAGAAATTTGGCAATAGCACCATCGATTTCGAGCTTATCGCCTGGACCCAGGAGATGAGCTACAAGCCCCGCCGCTTCAAAAGTGACCTGAATTACCTCATCTACAAACACCTGACCGCAGTCGGGATCGAGATTCCAAATCCGCAACGCGACCTGCACATCCGCGACGGGGTCATCAAAGTAAAAACAATGGTAGATCGCGAAGGCGTCGGGCGAGCGGAGAAATAAGCGCTTCGCGGCTTTTCGTTATCTGAACGCCTCGGCTCCGTTCTTCATGCAGCATGGCCATACAATTCAATTTCCTCAGGGCTTACTGAAAGTTGTTACGCTAGCTGAGCTGCAGAACTGCGAGGCATGGAAACGGGCACTTCAAAATAAGTGCAAAGATCATCGCTACTACGAGATCGTCGAAGAAACCTTGCAGGATAGCTTCGAATACCACCACCTGGCGCTCGAGGATGATTCCGGCAATGCGCGGGCAATCCAGCCTGTATTCTTTGTGCGGCAAAATCTTGTCGAAGGCGTACCGGGTAAGATCGGTTCAATTGTGGATCGTGTTCGCAAAATTTTCCCACGCTTTCTAACGATGCGCGCCTTAATGGTTGGCTGCGCAGCAGGTACCGGCGACTTGGCAGCATGCGACGAGAAAGACCAAGCGTGGGTGGCAAGCTCTTTGCAGGCGAGCCTTTCCTGTTATGCAAAACAAAACAAGGCTTCGCTGGTCGTGTTGAAGGATTTTCCTGCGACCTATCGCTCGAAACTCGAAACGTTTCCCGCAAATGGTTATGCGCGGATTCCCAGCATGCCAATGACGTGCCTTCCACTCCCTTACAACAACTGGGACGAATATTTTCGCACGCTCAGCAAAGCCACTCGAAAAGATCTGCGCCGAAAATTTCGCAAAGCAGAGCGTGCGCCCAAGATTGAGATGGAGGTCGTCAGCGATATCGCGCCTCTGGTTGACGAAATCCATCCCCTGTATCTCGCTGTCCACGAGCGTTCGCTATTAAAATTTGAGACCCTGACGAAAGATTATTTTCGCACGATCGGACAGCGGATGCCTGACCGGGCGCGCTTCTTCGTTTGGCGCCAACTGGGTAAGATCGTCGCATTCAGCTTTTGCCTCGTCTGCGAGGACAAAATTTATGACGAATGCATTGGACTGGACTACAGCGTCGCGCTCGACCTTCATCTTTATTTTTACACATTGCGCGACATCATCTCCTGGGCGCTGGAACAGGGTTTGAATTACTACTACAGCAATCCGCTCAACTACGAACCCAAACTGCATCTGGATTGCGAGCTTGCGCCGCTCGATCTGTACGTCATGCACACCAATTCGCTGGTTAATCCGATCTTTCGCCATCTCATCAAATATCTCGGTCCGACGCGTCACGATCCTGTTTTGCAGCGGTTTCCTAATGCTGATCGGCTCTGATGAGGCGTTGTAGCCACGGCGCTGTGCCGCCGTGAAGGTGATAAAACACGCTGATGCCTCGGCACAGGGAGCCGGCTACAGTGAATCAATCCGCTTGCGAGAAGATGATGGCGCGCTAGAAAAGCGGATGCAAAATCGACCCACCGGTTTCGGCAAC